>Ga0208427_1000689_pt1 | contig 14426 bp, 9 predicted proteins | sample DEB08_DNA_FD_184532 | JGI IMG/M metagenome (GOLD analysis project Ga0208427, IMG submission 184532) | Aqueous microbial communities from the Delaware River and Bay under freshwater to marine salinity gradient to study organic matter... | ecosystem: Environmental > Aquatic > Marine > Coastal ...
CACGGCAAAACCTTGGCTATATCGGTGCTGTGAGAAGTGGGGCTGACAATACAGGATCGATTGTGTTCTTGCCTGTTTCGGGAGGAACAGCTACAGAACATATGCGTATCGACTCATCAGGCAACGTGGGTATTGGTACGACTTCGCCAGCAGAAAAACTAAGCATAGAAGATGGCGATATTATTGTACAAAACGATACAAAGGTTACTTTTGGTTATAGAGGAGCATCAGCTTCAACTGCGTTAGCCTTTAGAGATAGATTTTTAGGTGCGGATAGACTCACCATCGACTCATCAGGTAACGTTGGAATTGGTACTGCTTCGCCTAGTAAAAATCTACATATTCAAGGCGGACAAACAGAGCTTCTCATTGAAGGAACAAACAGCACTGTAAACACTATGGTAGCAGGCGTTAGCGTTAAAGCACAATACTACAGAAAAGCAGGATTAACTATTTATGATGAGTCTGATAACGAAGATTTCTTTATTGGACGCCCTTACGCTAGCACAAATCAATTTGCGATTATAAATGATGGCTCAGAACGCCTACGCATAGACTCATCAGGCAACTTGTTGGTGGGTAAGACTACTGCCTCTTTAGGAACTACAGGTGTTGAATTAAAACCTGCTGGTATTGTTAGAAGCACTAGAGCAGGTTACGTTGCTGAGTTCAATAGAATTACAAATGACGGTGAAATTGTAAACTTTAAAAGTTCAGGCACAACAGTTGGAAGTATTGGTACTAGTACTGGGCGAATAACTGTACTAAATAACGACTCTCACGGTTTTCGTATTGGCACTACTTCTGCTAATCCTGATATTCTCCCTATGGTTAGCGGTTCTTTAGCAAATGGTGCTGGTAATTTAGGACAATCAAATTATCGTTGGAAAGACCTTTACCTTGCAGGTACAGCTAAAGTAGACTCTTCAGCCTACATAAGTCAAGGAGCTTTAACATCTTCATCAAACGCAGTAGCGTGGGATGCAGCAGCTAAAGCCAACGCCTACTACGCAACCACAGAAAACACAACATTCTCAGCACCAACTAATGCTGTAGAAGGTGCTATAATCTCTGTAGAAATTGCACAAGGTGCTACACCTTATACAGTGGCTTGGAACACAGTGTTTGAATTTGCAGCATCGACTGCACCTACTGTGACTGCCACAGCTAACAAGACTGATATATTCTCGTTTAGATATAATGGTTCAGTCTGGCAAGAAATTGGTAGAACACAAAACATGGCACAAACTTAATAATCTATGGAAGTATTACAACGCACAGCTAATCGTGGAAGTATCGCTACTGGTGCTGCTTATGAGATTGAAAACTCTTTGAAGTTAGAGTCTGATAATGCTGAATATATAGATAATAGACATTACACCGCAGGTAATACGCGTACTTGGACTTTAAGTTTTTGGATTAAAAGAACCGAGTTAGGCACTACACAAAAAGTTTATGATGCAGGAAATGCAGCAATGGTTGCGTTTTTAAGCACAGATATAATAAAAATTGAAAATTCTAATCTTTATTTAGAAACTAATAGAGTTTTTAGAGATACTTCAGCTTGGTATCATATTGTGGTTTTAAATGATTCAACGCAAAGCACAGCATCAGATAGAGCAAAACTTTGGATTAATGGGGTTCAAGAAACTTCTTTTTCAATTGAAACTTATATGGCTCAAAACCAAGAAGGTAATATGAACTCTGCAACTTCAATTTCTATTGGTGGTGCAGTTGGTGTACATGTTAATGGTTATATGGCAGAGTTGTTTTTTGTAGATGGTCAAGCATTAGCACCTACAGACTTTGGTGAGTTTGATGATGATAGTGGTATTTGGAAACCTAAAGAATATAATGGAACACTGTCAGGTACATCTATAAAATTAGATTTTTCAAATTCTGCTGCTCTATGGGAAGATAGCAGTGGATTAACTGGCAATGGTACAGCTATGTCAGGCAACAACATCACATCCGCAAACCAAGCAACTGACACACCTACTAATAATTTTGCTACGCTTAATCCTTTATTTAGATTTGATTTATGCACAATTTTTGAAGGTGCTACTAGGGTTAAAAGAACAGCAGAATTGTTCGATAGGTGGAGAACATTTGCATCAAGCATAGGTGTTACAAGTGGTAAATGGTATGCTGAATTTCAAAATCCTGTACATGCAACAGCTGGAAATGATACATTTATTGGAGTTGCACCTGCTACTATCTTTAACCAAAGCATATCTACATCAAGTGGGTATTTGGGTGGCAGCTCTGCTGAAACAACAGATTCCATAGGTTATCATGGATTTACTGGAAAGAAATTTATTAATGGAACAAGCTCATCCTTTGGCAATACTTATGCAGGAGAAACAGTGGCTGTTGCATTAGATATGGATAATGGATATGTATATTTTGCCAAAGCTAATGCTTGGCAAAACTCAGGAGACCCTACAAGCGGTTCAAGTGGAACAGGGGGAATAGCTTTGCAATTACCAAATGATGCTCATTATTTAGCATGTTCCATATATCAGGAGAATTCAGATTTTCAAGCTAACTATGGAGGTTACACAACCATTTCAATCTCCACCCCAGAAACAGATGAAAATGGCTACGGAACTTTTGAATATGCACCCCCATCAGGCTACTACGCCTTATGCACTAAAAACTTAGCGGAGTACGGATAATGGCTTATACAAATATAGACGACCCATCTGCATATTTTCAGACTAAGACCTATACAGGTAATGGCTCTAATGGTTATGCAATTACTAATGATGGTAATAGTGATTTACAACCTGACTTATGGTGGGTAAAAAATAGAGATAAAACGTATGACCATAATCTTTATGATTCAACTAGAGGTACTTCTTTACGCTTAGTTTCAAACTCAACAACAGCAGAAGCCACAGCCACAGATAGGATTGCATCTTTTGATACCAATGGTTTTACTTTAAATGGTTCTGTTATATCTAATGAAAATAACAATCCCCATGTAGCTTGGCAATGGAAAGCCAATGGTGGTACGACCTCAAGCAATACGGATGGAACACTAACAGGTGGGGCTACTGTTCAAGCCAATACTGATGCAGGTTTTAGCATCATCACTTACACAGGAACTTCGCAAACTAATCCAACTGTAGGGCATGGCTTAAATCAAGCTCCTGAATTAGTTATTGTTAAAAATAGGGATTTAGCAAGAAACTGGGCAGTAGGCTCAACTGCTGTAGGTTGGACTAAATATTTAGAATTAGATACAACAGATGCAGAAGCTACAAATTCAGGTTGGTGGGGTAATCAAGACCCAACATCTACAACTGTAGGTTTAGGAACAGCATCACAAACAGCAGGAAACACTTATGACTATGTAATGTATGCTTTTCATAGTGTTCAAGGCTACAGCAAGTTTGGCAAGTATGTCGGTAATGGAAATGCAGATGGTCCGTTTGTCTATACAGGCTTCAAACCTGCTTTTGTAATGATTAAAAATATAGATAACAGTGCAGGACAGTGGTATATGTACGACAATAAAAGAGACGAATCTAATGTGATGGAACAAGCGTTACAAGCACAAGGAAGTAATGCCGAGATAACTACAAGCAATAAATTAGATTTTGTATCTAATGGTATTAAGCACAGAGGAAGCAATGTAACAACAAATCAAAGTGGAAGCACCCATATCTACATGGCATTTGCAGAAAATCCATTCGTAACATCAACAGGAATCCCAACAACAGCGAGGTAAATTATGTGGGCTTTAGTAGAATCAGATAACGTAACACAAGTCTTTACAAGACCTAAAGGTATAACCATAGGAGAAGTAAATTACCCTAGTAATATCTTTATGCTTTGGACAGCTTCAGAACTTGAAGCCTTAGGGATTTATGAAGTCGTTATCGACAACACAAACTTAAAAAGTAATGAGTATTACATCAATACCAATCAAAGCTTTGACTTTGCAGATGGCGTTGTAACAGCTTCATACGGTGTGGCAACTCCAAAAGCTATAGATGATGTCACCGATGAAGACGGTAACGTTACTAGAGGTCTTAAGTACAACCACAAGCAGATTATAAACTCTCAAGCCGGTGGTATCTTACAAAGCACTGACTGGATGGTTGTCAGAGCTGCAGAAGGTGGTACAGCAGTACCAAGCGATATAGCAACTTGGAGAGCTGCAGTGCGTACAAAGTCTAATGACATGTGTACAATGATTGATGGTGCTACAGACGTAGATGCTTTAGCAGCTTTATACGAGTACAACGATGCAGAACCACCTGTCAGACCTTTAGGTGAGTTTCCAGAACTAGGAGCATAACATGGAACTATCAGCATATATCATTTGGAACGTCTTTATAACTTTAGTCTTAGCCCCTATCTGGTTTCAGATTAGGCAGAACTCTGGAGAGCTTAGACGACACGATATATTGCTGAACAAAACACGTGAAGAGATTGCAAAGAATTACGTAACCAAAGATGAGTTAAGAAACGATATGACAATCATCATGGAAAGAATGGATAAAATCAGTGAAAAACTTGACAAACTGTTTGAAGTTAAGTAAAATAGGTATATAGGAAATAACTATGTCAAAAAGAAAAGATAGAAAAAGATACAATAACGGTTCTAGACAAGACTATACTAAAGGTGGTAGAGTTGGTTATCGTGAAGGTAATGAAGTAGAAGAAAGAAATGCTCGTGCTGAAGCTATAAGACAAAATAGAGAACAAGAAAGAATAAATGTAAACATTCCCGGCACTTCCGGATATAATCCTAATATTCCTACCAACGTTCCTACGGGTCCATTTGGAGGACCTCCGGGTGGTACACCTGCTCCTACTCCTGCACCTACACCTGCTCCAACTCCTGCACCTTCTCCTGACATGGTAAATGCAAAAGCTAGAGCAGAACAATTAGTATCTGGAGATATGACAGGTGTTCCTCAAATAGATGCACCTAAACAAGTTGAAGTAGGAGAGTTAGGTGTAGCTAGAGAAGTTGCACCTAGGGAAGCTCTAGTAGCTGAAACTGCTGCAATGCCAACAGCTCCAGAAGCTGTAACCGCAGAAGCTGCACCAGCAGTAGCTGCTCCTAAACCACTAACTGCTGCACAGATGGAAGCAGCACAGATTACAGAAGCTCCTGAAGTTGCTGTAGCTGAAGGTGAAGTAAGACCTGAAGCATTAGCTGAAGCTGCAGAAGTAGAACGTGTAGCTCCTATTGAAGCTGCTGAAGTAGAGATTATTCCCGGTGCATTAACTGAAAGAGTTGTAGGAACTATAAGCCCTAATGCTATGGCAGAAGCTGCTCAAGTAGCAGGTACAACTTTAGCACGGGTTACAAGAGCTAAGAAACAATTACGAAATGCTGGTGTTAGTGAAGAAGATATCACAACATTAGGTAATGACCCTGAAGACCTAGAAGCTAGGTTGATGGATTTAACAGAAGCTGAACGTGGAGTTATTGCTGGGTTACCTGAAGAAGCTTTAGTATCCAATCAGTTAGACAGTTTATTAAGTGGCATTGAAGAAGGTGAAGTTCCTGCGTGGGCTAGACCTGCTGTAGCTAGTGTTGAACAAATGTTAGCTCAACGTGGCATGTCAGCATCCACTGTAGGTAGAGATGCCTTGCTCAATGCTATTATACAATCTGCTGTACCTTTAGCACAAGCTAACGCACAAGCAATCCAGCAAAGTGTTGGACAGCAGAAATCAATTGAAGCTCAAGCCGAGTTACAAAATGCTCAGTTCAGACAGCAGACAGCACTCGATAACGCTGGTAAAGTTTTTCAAATGGACATGGCTCAGTTTAGTGCTGACCAACAAACAGCATTATCTAACAGTAAGTTCTTACAAACTGTAGGTTTAACTGAAGCTAATAACAGACAACAAGCTACAATTCAAAATGCTGTACTAATGTCTCAAGCTAACTTAGCTGAAGCAGACTTCTATCAGAAAGCTCAGATAAATAATGCTAATGCTTTCTTACAAACAGATTTAACTAATCTTAATAACGAGCAACAAGCTAATGTTATAAAAGCTCAACAAGCTCAACAAACGTTATTAAGTAATCAAGCAGCTCAAAATGCTGCAAGACAATTCAATGCTGCTAGTGAGAATCAAACACAGCAGTTTATGTCAAGTTTAGCTACACAAGTAGCTCAGTTTAATACACAACAAACTAATGCCATGTCTCAATTTAATGCACAACAAATTAATGCAAGACAAGCTTTAGAGTTTCAAGTTGAAGCAGATTTAGAAAAATCAAATGCTGCTATGGTTAATCAAATAAATCAATTTAATGCTCAAGTAGATTTTGATAGAGAAAAATTTAATGTTGCTAATGCACAAGCTGTAGAACAATCAAATTTAGCGTGGAGAAGACAAGCTAACACAATTAATACTGCTGCTGCTAACCAAGTAGCAATGCAGAATGCACAGAATGCATTTAATATGTCAGCACAAGCACAATCATTTTTATGGCAAGAGTTAAGAGATCAAGCTGATTTTGATTTTAGAGCTTATGAAAATGAAGAAAATAGAAAAGCTCAACTATATGCACAAGCTCTGGCTAACGAAGGAGAGTCTGCAAAAGATTGGGGTGCAACAATGACAAATGTATCACAAATATGGAATACCATGTTTGGTAAAGGTTAATAGGAGAAGTTATGGGAATATTAAGTAAAATTGCAAAAGGTTTTAAAAAGATTGTAAAAGGCGTTGGTAGACGTATAAAGAAAGTTGCCAAGAAAATTGGTAAAGTTTTTGCCAAGATTGCAAAACCTTTTCAAAAACTTGGAATTGTTGGTCAACTTGCGTTAGGCTTTATTATGCCTTGGGCAATTGGTTCAACGTTTAGTTACTTAACTGGAAATGCTTTTACTTCTACTATTGCTGGATTAACAGGACCCGGTACAAACATTTTTCAAAAAGCTGTAGGCTATACTTTTAAAGGTATTCAAATGGGAGCTAATGGAATTAAAGGAGCTTACAACACTGTAAGTGGTGCAATTAATGGTGCCTTTGATTACGTTGGTGAAAAAGTTGGAGACTTTGGCAATTGGTTAAAGGGCAATGTTGAAAAAGACCCTATGCAAATTACAAAGTATTCAGATGCTGCAGCTCAAGCAGAATTAGATAAATTTGGTATAACAGATATTGACCAAGATTATTTAAAAGAAGCTGCTAAAACAGATGTTAAAGGTGTTATTTCAGAAGCAGCAAAAAAAGATGTTAAAGATAAAACATTTTTTGAAACTACTAAAGAAGCTTTAACAGAATTACCCGGTAAATTAAAAGAAGAAATTACAGGAGCACCTACAAAGATTGCTGAAAAAATTACTAGTGTTGGTCTTGGAGCAATTGAAGATACTATGTTAGGTAGAGACGAAAATGAATATGGTTATTCAACACCTTATGTGGCTGATTTTAGCAAAATAGGAGAAGCTTCGGTAGTAGAACAAGCCGAGCAAACTTATAATGCTGGAGGATTTTATTATAATACACCAGCAGCAATTATGCAGGGAACACAAACAACCTATCGTGGTAATGAGTGGGACCAATGGTTTACTTCAAGTTTAGGGGGTCCTAACGGATGATGCAAGAACAAAATTATAAAGACTACGATCAAGAAGGATTAAACTTTTTGGGAAGTATGCAACGACCTATTCCCGGTCAATCATTAACAAACAATCCAGACAATCCTTATCCTTGGGAACAACCTCCACAGTTTACAGAACTTCAACCAGCTATTGATGCTTTGTTTATTGATATGACTGAGCCTGAATCTTACAGTGGTATTGTTCAAATGGCAAGACGAGGTACTCCTATTTCTGATATTACTCAATTTATTTTATATGCTGGATTTCAAGAAGGTAATTGGAACCCAGACTTAATGATGCTTCTAATTGAGCCTACTATGTATTTAATTATGGCATTAGTTGAAAGAGCTGGTGTATTAGATTACACAATTTATAGAGGTGAAGAAGAAGAAGATTTTGATGATGATGAAGAACAATTGTCAGCTATGGAAAAAGTTATGGCAACTGCAAAAGAAAAAATTAAAGAACCTACAAAAGGACAAATACCTTCCGGAGTTTTACCGTCAGATATTATGGAACAAATTAAAGAAGTAGAAGTTCCAGAAAGTTTATTAGCACAACCAGAACAAGGATTATTAACTAAGAGAGAAGTATAATGGCAATTGAACAACTAGGTGAATCACTATTAGCTCAAGCACGTAAAAAAAATAAAAAAGAAAAGAAAAAAGCGTATGCGTTTACAGGGTTATTATTAGGATTAAAAGCTAAGAATCATTTCTTAAGAAAAAAAGCAGCATCTAGAATGCAGGAATTTAATAATAGTTTAATGCCTGTTGTTCAAAACGTTGCTGGAAACTTAAATGAAGCAAACCAATATTTTTCAGATAAAGATACATTACTTAAAAAATATAATACACAAGATTATAGAACTGCTTTAAGATTACAAGAAGATGCTAAATTAAAAGCAAGTCAAGAATATAAAGCTCCTACTGATACAATTGAATATTCTAAATATTTAGATTCTATTGTTGATAAAAAATATCAATCTGATTTAGAAAAAAATAAATTATATTCCCAGTATTTACCACAATATAAAGCTGGAAATTTAGGTATTGATTTAAAGAAATTTGATTTATCAGATGTAGAAGATATTAAAAAGCTACCGCCACAATTACAAAAAATTATTGTTGATACTCAAAAAACTTTAGCAAGAACATCAAAAACTGGTGGAGCTATTATGTCGTACATGGAGGGTAAAACCGGACAACTTGTTGAAGCAGAGCTTGGTGGTAGAACAGTATTAATTCCTAGAGGTGTTGAAGAGTCTGAAGCTATGACTAGATTAGCTGGATACTTAGAAAGTGTACAACGAACTAACACAGATGTTGAATTAATCAAAGATGAGTCTGGTGTAACTCCCTTGTATAAACAGCCACCAGAAATTCAAGCAATCTTTAAAGATAAAGAACCTGACTTTACTCGTAATTCTAGAATTGATGCGTATGTTACAAGTATAATAGATGTTGACCCTAATAATACAATCAATAAAGATATTCTTAAAAAACAAGATCGTAATTGGAAAGATAGATTACCTAGTTTAGATATTCCGGGTGATGATATTCAAAACGCTATTCCAATTTATGATATAGCAAATATGTTAAGTTATGCACCTACTAAAAAAAGTAATGGTACAACTGGTCCAAGTAACAAAGAAAACTTTATGAGTGCTCTAGCGTATGAAGCTACAAGAATTGAAGAATCAAAATCTGCATTAGATAAAAATATACAAGTATCTACTCAAGAAGCACTAAGTAACTTTGGTGAAAAAGGATTATTTGTTATGAGAGATACAGACAAGTATGATAGATATAACAAACCTATACAAGAATTTTATTTTAAATATGATGAATTTAAAAACGCTGTAGATAAAGTAGATAAAGATACACCAAATGAAAACTTATTTCCAAGTGATGTATCAGACGAAGAACTTATTGAGGGTATTAATCAAATTATAGCTGATAAAGCAACAACAGTTAAAGATAAATTAAATTTTATTATTAATGCCCAAGAAATATATGGTGGGTCTAAAAATAAAGAGTTAGATTTAAAACTTAATGAACTAAAAAAATCTTTAGAATCTGATGATACAGATGATGAAGTAAATAATAAAGATAAAACAATGTCAGGTCTTTATAATTCACGTGGAGAACCTATTAAAGAAATGCCATCTATATCTAGCTTACTAGGTATGGATGAAGAATCTCAAAAAGAAAGAAGTGTGAAAAGAGCTGAGAATGCTTTAAATTATATTGAAACAGATGGAAACATTCAAAGAAGTTTAGCTTTATCTGGTATTATAAGAAATAATATATTTAAAGATTTTTTAAAGGAACGAGATATAAAAACTACACAACTTTCTAAACTTGCTAAACTTCCTAATATTACAGATTTGTTAGAAGAATTTATAACTTTACAATCTTAGGACTTCTCTATGGAATCTAATCGAATATACGATATATTTAAACAAACGGTTACGTCTAAAGACCCTGATGTTTTTGAAACAGAAGAAGAAAGACGTAGAAGATTAGAAAAAGAAAAGCTTGAACAAATGCAACAAGCTGTTCAAGAAACTCCTATTGAGGTTGTTGAGGAAGAAGTAACTATTCCTACAGTCTCGGTAAAAGAAGAACCTCTTTCTCCAGAAATTATACCTCAAACAAAAGAGCAGCAAATTAAAGATGTCAATCCAATTTATGCTGCCTTTAAAAAATCTACAGCTATTGATACATACGATGATGATAGGCTTGTTATTGATAATACAACACCTACTTCGATTGAACCAACATCTGCAGAAAAATTTGAATTAGGTACACGTTTAGAAACATGGACTGCTGGTAATATTTTTAGATTAATTAAAGCTGGTGGATTAACATTAAGTAATAATAAAAGTTATCAACAAAATGTAGAAGATTTAGCTAAAGAAAGAGTTGATAAAGTTTATGACTTAATGAAAACAAAGTATGGGAAAGACTTTACAAAGTTTAGTAGGGATGCAGAAGTTATAGCTGGTAGTGTATCAACTGCACTAGTAGACCCTGTAACATTTTTAATTCCTTGGGCAAAGATTGCAAAAGTTGGTAAAGCTGGAGCAACCGGTATAGGTGCTGGAATTGGTGGTATAGATATATCTATATATGAATATGCAAATCACGGAGAAGTTAGTCCAAGCAATGTATTTTTTGCAGCAGGACTAGGTGGCTTATCAACATTAGGAGGTACTGTACTTGCTAATAAGATGTATGGTCCACGAGATAAAAATATAAATCTTGGTAAGGTTGATGATTCTGGTGAAGATGTTATTGTTCAAAGTTCTGCAAAAGATACACAAGCTCCAAAATTAACAAATGAAGAAATTGAACAACTTGCTTCTGTTGTTCCTGAGATTAGTGCCGATGTTGCACCGATTTTAAAACAACTTGAAAGTTCTACTTATCTAAATCAAATTGTTAAAAAATATCAAATGGATGCAGATAATTTTACTAAAGCTAAAAAATTATTAGCTGACGTTGTAGATGAAGATGGTTATAGAGTTATGTCCCAACTTGATGTTGTTATAAAGGGAACTAAAGTAAGCAAAGCAGAACAATATAAATTAGCTGGTATCTCTCCACAAAAATTTTCAAATCTTAAAAAGAAAGATCAAGAAGCTACTGATTTTCTTAAAAATAAGTTACCAACATTAATGCGAGAAATGGCAGATGGTCAAGTTGAATTGGTCGAAGCTACACTTAAAGGTCTTAGACGAAACAAGATTCCTATAAGTGAAAGCATGTTACTTAACGTTATGGATGGTTTTGTTCGCCCATTGTTTGGTGGTGGACTAGGCTATAGTATTGGTACGTTTATTGGCGATCAAGATGATAATACTTCACAATATTCCTTTATGGCTGCTGGTTTAGCTTTAGGTGGAATGAGTAGGATGCTAGAAAAAACTCCTTACTTAAATAAAGATTCTAAAGAAAAAGCATTTGGATTTTTAAATAATTCTGCTGCTGTTGGACTTCATAACTTTTTAAAAGTTTGGACATCTGGTAATATAACAACTAGAAACATTGCACATGGTGGACCAAATGAAACTTTTGCTAGAACATTATTTACTGTTTTAGACGGAAGAAAAAAATCAATTATAAGTGCAGAACAAGCAACAGATTCTTATAATGTTTGGTTCTCTGGTAGAATTGCAAAAGTTTTAAAAAATGCAAACGAAAATGAAATGAGTGCAGCTTTTAAAATTGTAAGACAATTAGATACAGAGAAAAATTTAATTAAAGAATTTAATTTAACTCCTGAAAATATTAAAAATGTTAGACAAATTGTGGCTAATGTTGAAGTGTTTAAATCTGATGTTGTTAAATATGCAAAACAAGCTGGAATTGATTTTGAAGAAATTGCTAATTATGGATTACCACAAATTTATAGTAGAGAAATTATGTCAAATCCAACAGGATTTAAAAAAGCAATTCTACAAGCTTTAAAAGTAGAAAAACCTAAATTAAAAGGTAACAAACTAGAAGCACAAGTAGAAGAAATTTATGAAAATATGGCTGGTCAATCTCAAAAAACTTTGTTTGACATACAAGGAGCACAGCCAGTTTTTCAAGGCGTACCCTATCTTAAAAACTTTGAAAGAGAAAGATTTTTTAAAGACCCAAAAGCTATAAAAATATTAGAGCCTTATTTAGAAACCAACTTAGTTCAAGTTCTAGATAAATGGGTAAGTAATACAACTAGAGGTGTAGAATTTGCACGTAAGTTTGGGCAGCGTGGTGACCGAATGAAAGTATTCTTTCAAGACTTATACAAACAAAAAAAACTAGGTAAAATAAGTGAAAAAGCATACAAAGAAAAAAGAAAATTAATTATTGATTCTACCAACGCTTACTTTGGGGTTTACAAAGCAACAAGTCCAGTAACAGATATGTCTAAAAATTCTATGGCATTACTTACTTTTTTAGCTAATACAACATTCTTACCTCGTGCTGTTATTTCACAGCTTGGAGATTTGGTACAGCCATTTACAAACTCTAGTGTTGGTTCAGCTTCTACAGCTTTACTATCTAGATGGAGAGGTGACAGAGATTTTGCTAGAAAACTTGGTATTGCTACTGATAGAACTTCTATGAAATCTAAAGAAATAGATGCGTTACTAGCATCTGGTAATCATCCAACAACTAACTTTGAACAAGGTATTGTAGATGCAACACAAAAATTCTTTAGATACAACGGGATGATACCTTTGACAGATGCTGCTGCAAGATGGGCATTTAACACAGGTATTGAGGATGGATTTAAACTGGCAAAAAAATATGCTACAAGTAAAAAAGTTTCAAAAGCTGTAGCAAATCAATTGAACTCCAAAGGATTAACTAAAAAAGAACTGACTTATCTTAATAAGTTTGATAAGATTACTGATGCTTTTGATGATTCTATTGCTCAAAGTATTTTGGTTAAGGCTGGAAACAAAACAATGAATAGAGATGTTTTAGTTCCAACAGCAGGAAATAGAATGTTATTTAATCAAAGTAAAAATCCTTATGTTAAATCTATGGGATTATTTTTATCTTGGGCACAAGCTAAGTCAGCTCAGATGAACACTTTAATTAGAAGAGTTGAAGACGGAGACATGAAACTTGCTATTAAACTTTTAGGTAGTACAGCTATTTACGGTGGTATACGAGAGTTACAAATTATGGCAAGTCCAGCTCAAGAGTATTATGAAAAAAACGCACCAGATAGATTTAGTGAAAAATGGTGGGCTGAAGCTGTAAACTTATCAGGAGCTACAGATTGGAGAGCTGAGAAATTTTTAAGAACTTTTCAATACTGGACTGGTTCTGGTGGTAAAAGTCCAATTGTAAATCTCTCTCCTATTTTATCACAAGTAGACTCTTTAACAAAAGTACCTATGAAAGTTAGTAAAAATTTAGAAGCTAGTGATTATGAGGGTGCTGTTGTATCAGTATTAAAACCTACTCCGGCTAGAGAATTTATTAATGTTTATAATAGATTAATTATTCCTGTAGTCAACGATACAGAATATGGTATTCATTTAGAAAAATTAACTGATGAACCTAACATTGTAAGACAAACAGAATTTCAAAAATTACGCAGACCGTTTGATGAAGGTGGAGAAGTTCAAGACAAATACCCTGTACCGTTTGTAAAGAAAGACCCAAAAGATAGAGAAAGCGATGACTTAGGTGGTGCAAGTTACCAAGAACAAATGGACAGGTTAGGGTTTGATAGCGGTGGTAATGAATCTCAAGCACGAATACAAAAAATAAATAATTATTTAAAAGAATTGGGTTATTCTAAAAATGCTAGGGCTGGAATCTTAGGTAACATAGGTGTTGAAACAGCATATACTTACGATCATACAACTAAACAACGTAATGGTAATGGATATGGTTTATTTCAATTTGATTTTCAAAAAAAATATTATAATGATTGGCGAGATAAAAATAAATTAAATGATACACCAGAATCTCAAATTCAATTTATGCATGAAGTTTTAAAAGGAAATGAAGAAGCAATGGGATTTAATACAGATGATAGAAAAGAACTTCAAAGAATTTTTAAAGAAGGAACACCTGATGAAGTAGCAATCCAATTTTCAGAAAAATATGAAAAACCAAGTGAACCACATTTAGACAGAAGAATTGAAACAACAAATAAATTATCAAGCAGATACGTTTGCCTATGTTAAAGAATACGTCAATGAAGTAAAACCATATCACAGTAAACTTCTAAACTACGTCAGCCAAAAGCAAACATCAATAGAAAATGCAAATGTGGCAACCACTGAAACATTTAATATCAAGAATACTTTAGTGTTTG
>Ga0208427_1000691_pt1 | contig 14398 bp, 18 predicted proteins | sample DEB08_DNA_FD_184532 | JGI IMG/M metagenome (GOLD analysis project Ga0208427, IMG submission 184532) | Aqueous microbial communities from the Delaware River and Bay under freshwater to marine salinity gradient to study organic matter... | ecosystem: Environmental > Aquatic > Marine > Coastal ...
GTCGCATTCACCTACAGCAAAACCGTAAATTGGTGAACTAAATTCACCCGTGGCAGTTGGCGAACCGGCCGGGATAAAATCACTTGAGGCGAATGCCGTCTTTTGGATAATATCGCTGTAATAGTTAACGTCTAAAAACAACGCTCGGTTTTGCGTTGGAACTTTTGAGCTTGATAAAAGTCGTCTTAATTCCGCAACGTCCCCAACGTTTAAATCCGACGCAACCGTTGGCGCAATATCTTGAGCAACGGCGGGAACAATTAAAGACTCAATGTGATCCTCCATTTGCTTCATTACCGCATAGACTAGGGCCTCTCTCGCTTGCGCTTGAAACTCCAATGATTGAAGTTGTGCAAGGTTTTCAATTTGAAAAGAAGCGGTCGCCAATCGGTCGGCCTTAACTTCAAATTGATTAACCGTTACGGCCTCGGAATTAATATCGACCGTGTTGCCAACGCCAAATTCGATATTTTCTCCGGTAGGGGCGGCGATTTGGTTTACTTTTACAGTATCGCCCGCGTTGCGAATTTCGCCCTCGTAATCTCTCATAAAGAATGATCCGAGTTTTAATTTTGCCCGTAGTTCGTCATACATTTGCGTTGACCAAACCGTAGGGATTAAGTTTTGTAATTCAGTTTTTCCAGTGTTTACTAGTGCCATTCCATGGCCTCCTATTTAAAAAAAATTAACGTTTAAGGTTAACGCCTTGTGAACCAAAAAGTTCGCCTTCGCGTTGTTTCCTTTCTGCGTACGGAAGTTTTTGCCATTCCTCCAATGTTAACGCCCCCGTTGGTCTTGCGACTTGTGGCGCGTTTTGGGTAACATTATCGGTTTCCGCTCCAAACAATACCGGCCATTCCTCCGATAATGTTTTGGCGACAAGGTCGGCCCCGTAAATAGTTCCCGTTTCCTTGTCTATTTGAACCGTATCAAGTTGGGCCAATTGAACCGCCTTTTCGACATACTCGGGTTTTAATCCAAGTTTTTGAAGTTCTTTTTTTAGCTCAACCGTTTTGGTTGCCGTAACCCTTTCGGTTTTGGCCTTATCAACAACCCCCGTTAATTCCTCGACTCGTTGTTTTTGTTGCTCATAAAGGGCTTTATAATCTTCTTTTTCTTTTAGCGCTTTTTCTTCACCCTCTCGGATTTTTTTATTTAGCGCCTCAACCTGTTCCTGCAATTTTTGGTTTGCGGAACGAAAATTATCTTTTTCGCCCTTTAACTTACTAACAAAACTCTCATCGTAAGTTTTATCACTATCGGCCCCACTGGTAGCCGTAGGGGCGCCCACTGGTGCGCCCGGTTCGTTTGTAATAGTATTATTACCGTTTTCGTTTCCCTTTTCAAGATTCATAACTTCAATCTCCTAATCGCTCGTTTAATATCGTCGTTATATGCTTTTATTATTATACGTTGTTCGCCCTTTGTTAATTCAAAAAATGGCCGGGGAATTGATTTAGTCGGGGACGTTCGGCCCGCTTGAACAAATATTGCAACCTCGGCGTTTGTCGGAACTGATTTTTTATTAAATAGGCTGTGGTTTTTATATGGGGTTCTTTTTGTATCAGGAATAAATAAAGTAAACCCCAACCCGTTAATTTTAAAATCAATCGAATCAAGCATTTGCCCGGAAAATGTTAAATTTGACCGCGTTTCCCCGAAAAACTTACCCGTTTTAGGCGGTCGCCCGTCCGGACCTTCAATGAATACGGTTCGTTTTCCCCCGCCAGTTTTAAAGGTTCGCATAATCCCCGTACCCTCGCGAATGGAAATTGTATTTTCCTCTAATGGGGCAAGTCTATAGCTCTTTTCGCCCTTTGAACCTAGTCCACGCTTTACCCGGCGCCAAATAATCTCTCGGGTTCTTTTGGCCAATCGCCTAAACGTATTCCGTTCAAGTAATTCATCTTTTAATAAATCTAATTTATTGGCCGAGCGATTAACGTCGGTTACAAAAAGTTTATTACTCAATTTGAAAGTCCTCGTTAACGTCCACGGTCGAAACCCCGGTTAGCGCAACGTTCGCCTGAGAGTCGCCAACAACCCCCACGCTTAGATTAAATTCGAGGGTTTCTTTTTCGAAGTCTATTAAATTAATTATTGATTCCTCTCCAAAATCGCGGATTGTTCTTTTTAAAAGCCTATCCTCGTCCTCGGGGGGTAATCCTAGGAAATCTCTTTTTATTTTTCTTAGTTTTCCCTTTTTCTTTTTCTTGCCTTTCGTAACCGCCCCGAATCGCCTTTTTAATCCGTTAATATGGCCATGGGCCTTATCGTTATTGAATTGGTCGGGAATATGAATTTTAATTATCCTGGAATTGGTTTTCCCAACCCGCATCGAAGCAAGCATTTCCCCGGTTAATTTCAGGTTAACGTTGTTTGCTGATTTTTGATAAATCTTAAATTCCAAACTATTTTGGTATCGGTTTGAATATGGCTTAAAAAAGGGCGAATTGTTTTTATCAATCCGGCGCTTTTCCGTCCTATGCGCAATCTCGTCAATTACGGCCTCGCCATATTTTTGTTTGAATATCGCGCTATTCATTAGGCCCCTGAGTTTAGATTGAACCGCACGGGGGCGTCCGGACATTGCCCGATTAAATACTTGAATTAAATCAATCTCATATTTAACCTTACTCGCCATCGTCCTCGTCGTCCTCGTCGTCTTGTTCTGGTTCGCCCAATTCTAGTATTCGGGCGGCGGCCATTTCTTTTTCTTCTTCAATTTCCGCTAGTAATTCGTCAATCTCTGTTTCCGACATACCCGGATTTAATCGTTTCAATTCGCGCTTTTTAGTTGAAAAACCTTTTTCAATTCTAAATGCGGCCTCATCTAGTTTTTCTTTTTCCGATTTAACAATTTTTACTTCGGGGAAATGAATTGATATTTCAAAATCCGGGGAAAACTCGTCGTTGTATTTACCGCTCAATAATCGGCGTTGGCGCCAGAATGGAATTAGATTTTTGGAGAGTTTCGTCCAAACGTCTTTTTCGGCATCAACAAAATATTGTTGTTGATCCTCTCGATCCTCCATTGATTCCGATTCATCCAACATTTTAGAAATGCCCGACGCTGCGTTTTTGGTTGTCAATTGCCCTTGGATTGAACCCGCGGATAATGATTTAGTTGATAACAAGAAGGCCAATACCGCCTCAATCATTCTAAGCATTTGATCTATATCAACCTCGGGTTTAACCTGGTTTATTTCCGGGCGCTCGCCGTCCGGGCCAAACTCAAGGTTAACAACCGAATTAGGATTAATAGGGATTTCCCCATCAACTCCAATTGTGTAAATCATTGACCACGCTTGATATTTACTCGCAAACGATAGGTCGGATAGCAATAAAGGAATAGCAACCCCAACCTTTAATAGATCATCGTCCGGAAGCGGAACCAATTGCGTATCCGATTCGTTGATATAAGTAAAAGGCAAAACCCCAAAAGGGTTGGAACCCGTAGTATTCCCCATTGCTGCCATCATTCCTAAATCTGGTTCGCCCTTGCCGTTTGTTATTAAAAAGTCCTCGTCCGTCCACCATTCATAAACTCTTTTCGCCGGGTCGTGATCCCATGCCAATATTTTTAAAACAGTATCGGGAATTTGGGGGTCAATGGCCGAAGTAGAAAAAACCTCGTATGAACCGCGGGGAATTGTTCGCAAACTCGGGATTCCGAATTTATTTAGATATATTTCAACCAGCGCCCTTTTATATAATTTAAAATGGCGGTTAGCTGTTTTCATGCAACGATTTATTTTTAAACCGTCCTCGTAAACCTGAATTAATTCGTTGTCGTCCTCGTTGCCGTCCGCCGACTTTCTCATGGGGGCAGTTTTGTAAACCATGCTCAATTTGTTAACAATTTTCTGGACGATATTTATTGGAATCATCCGTTGATTTAATTCAACAATAGATTCCGGTTTTTTAAATTCCTCAAAAAGGGCCTCTAAAACAACATCACGGATTTTGCCGTGATATATCCAATCCCGACGAATATCCTCGTCGCGTAAATCTTGCATTTCAGGGTTTTCTAGTATTTCAATATTCGACTGAATTAATCCGGGGGTTAAACGTGGCATATAATTATAATCCGTTACGTTAAAATATTATTCATTAATAAGTATAAGTTAATAATACGACGCCGTAAATTTGGCCTTTCTTTTCTTGATTATTCCATGAAAGAACCAATCCCCATAGCTAAAAGAATCCGAGGCGTGACTGAGATCAATATTATCCTTCGCAATCGACTTTCCGTCCTCGCTCCATGCGGTTAGCTCCAAGTCTTTAATAAGGGTTTTACAACTCGGATCAATGAAATGCTTCCGATGATACAAATTTGAGTTTGCCGATATTATCCGCGATTCGACGGGCGGATTCTTGAAACGCTCGGTTAATAACCCGGCGTCCCTAAAATGTTCATAATTGGTTTTCGTTATAGCAACGTCCCTTTTGTTGTTTCCGGTCGCGTCCCCGATAACGATTACGGGGCGGGTTGGGTATTTGGCCTTGATCTTTTTGGCCATGATCCTAGAACCCTCAAATTTTAAATGTTCCTCGCCAATCGAATAAACTATATCGTTGGCCCTATCGTAAAACATATAGGTTCCGCAATAATTTGCAATATTGTAATCCGTAAAAAAATATAATTGGTCTTGATCTGATAATAAGTGTCGGCATGGTTTAACGTGGACGTCGCGGGAAAATTCATTATAAACCGCCCCAACGTTAATTAATAATCTTTTCGCCGCGCATTCTTGTTCAAATAAGCGGGGGGAATAAGTCGAGCGAAGCATTTCAACATATTCCTCGGATAATGATTTATTTTCCCAAGTAGGGGCGATTAATATTTTTTTATCTGGAGAGTTATTATCGAAATAATCCGAAACGAAATTAAACCCGTTCGGAGTCGATGTAATCCGTAACAATTCAGGTTCAACCCTCAACCGCCCGAGCATCGCCCGCCATGCTTCCGGTTTATAATATTCCGCCTCGTCGGCCATGATAATAGAAATGTTTGGCCCTCGAAATGCCGAATCGTAGTTAACCGCCCCAACACAATAAATCGTTACCCCATTCCAAAAAGTAAATGTTTGGGATGATTTGTCGTGTTTATAATGGACGCCCTCGACGAGACTAAACATTTTAAATATTGAAAGTAATTCAGGCAAAACCGCCTTTTTGAATTGCGGAATATCCCGCGAAACAATCATAAAGTTTTTTCCGGCGTATTTAAAAACAGACAAGGTTATAAACAGGCAACCCGAAAAAGTTTTTCCGTAACCGATCCCACATTGGAGTAAAACCGATTTTTCCGGGGCGTGGATAAACTCGTTCTGTTTTTCCCATAAAGTTAGGTTGACGTCCACTGTTAACCGTTTGTTAGTTCTGTAATTTTATCTTGTATAGAATCCCATGCCTTTAAAAACCTTTTCGATGGGAACTCGTCCCCCCATAAAATCCAATTAGGCAATGCGACGATAAAAAATAAAATCCATAAAAAAGAATAAAAGGCCCTTATCCATAAAAAAGAATAAAAGGCCCTTTTAAAAATAATCATTCTATTTCTCGACGGTAATATTTAGATTTATATTATTATCTTTTTCGGCAATTTCGGATTCGGGTTTTTCTTGCCATTTGAAACGGTTTTTCATGTTGAAAATCCAAAGGGCGGTATTTACTTGTTTGCCGTCTTTGGTGTGAGTGATATTTTCAACGGCGGTTTTTTCCCAAAAAAGGCGCGATAACTCATTTCCTTTTTGTATGGCGTCGGAAAAGTTATCATGCTGTTTTTTCCATTCGTAAAGGGTATCTTTACAAATACCCAACAACCCCGCAACTGATTCCGTGGAAAAACCTTTTGATAAGTGATCTATTATTTTTTCAATCATTTTTTCTTCGGATTTTTTAGTTTTTGGGTATTTTGTTGGTCGCCCCATGGCCATAATAATTTTCCTGGTTCCCTTTTAGAGTTTATCATAAACTCCTTGGGGTATAGAGTCAAAATTTAGTCGTATGAGTCAAATTTAATAAGGCTATAATTTTTAACTTTTTTAACTGAAAAATTACTTGGCAACTCTTTAATTATTTTTCGCATTGAGCGAATAGCTTGTTTTTTACTTTTTTTACCATGGGGAACTTGTATTTTAATAGAAACAATATGGTTCAAATGATCCCCAAAACCATGCTCACATTTTAAAAAAAAATTCCATTTATCCATCATTTTATTTTTCCCTGTTTAAATTATTTTCCTCTCGGTTTACAAAATCCTCGTATAAATCAAAATTTTCCATAATGAAGTTAAACATTTTTTCGAATGCGTCCGTTTTGCCGTCCGGATTATTTTCTAAAAAAAGTTTTTGGTTTTCCGTTATTCTTATATGTAATATTTCGGGTTTCATTTTACCTAATCTTTGCTTCTAATATTTCTACTGCATCTATTAATTCTAGCAAGCTGTTTTTTATTTTATGTACTTCTTCGTGTATAAAAATGGATTCATAATCAGTTATAAAATAAACCCCGGAATCGTCTTCTATTTTATTTAAAACTCTTTTGGCCCATTTTATAGAATAAATTTTTGCCATTTTATAATCAAAAGAACAAACGGGCATTTGTTGAGAAAAAGACATCAGATATAATTTATTTTTATTTTTATCTATTTTACAAATAACAAACATGATTATACCCCTTTTAAATATAATCTTTTTTTATTGAACAAAATCCATAAACCTTTTGAACTTTTATTAACCTTCCTAAAATATTTTCTTTTCCTATCCCTATACCATTGGCCTTTTTTTCTTTTTATAAAATGCAAAACCCTAACATCACCATAAGCTACTAACGACAAGTCAATTAAAACCATTCGCAAACAACCCCATTCTTTTTTGGCAAACGCCTGGAAAGGGCGATTATGTCTTTTTAAAAACCTAACTTCAGATTGAATTAAATTCATCCCCTGCCCCTTTATTTAATAATCCATCGGCTCTTGATCTAACAACATCTCTAAAATCCAATTGTTCAATCCGCCCTCGACTTTTTCCGTTAACTCTTTTTTTCCTTTGGAATTATAAATTTCTGATAACGTCCCATATTCCTCCGGTGACAATTCTAGTTCCAATCTTAATGTCAATGGCCCGTGTTTTTCTGATTTCATTTCCTACCCCTTATTTTGTTATTTATTTACTTGAACACATACACGTTTTTTCAAACATACCGCAAACACGACAATATTTTTGCCCTTTTACTTTTTCCATTTCTTTTATTAGAAAATCTTTATTTGTTGATTTTTCTTTTAATTCATCCCCTACAAAAAACCCATAAACCGGAAGGTCTTTTTTGTTATAACCTATAAAATGTACGTTTACAGTATTCATCCTATACCCCTTATTTTTTGGCCCTAATTAAAGGGCCGTTTTTGTTTGTTTTAATGTGCAATCCGGGTTATCCCATTTTCCCGCATCATGTACTTTTTCACCTATTTCTAGTTCATGGTGCGAACCCTCATCCCTTGAGGCAATATAAATACCCCCTTCTTTGGCCATAAAAATAACCGTTTTTGTTCCGAAACTATCAACTTTTTTGTTTATATATAATTCAATTGTTTTCATTTCCTACCCTTTGTTTTGTTAACTATATATTAACAAATGTATTAACAAATAACAACCAAAAAAGGGGTTATTAAACCCCTGTTTTTACTCGAAAATATGTTTTTTATTACTCAAAACGCCAAAGAAAACAAAAAATCCCTCGATTTTTTAACGTGGGTCAATCCGGTTTGGGTAACCCAAAATTTACGCGGTTCCGGTTGGGTTAGTTCCCCTCGCATTTCCATGCGCTTTAAAAAGTATTTTACTCGTTGATAGGTAACATGCTCCGGTATTTCCGCCTTGTTTAATTTGGCCTTAATCTCGGCAACCCCGAGCGGGGTTTTGGAATAGAGTAGTGCTAGGATGATTCCTTTTTCCGTGTCGCTTAGATGCATTTAAAGTTCCCTTTTTTATTTGTTTATTTTTTATTACTTATTCGGTCGCAACGTCAACCCCACTATTTCAAATTGACGAACAATTTTATTCCGCATCACGGTAATTAATCCCGCCGGAACCCCAACCCTGAATTTAAAATAATAATACTCTCCAGAAACGGAATGATTATAATCAACCCCGCAATACTTAATATCCGTCCCCTCAAAAATCTTTTCAAAACTTTTGGCCATGAATTGGCCCTTGATCTTTTTCACCCATCCCCCTCAAGTTTTCCGAACCGCAATATTTACATTGCGTTATTAATCTAATTGCTTCCGGCCCCGCCCCCCGATGCGCACGATGCGACGGTTTTTTACACTCTCCGCACAAAAAATAATTATCCGGATCTTTTTTAGCCCTATGCATCCTTTTATAATCCCGGCAACACGTTTTACACGTTCCCCGGCGAGTAGATTTATAGACCGTTCGCATTACCATTTCCCCGGCCAAATGCGTTTTTTTGCAGTAATAGCAATCGTAAAAATTTTTCATAAAAACCCTTTATTTTTTGAAAAAAACCCGTATCATGGGCTTATCCATTCGAAATTACGTCCAAAAGGTTACCTTGGTTACCTTTTGGTTACCCCAAAGTTACCCCATAAAGGTAACCGAGATTCCTTTTTAATATCATATACTTATCCCAGTTTTCCACCGACGGTTACCTTTTTTTATGAAAATAGATATATAGGGAATTAATAATTCCATTAAAAATACTCTTTTTCTTATATATATATTCATTTAAAAAGGTAACTTTATATATATATAGGGGATAACCCCATGGAATCGTTGAGGAAATCCGGTTACCTTTTAGGGGTAACCGAGGGGTAACCGAGGGTAACCGGGGTAACCTTATTAATTGCGCCATGTTAAAAACACCCCTTTTCGAGATAAGTTATTAATTTTACAGACGCCAACGTGCGAAAACCTGGAATGCCTTTTTAGCAATGCGCGTAAATTTGAAAAATTAGAATCTTTTAAAAGTTTTTTTAACTCATGGTTTCCTGTTTGGATAAATAAAAACTTGTCGATATGGTCGTAAATTACCCCAAAAGAACTTAATGCATTATGTCTGCCAATATCCCCCAACGCCTGGCCAATGGTAATCATGTTTTGTCGATCATAAATAGAATCCAAAATTGTATTCAAACAATTCTCCGGTTCGGAATCACTATTCGAATTTTTATATTCTGATTCGTCGTAATTAACCGCCCTCATAACTTCAACGACAAAACCCGGATCAATAACCGCGTCGGAAACAAACGCGCTCAAAACGCCTAAAACGGCCGCATACTGATCGGCGGCGCGTTTATCTTGGATTAATTCGGAATCAACTAAAAGTTGTTTAGTTAGTTTTACCGATTGGCGAATTGTCGGGATCATTTTTACAAACCTGGAGAGTAGACGCGGGGAATAATCCATAATCTCGTGAAAACTAGATTGGATTTTTTTCCAATCCGCATCATTTTTATTTTCATTGCTCGCCATTTCAATTTCGAAAAATCTCGATTGATCGGCCATCGTCGGTAAATAAGATTGAATGGATGATAAAAGAAAATTTGAATTAACGTTGTATTCTAGCGCCTGGCCGGACGCGGTTCCCCGTAATGATTTAGTGTTTAGTCTTGAACTGCATTGTCGAATTAATTCAATAACCGCGTCCATGCGCTTTTTTTCCTCATGGGTATTAGGTTCGGCCTCGTCGATAATCATGGGGACGGCATTTGATTTTAAATGTTGCCGAATTGATGCGGCGGTTACCGATTGATAAATTTCCGAATTGAAAACTAATTTTGAAACCATTCGTAAAATTTCGGTTTTTCCCGACCCCCTGGAACCTGTTATCCAACATTGAAAACGCCAATCGAGCGCCCCGAAAATTTGGGCCTGGCCTATCCATGCGGCTAGAAAATAAAAATCCGAGGGGTTTTTGTAATTTAATTTTTTAAAGCATTCTAATATTTTTTTTGATTCATTGACGGTTAGCGGATTATCTAAATCAATTTGTAACGGGTCGGCGGATTCATATAAATATTTTGATTCAATGTTTTCCTCAAGTTCGTTATCAATTAAAAGCGAATCCCCTAGGTTTACAACGAGGCGTTTTTGATCGAACCAACAACCATACCCCCGCACGTTTTTAGGGTTAAAGAATCCAACGGCGCGCTGTTTTGTTAATAGTTTTTCCTGGACTAAATCGTAGTCGGGTTTATTTGTTTCCTGGCCTTCTTTGTCTTTTTTAAATCCGTATAGGTCGGCCCAATAATTTGCGTCGGCCATAGTTAAAAAATGGTTTTTCGTATGTTGATCGGCGGTTAAATCGACAACCTGTTTCGTTTCCGTAGAAAAATAATAGAATTTTTTTCCCTGGCGCCCGAGGGTTAAAACGTTTACAAAATCCCCCGCCTTATATTCAAGTTGTTTGGAAACTTGTTCGGGTTCTTGCTGGAAAAGATCATTAAAATCAGTTAACTCGGGATAACTGGTTGAAAACCGGGGAATTTTAACAATGCAATTGGAGAGTTTCCGCGCCGCTTGTCTTGATTTAATAACCCCGATATTTTCATGGCGCCCGGTTTGAGGGTTAATTCTTGCATGGTCATTGTCGGCGCAAATTATTAGGCGGGCGTATTTGTTTAATAATCGAAATTCTTTTATGGCGGGCAAAATATTATTGCAGTTAAATGTAATTAATACGGGATTGTTTGTTATTTCAAATATTGTTGCGGCGGTTGCGAACCCCTCGCATATATAAACAACGTCGGCGGTTTTAATGTCGCCGATGTGAGAAAATGAACCTTGTAATTTTATCCCCCCGGAAAAGCGTTTAATAAATTTATCGGTTTCGGAATCCCTGAAAATCATTTGAACCCCAACAAATTGTTTTGAATCATATGCGGGAATTAAAAGGGTATCGCCGTTTAATATGCGGGCGGAATGGTTTCCGAGTATTTTTTTTCCGGTTAAATATTCATGGGTAGCATTTGGAGAGTCGGCCGAGTCAAATATTGGCCCCCATTTTTTCCGGCATTCCTCGTTTTTTTTATCTTGTTCGAATTTTTGAACCGCTTGCATTGCGGCGATATTTTCTTGAGATTTTTTATTAAACGATTTTGTTTGTTTTCGTGGGTCGAAACTTTTCCACGTCAATTTTGATGCATTTTTCCAATCGCCATAATTGACGAGATAATACATATTTCCTTTATATTCCCACTCCGAACCAATGGCCCATAATGATTTATTCCGGTACATTTTATTATCAAAATCGAATCCTGGAATTTCGGCGTTTAAATCTTTTGAAAAAATGTCCTGTATATGGCATAACTGATTGTTCATATAGCAAATACCTACCCTTATTTGTTTTATTGTAGCCGTTTTGGGGTTCCATATATTTGGAACCTCAATTCTGCCACGGTTTGTTCTACGCTCCTGGCGATTATATATATTCCGTCCAAATTGTTAATAAATTTTTCCCATTTTTTTTGATCCCTTGATTGTTTTGCGTTTCCTGTTTTAACTTCAATTTCAACATGGATCAATTGGCCGTTATGCGGAATTAACCCCCATACGTCGGCCATGCCGGGTTTATTAATTCGAATTGGGGTTTGATTAATCGTTAAAAAAAGCCCCACATGGCGCTCGAAAAAACGGGCGCTAGGGAATGCTTTTTGAAGTCCTAAAAGAATTTCCTTTAAGCGTTTTTGATGTTGATGATAACGATTTATCTTGTTCCCTTTTTGCAAATTTGGGAATCCAATTAGGCAAACCCAACTCTTTTTCAAATTTATAAATATCGTCGCCGAACAACTCATATAATTTAAAATATTTCCAATTGGGTTTAAAATTTTTAATTTTTTGGATGTTCGATAATTGATCCAATTTTGATTTATATTTTTCAAAAAGTAAATGGCGCGGCGTTTCGGTTAATTCTTGAAGTTCGCCCGATTCCGTTTTTATTTCTCGTTCCTTTTTAAGGACGGCCCCACAATACGGGCATTCGGAAAAATTCATTTCTAAAATGGCAAAACAGGATTCGCAAGATTTCGCAACCTGTTTCATTGTGGAATTTTCTTTTTTCTTTTTTTGTTCCTCGTTTAATTCCGGGGTTCGCTCGTCAAATGGTAAACCAAAACGATCAACGGAATTTCCAGCATGATCCAAAACGATGCATTCGGTTTTTCCTGGCGCTATTCGAAGGCCGCGCCCGATTTGTTGTATGTACAAAATTTCCGATGTTGTTGGCCTGGCCAAAATTAAAGTTGAGATTGAGGGAATATCAATACCCGTTGAAAAAATATTAACATTGCATAAAATATCAATTTCCCCGTTTTCGAGTTTGTTAATAGCATCCTGGCGCTCATCCCGCGAATGGGATTGATCAATGTGAATTGCTTTTATTCCCGCCGAATTAAATGCATGGGCCATTAAAATAGAATGGGCAATATTAACGGCAAATAAAACGGTTTTTCCTTTACCGTATTTTTGCCATGTTTCCACAATATCCCCCACAATTCGCGAATCGCTGGCCATTTGAAATAATTGCTTGTTGTTATAATCCCCGGTTGAAACCTTTCGGATTCCGGTTAAATCCATTTTTTTAGGGGCGTAAACCCTGGCCGGAACCAAATAACCTTGTTCCATTAATTCCCGTGGGGAAATCGGGTAAATATAATCATCCCAAAAATCGTGAACCTTATTCCCAACCCGAAAGGGCGTGGCGGTAAATCCTATATATATTTTATTTCCAAGAAAATTAAAAAGCTTGTTGTAACTTGGGGACGTCGTATCGTGGCAATTGTGAACAACAACCCCCGCTGCTGACCTCGTTTTTTTTACTATATAATTATGGTTTTGTTCAACCTCAACATCAAAAAGGTTTTTTTCGTTTGAAGTTATTTTTTTAACACTAGAAACAACGCCATAAAAATAATTTAATTTCGGCCCTTTTTTTATATCTAGTTTTTTTGATGTATTTAGGAATTTGTATTTTAAATCTTTGTGAATAAAGTTTTTTAACAGTAAAGAAAGTTTTTCATAATTTTCTTTGTTTAAATATAAAAAGAAATATCTTTTTTTATATTTTTTAACGCTTGATATTATCCCAAACTTATCAAAAAGCATTTTTGATATTTTTATATTTTGTTCTTTGTTAAAGTTTTCAGTATGGAACCTAAACCCATTGTTGTTTATGCTTTTCGAACCATCGTCCATTGCGAATATTGCAAGTCCTATTAAGTCCATGTTTTTTATTGCATAATCAAAAAAATCATCCGTTTTAATGTAAAAACATTTTGTATTAAATCTAGTTTGCCAATTTTTTGAATATCCCTGATTTTTTACCCTTGTTGTTTTTGCCGAAAATATATCAGATTTAAACTTGCAGTATTCGCCTTGTGTTTTTTCATTATGAACAACTCTTAATCTAAAACAGTTTTTTGATACATTATGAATTGAACCGTCGCCGAAAAAAGAACCCACAAAAACTGATTTTTGAACGCTGTTTAAAGGGGATATATTTTTACTTGTTTTTTTATTAAAAACAATCGCGTCCCCTTTTTTAATATGCCTTGCTTGTTTATAACCTTCGCTTGTTAATATTTTATGGTTTTTAGTTGGGTTTATTTTATATGGCCCCGCCTTAATTTCCATTATCTCTTTTTTCGGAGAGTTTTTAAAAACGTTTAATATTTTTTTATATTCGAATGTTTTTGTTTTTTCATTATAAGATAATGCTAACGGAAGTTTTTCGCCTTTTTTTATTTGTTGATATAAAAATCCGAATGTTTTATTTCCTTCGCTGGTTTCAATGTAATGATTTTTGGGAAAACACTCATCAACAATAACTAAATCAAATTGTTTTAAAAAATCTAAACTACCTAAACGCGCCCGAACCGTATCAATCGAACAAATTTGCACCGGGTTTTTCGAATCAAATCCTTTTTCGTTTCCCATAATGATACTAGGATCAATATTGTAATACTTCGCATAATTTTTCCTTGTTTGAAATATAAGTTCCCGCCGCCGCATAACGGTTAAAACTTTTTTACCTTTTAATAGGGCCTGATTAATTATGTACGCCATAACCAGGCCTTTCCCGCCCCCGGTTGCTAACCAGTAGATTATTCGGCGATTGCCTTTTAAAAGAGATGCGCGCAGTAATTCGTCGCCTTTTTGCTGGTAGGGGCGGAGTTGATATTTCAATTTTCTAATAATGGTTTAATTTTCAACGCCGCAACCAAATCCCGCCGATTAAGTATTGGCCTAATTCTAACGTGCGCTTTATACTTTCGGGCATCCTCAAACGTTTTACAATTTGAACCCCCGCCCCCGGCCTCGATGAACTGATTTGCATTTATTGCAATCCCAACATGAGAAATATTTG
>Ga0208427_1000692_pt1 | contig 14393 bp, 7 predicted proteins | sample DEB08_DNA_FD_184532 | JGI IMG/M metagenome (GOLD analysis project Ga0208427, IMG submission 184532) | Aqueous microbial communities from the Delaware River and Bay under freshwater to marine salinity gradient to study organic matter... | ecosystem: Environmental > Aquatic > Marine > Coastal ...
ACTACAACTTGATTTGGTATGTAGGTCATCGTGCTCCTGTGTATCGCATGGTACGCCTTGGCAGTGATTGCTTGCCTGTATACACGCAAGACGATTGGCGCTACTACTGGCAGAAGCCCGACGTGGTTGCCTACTGTGAGAGTGAGTTTGCTAAGGTAGGTGAACTTGCTCGTAAACTTGATGTGCGTTTGTCTATGCACCCTGGTCAGTTCACTGTACTTGCTAGTGATAATCCTGACATTGTTGATCGCAGCATTGATGAGTTTGAGTATCACATCAACATGGCACGCTGGATGGGATATGGTCAACAGTGGCAAGACTTCAAATGCAACGTACACATCTCCGGTCGGCAAGGTCCCGAAGGTATTATCAAAGTACTGCCTCGATTGTCGCCCGAAGCTAGAAACTGTATTACTATCGAGAACGACGAGAACTCTTGGGGCCTTGACGCTTCACTAGAACTTGAAAAACATGTCGCACTTGTGCTTGACATTCACCATCATTACATTCGCAGTAACGGTGAATACATTCAAGCTAACGACGACCGGGTAAAACGTGTGTTCGATAGTTGGCGTGGTGTGCGTCCTGCTATTCATTACAGTGTCAGTCGCGAAGAATACATAGAGTCTATTGATACAAATACGCTGCCAAATTTGCAACTGCTTATGGAGCAAGGTTACAAAAAGCAAAAGCTTCGTGCACACAGTGATTACTACAAAAATACTGCGTGCAATAAATGGGCATTAACCTTCTTAGAACACGCAGATATCATGTGCGAGAGCAAGATGAAAAATCTAGCTGTTGAGGATCTTGTTGCGCTTATTTAGGTGGAGTTTCATCTAAATTAGAATTTCTCAAAGTTTCTGCTATGCATGTTTCTATTATGTAGACAGCAGTTAAAAAAGTAGGTTCTTGTCTATTAGGAATTGGGTTTTTCATTAGCCAAATTGATTGAAACTTATATGCATCTATTTCGCCTGCCACGCTACACGAAAATGTACGACCATTAATATATTGCAGATAATGTACAAGTTCATGTACTACAACATCCATTGTAGACCCACTTTCCCAATCAAAATCGTCTAATAAAAATATTGTTCCTTCGTCAGCACTTCTAAAAATGCCTTCTATAGGAAATAGCTTGTCTTCATTTTCTAAGTAAGTATCTAGACCATAAAAGTAAGCACCTAATTGCTCTTGTGTAGCATAAACAATTTTCGGCAACGGTTCGTCATTGTATTCATAAATAGCAGATTCGTCTACTAACCAATTAATAAGTTCCAGCATTTTAGCTTCTTCTATGCTTTCAGCGTATGCTGTCTTTGCGAAAACAAAAGATAATATGAATAGGGTTAGGGTAGATAAGAAAGTTTTAAACATACAGTATTTAGCGCAAATAAATACTATATAGAAAGGACTGAATATGAAAAATAGCTTATTGCGCTCTATGTATAGCAGTCAGCAGCCTGTACAAAATAAAAATCCAAATCGTGTAATGGGAGGATTACGTGCTCATGGTATGAACAGCTATACTCTTATAGCAGAAGACGGCAGCGAACAAGCAGTACCATCTCAGAGATACGTAGAAACGCTAGAACAAAAAGTTGCAGAACAAAGTAACGTAATTAAAGAAATGCAGAGAAATTTGCAACGAGTAAACCGCAACTTAAACAATTTGAATAATCAAATAAATACAGTAACAAGGAATTCTACATATGACTATTCTGTCTCTAACGGAAAACGCTAAGAAAAAAATTGACGAATTATCAGCAGATAACAAGTCTGTAAGTCTTAGTATTAAAGGAGGAGGCTGCGCAGGTTTTGAGTATGTTTGGAATGTTATAACTGAAAATGATATTGAAAAGGGCAGCGAAATAATTGAGTCTAATAACGGCAAATTAGTAGTTGATCCAACAAGTATAATGTTTTTAGTAGGAACAGAAATAGATTACGAAACTGAAATTTTCGGAGCTATGTTTAAAATAACAAATCCAAATGCCAAAGCATCGTGCGGATGTGGAACTAGTGTAGATTTTGATTTAGAAGCAATGCAAGAATAATCGGAGACAAGCATGTCAAGACAAGATATAGATATAGGTATTGAGGGCAACGACGGTACTGGCGATAGCATTAGAGAAAGTTTTCGTAAAACTAATGAAAACTTTCAAGAATTATATGCAATATTCGGTCTTGGCGGCCAAATCAGTATTACCAATCTAAACGATGTCCCAGAAACAATTACACCTTATTCTGTATTATTAGGTAATACTAATGGCACAGGTTATGTTGCTACTCAATTTGGCTCTAACAGTGATATAGATCCCGGTGACGAATTTTATGACACAACGGACAGTATAGTTATTGATACTATAACAAATCCAGGAAAAATCATTATAAGAGCAGCATTTGGTAGAATGCAAGATGATACTAGTCCTAGTCTAGGTGGTGGATTAGATACTAACACTTTTGGTATTGCTGGCGTAACTATAAGCGAAAGTACAGTAAGTGATATTAATGCTTCTCACGGTACATCGTACAATATAGACGATCTTGTACAATCTAGAAAATATGCAGATCAGAGATACGCACCTATAGATTTACCCATCCGAATATCAGACGAACCTGTTGATATTACATCTTACACTAAAACAATTACTCAATATGTGAACAATAACGTTTATATAGCAAGTCATGGCTTTGAACGTAGACAAAACGGTTTACCATTTGTGTTTACTGCTGATTTTACAGATCCCGTTAATTTAACAAGCAATACAACTTATTACATAAGATATGTTAATGAAAACGAAATAGCTCTATTTGCATCTGAAACTGACGCTAAGAGTTTAGCTCCAACAGCTTTAGACAATAAAATTGTCATAGGTAATGGTGCAGTATCGGTTGACGATTCTCATACTTTAACTGATGCAGCTTATGACAGCAATCTTGATCATAACTGGCTAGACAATCAAACCTTGCCAAGAAAGAGCGTAGTAGTTCGTCAAGGCGATACAATGACCGGTGCATTGTATTTGCATGATCATCCAGGTGACTTAGCTGGTAGTTCAACTACACCAGAAGATTTACAAGCTGCAACTAAGTTTTATGTAGACAATATTGCTACACCAAGTACAAGTGTGCTTTATGTGAGTCCTACAGGCGACGACTTACAGACTAATGTACCAAATGGGCGTCAAGGATCTTCGATTGGTTACGCTTTTAAAACTATTGAAGCAGCAACTAATTATGCAGAAGAACTTGTTAACTACTCGCAAGAAATACCAGGACCTTACACTCAAACTATTACACATAGCGATTTTACGTCAAATAGTTTAGTAGTTGCAAAAGGCTTAGTAAGTGAAAATTCTACAAATGCAAATAGTGTATTAGAAAACAATACAAAATATCTAGTTGAAGAATTAAAAGGTTATGCTAAATTTACCTATCCATTATACATATTCGACGAGCTAGATTTTGAGGCAGATTTTAGTGTATTAATTAATAGTATTAGATTTGATGTAAACAAGGGTGATACAGCAAATGCGCTTACTAAAAGATTTGCTCAAAAATACTATAGTTCCCAAGACGGTAGAATTAAAATTACATCTAACCTTACCGAAAATACTGCTATGGTTGACAAATTATATGAATTTATTAACGAAAGTATTTTTGAAAATGTAGGTTATAGAGAAAGAATCTTAGATAATGTTACAAAGAGTTCTGGTAATACACCTAGTATAGTAACTACGTCAACAAATCATGGTTTAGAAAATGGTAATATTGTTAGATTTTTTGACATACCCGGCATGCATCAACTTGAAGGCACTTATGCCTATGTTAAAAAATTAACTGATACTACTTTTGAATTGTATACTGATAGCGAGTTAGAAAACATTCTCGATACCAGTGCTTATGACAATTATGAAGACGACAGCACATTAGGTAAATTAGAACTACACTATCAAAAGTATTACAAACAAGATAAGTCAGGAGCTAATGTAAATTCTACAGAACCAGCAGCTATTGTGTCAACGTTAGCTCTTATTGATTTAGTTAAAAACGTTTGGAATAATGGTCCGGAATCAGGACAAGATATAGTATACGGAGAAAAATATTTAATTAGTATTACCGCTGACATTTCTGGTTTAATAGATCAAACTGATCCTGCTAATGTTGACGCACTACCTAGTAAAATAATAAGAGGTAAATCTAGCGGTGCATTAGGTATAATTACAAGTTTTATCGCAGACGATCCAAATAACGAAACTGATTTTTATCTAAATATGCTTTTACCGATAGATTTTTTCCTAGATGAAGAGTTAGAGATAGGATATCAGTCTAAAGCTAAAGAAGTAAGTGTCTTAGTAGAAAGCGGTACTTACGAAGAAGACTTTCCTATTAGGATACCACAAAACACCAGTTTGATAGGTGATGAATTCAGAAGAGTTCTAATAAAACCAAAAAATAGATTAAGTCAAAGTGAACATGCAAATGTTTATTTTTATAGAGATTCTACCTTTGATGGTATTACGTTAAACACTAGAGGTAATATTTTTGTAGATCAAAATGGCAATCAAAAAGGTAGATTAGGCAATCATTATTTGCAATATCCAGATCGAGATTTAAATTTAGGTCCTACAGTTACTAATGCTGGCAACTATAGCGAAGCTGGTCATATACTTTTACACAACAAAGACTATTTGATAGAAGAATCTATAGCATTTATGAATGCAGCAAACACTGATTTCGGTGTGTCATTTAACGAACCTGTATTTAGAAAAGATTATGAAAAGCTTATAGTTGCATTAATAAATGATTTGACCTTAGGTGGTGAAAGTAATAGTTTAGAAATACAAAGCGATTACTTCTTAGCATTAGATACAGACGATCCATTAACAAAATTCGGCGATTCTTCTTCCGAACGTGCAGTAAAAGCCTCATTAGAAAATCTATCTACGATAATTACAAACTTATTTGCCGGAGCTAGCTCAACTGCAACAGACGCTGTGTATACTTCTTACACACAAGGAAGCAGCAGTGTTACAGATATCGTGTTGGCTGATATAAGTGAAACAGCAGAGGCAGGTGCTACTGCTGCTATGCAAGCTTTAATTACAAAAATTAATTTTGTATTTGACGGCGTAACACCAGAAGGCGGCGGTGCGTTTGGCGCAACTGAATTTAATCCACCATTAATGAACAAATACATAGATGCTTTCTTAATGAACGATGGCTCTACAATGGAAAACATTACAATACAAGAACACGAAAGTTTTGGTATTGTTCTAGATCCCGATGGGCAGATCTTAACAAGAAGCCCGTATATATCTAACTGCTCTAATATTACAAGAAGCACAAATCAAAAAGCCTTTGCTGGTGGTGTTTATGTAGACTCATTTGCTGGTAATATTCCTATAAAAATTGTAGCTAATTCCGGAACCTATGTCGATGCTACTGGCAGCGTTAGTTTGTCTAGTACTGTGCTTTCTATAGAAAGCCCTGACTATGACGTTCTTAATGATAATACAATAATTACGGCACAAGGACTTAAACTTAGAGCACCACAATTACCTAGTGTGTTTTATGTAGATGGTGCTAGATATCAAGTGAATACATTTAGTAATTACGATCAAGGGCTAGGTAAATGTGTAATTTACCTAGATGACTCTACACCTTATACTGGAGCTGTAGATGTTGACACTTGGATACAGTCAGGTGGCACTAGATCTATAACCATAGACAACTTTGCTCAAATTAATGATTTAGGATACGGAGTTGTAGCAGCTAACGGCGCACAGGTAACTGTAAGCAACACCGATGCAACCTATAACCAAGCAGCCTTCTATTCAAAAGACGGAAGCTTGATGAATGTAACAAACTCTAGTGCTACATTTGGCAAGTTTGGCTTAGTAGCTGAAGGGGCAAATCCTAATATTATCCCTGACAGTGTTACACTATTAGATAATATGGTGCAACCTGCTAAAATATTTACTACATACCTAGGCGACGGTTCTGAAACCAGTGTTAAAATTTATGATGTTGCATCCAAGCCAAAAGAAGGTTCTATTCTAACAATAGGAACACCAACAGGTGATAACAATTATAAAATTGCATCAGTAATACAAACTGCAGATATAGGCGGTAATCCGGACATTAGTACAACTACATATGAGTTAGGATTAGAAGCAGACGACATTACCTCAACAGATTTTTATGGAACGCTACAAACTGCTCTTGTAGCAGATCAGCTAGTGGAGTTAAGAGACTCTCGTCAGTTTATATTTGATAACGTAGCAACTCCTACAGAACTTAGTACTAAGCCAAACACTACGATAACCTTTAGTGAATCTACTGATGTGTCTTACAGCAGTGAGCTTTTTACAATTACAGACAATTATGATGTAGCTTTAACAGGTACACAAGTAAGAACTAGATTTGATAAAGCTTTTGCTTATATCGAATTAGAACCTAGTATAGCAAACATCAGCGGTGGTAAAGGTGATACTGCCGGCGATACTACATTAGCAATCGAAGTATTAAATGCAAGTGATCAAGCTAGAATTGCAGAAGGCGGTGTAATTTTTGCATGGGCAGGTAAGACCCATGAAATTACAGCAAACAGCTACACCAACTTTACAACATATGCAACTATTGATTTTATAGATATAGGTACTGACCTTCACTCACCTAATCCAGCACCTGGTGCTGGATTAGCAGAAGCTATAGCTTTAAATCAACCTAGCAAAATTTATGCTGGTTTAAAATCAACTGCTACTGCAAACATAACTGAAAAAACTGCAATACTAAATTCATCTAATATATCATTTAAAAGAGTAGGATCTGGTTCGTTTAACGACTCAAACTTCCCTAATTTGATTTTAGGTGATCCTATTGATACTACAGATCCAACTACCTTTACAGATGCACCAGGTGCAACTAAAGGTGAAGTATGGGAAAAATCTCAAGGTAGAGTTTTCTGGACAAGTACTGACCAATTTGGTACTTTTAGAGTCGGACAATTCTTTAATATTGATCAAGCAACTGGCGAAACTACAATTTCAAGCGGTATTGGTTTAACAAATGCTACTGCATTAGGATTCACAACAGGCACAACTATTAATGAATTTAGCGTAGACACAAGCTTTAACGACGGGGGCGGATCAGACGATGCTGTTCCAACTGAACTTGCTATCCAAACATATATTGATAGACGATTGGGTTTAGATCATTTTGGTACTACTGTAACTCCTGCAGATAGATTTCCAGCAAATACTGGTGGATTTATTCCACTAGCAGGCGGCGTGTCGTTAACTGCAAATTTTGATGCTGGCGGATTTAGACTTGAAGACGTAGCTACCCCAGTAAGCGGTACAGATGCAGCAAATAAAGATTATGTAGACGGAAAAACAGATACATTAACAGACATAGGTGATGTTACTATAGCTGCTGCTCCGGCTTCTGCAGATATATTGTTATTTACTGGTACCTTACAACAAAGTGAAAATGCTACGATATCCGGCGATGTAACATTTACTAGAACAGGTGCTAATGCTGTTGATGTGCAAATCGACTCGGGCGTTATAACAAATACAGAGGTTAATGCAACTGCTGCTATCGATCAAAGTAAATTAAATATGACTATAGCATCAACAAGTGCAGCAGCACCAACCGGAACTGCTGCTGATATACAAGCAGCTAATGGCTTAACAAGTTTTAATAATGCTTTTTTCTATACAAACAATGGATGGGCAAGTATTGCAGCAAATGCAATTACATTAACAGAGCTAGATACAATAGATGCAACAGCAGACGGAAAATTCCTAGGTAAACTTAGCGGTAACGGTAATGTAGAAGAAGTTACTCTTAGTTCTCTAATTGATGCTGGTCAATTCTTAGTTGAAAATGACTTCGGTGCGTATACAAGCGGCTCGGAAATTTTAGTTAGGACAGCGGCAGAAACATACGATACAGAATTAGCAACTAGTGGCAACACTGCGTCCACTATTGTAAGACGTTCAGGTACTGGTGCTATTCAAGCTAACTCGTACATAATAGGTGGTAACTCAGCTTATGAGATTTTATCAGAAGCAGCTGGCACACTATCTCTCAAAACACCCGATCAAGGTTTAATACTAACGTCTTCTGGTGCCAGTAAGCCAGTAATCAACACCGGCGGTGTAATCAGAGTAGGCGATATAGGTACATATTCCGAAAGCACCTTCCATGCTAATAGTACGTTTGGATCTGTAGGCGGCGCTGGCACTACAGAAGAAACTAGTGCTGTAGCTGCAAGATGGCTATATTCTAGCTTCATCGAAGCGCCAGACGAAAAAGGTGCATCTTCAACTGGTATAAGTATCGGTGCAGGTACAGGTATAACAGGCGCTGCGGCTGATGTAATTGTACTTGTAACTAACGGCGCTGATCAATTAACTGTAACAAGTTCTACAGTTACAATTCCTACAAATAATTTAGCAGTAACCGCTGGCAGCATAAGTGCAGGTACTACTGTTACAGCAGGTACTACTGTTACAGCAGGCACTGGCATTACATCAACAACCGGTAACATTACAGCATCAGCAGGTGCAGTAAGTGCTAATACTACTGTTACTGCAGGCACTGGTGTAACAGTTACTAGTGGTAATGTAAATATTGATACTGGTAATATTGTAATGTCTAGTGCAAGCTCTACTATTACAGTAAGAAATATAACCACTGGTAATAGTGCCACTACAGGAACAGTGACTGGGGACTGGAGTTTAACTGCTGGATCTAGATTTGAAGCTACATATGCAGACTTAGCAGAATACTACGAAGCAGATGCCGAGTATGAAGTAGGTACTGTAATGGTGCTAGGAGGCGACAAAGAAGTTACACAAAGCAGTGATCATTGTAGTACAAAAATAGCTGGAGTGATTTCAAATACCGCAGCATTTACTATGAATCAAGATTGTGAAGGAATAGCTGCATGTATTGCACTAATTGGACGAGTGCCTGTGAAAGTAATAGGCACTGTTGAAAAAGGTGACATGCTAGTAGCAAGCGGAATACCAGGATATGCTATTGTAGATAATAATCCAAAAATAGGATCTGTGATAGGCAAAGCAATAAACAGCAAAACGGATGCAGACAAAGGCGTAGTTGAAGCCTTAGTGGGCAGACTATAAATATATAAAAGGATTTAAAATGGCGAATAGATACCCGTTAACACTAGATACATCAGATGGTCAAATTAAAGAATTGCCTAATGGTGATAATTTAAATTTAACAGGCAATAGTATCGTAGGAGTATTAGATGTTACTGCACAAGGTACTATTACCGCAGCAACTATAAATGTTGCAGCACTAAATATTAACAGCAATCCATTAGCAGAAATTGCTACTTCTGGAAATTATAATGATTTATTAAATAAACCACTTAATTTATCAGACTTCGCAAACGACGCAAATTTTGTAAGTATTGGTAACAATATTAGCTTGCTAGCTAATGATGCAGGATATTTAACCAGCGTGTCTTGGTTACAATTAACAAATAAACCAGTTACTGTTGCAGAGTTAGGTTTAGTAGATAGTGTAGATACTACATCGCCTATTAGTATATTTACAAATGACATTGGATATGTTACTGAAGATCAAATAGAAGGCATAGAGGTATTAACCGGTAATTATAGAGGCAGTGTTTTTGGTGACGATAGCACAATTTTAGTAGATGGTGTTTTAAACTCATTTAACTTAAACGGAACTGTAAGAAGTGATATAATACCATTTGGTGATAATATATATAATATAGGTAGCCCAGCAAACGAATTTTTAAGTTTATATGTAGGCACTGTAACCGGAGATTTGCAAGGAAGTGTGTTTAGTGACGATAGCGCTACACCAATTATTGACGCTTTTAATAGTATAGTAACTGCAAGTAATGTTACAATAACTTTACCAAACGATGCAGCTATACTAGATTTAGTATATGATGGCTCGGTACCTGATACTGATACACTTCAAGCTGCGATTAAGGTATTTGAAGGTCCTACGCTTACACATGGAATCTTTTTTGGTCAAGATGCAATGACATTGATTCCCGATGTTGTTGCTAATGTTGGTTTAAAATTATTTCCTGATCGGATAGTATCGTCTGGTTTGGGTTTTAAAATAGATCCAACCGATATAAATAACCTGTCTGCTCCGGTCGAAGCGTTAGAAGTTATAGGTAATGCAAAAGCTGATATATTTAAAGGTGATTTAATAGGAAGTGTTTTTGCTGAAGATAGTTCTCCTATTATAGATGCTACTGATGGATCATTATATTATGCTCCAACAACGCCAAGTGACTGGAACGGTACTGCTCCAACAACTGTAGGTGCAGCATTAGATAGACTAGCTACTTTAGTCAAAACATTAAATGGCGGCACAGGAGCTTAAGGGAGAAGTAAATGGCTTTAAAAAATATTAATATAGGAAATATTGCTAACGACGGTACTGGCGATAGTCTACGTATAGCTTTTGATAAAGTCAATAAAAATTTCCTTGACATCGAAGCAAGAGCTACAGTTCAAAATGTTATAGAAAACTTAGGCTCGGGTGCCGGAGTATACTATAACAAAGAAAATAATGTATTGTATTTTAAATCTATCGTTGCTGGTGCTAACGTAAGCGTGACAGAAACCAATGCAGAAATAACAATAAACAGTACAGAAAACTTTACTATTCAATCAGACAATAACGCTGTAAATATTTCTGGTACTGGTAAATTTTTTGGTGTTAAAGGTTCTGCTAACATCAACACTACACTTAACAGTCAAGATTTAACAATTACTATTAATCCTGTAGGCCTAGTGGCTTTAGATCCTAATCCACAACTTTCGGCTGATTTAGATGCAAATAATAATAATATCACAAATGCAAATAATATAACATCTTCTACATTTATTGGTAATCTTGTAGGTACTGTTAATGGGGTTAATCTAAACGAAACTCTGTTTAATTTAGATTTTGGCGGAATAATACCAATCATAACAACAGCAACTCAATATGTAATTGCCTTTACGAATATCGATTATGGTTCGTTTATTACTCCTGCTGATATAAACAGTGACTTTGGAAGCTTCTAAATCCTAATAAATACTTTGGGAGTAGAAAATGCATATTGATCAAATCTGGACACTTAAATCTGGAAATACTCTGGGCACGTTCCAAGAAAATATTACAACATCTATAGATTTACCCATATCTCAACCAACTGCAACTATAGAGGTAATTTCAGGTAAATTACCTAAAGGTTTTCGCTTAGACGGCCAACAAATCATAGGCACACCGGCAGAAGTTGCATTCGAAACTAAAAGTAGATTTGTTTTAAGAGCAGAATATAATGGCAATATATATGACCGCACTTTTAATATAATAGTTCAAGGATCTGATGTACCTGAGTGGATTACTCCTGCAGACCTCTTACCTGTTGGTGCAAATGATACGTATTATGTTTTAGATAATAGTTTTGTAGATTTTCAACTAGAAGTAGAAGACCCTGACATAAAAGCAGGACAAGAATTAGAATTTTCTATCGGCACTAAAGCAGGTCAATTACCTCCAGGACTTTCTTTAACAAAAGACGGACGCATCACCGGTATAGTAGATCCAATACTAGCAATAGAAAAGTCAATTACCGGTGGATACGATGTAGGTCCGTTTGATTACGGTGTGAATACAGTATACGATTGGTTTGTCCAATATGCAACATCAGGCAGTGGTTTTGATAGTTACTTCTATGACTTATTTGAATACGATCTTTCATTTCCGGGAAAAGCTCCAAAAAAATTAAATAGATATTTTCAATTTGTAGTTAGCGTAAGTGATGGTGAATTTGTTGTAGATAGATCATTTAGGATATTTGTAGTCGGCGATGATTTCTTTACAGCCGATGTAACAACAATGCAAGCTGGCACCGGTGCATTTACAGCAGATGTTACTAATCTAAGAGCTCCTTATTGGCTAACTCCTAGAAATTTTGGATATAGACGTGCTAACAATTATATTCATTTGCCACTACAGGTTATTGATAATGACACTTTTGAAGGTTTGGTTTGGTTTAGACTAGAGGATGTCAATGATGATAATTCTCCTAGTATATTACCACCTGGTTTAGGATTAGATTTTAGAAATGGTATAGTGATAGGCCGTACACCCTATCAACCAAAAACCACGCAAGAATATAAATTTACTGTTACTGCAACAAGAGTTAAATTTGATTCTGAAAGAGTTGAACTACAACAAATAGCCTATGAAAATACCCCTAAAGGCGCAGCATTCCTTAAAATTAATAAAACTGAAAAGGTGGATGCATACGCTCTGATCGGTCGTACTATTACTGTAGAAGGCTTTACTTATAAAATATTAGCAGCAAACTTTACTAATGCTAATTATGAACTGCTAACATTATCAGGTCCTACACAAACTGACATTATTCAAGGCACCGGTATTAACTTAGGTATATTTGATCTTACAGAACCAGAAGAAGCTAAGTCTACAAAAACATTTACAGTTACACTACTAGGCGAAGTTAACAGTGAAATTAACTGGATAACTGATAGTAACTTAGGTTCTTATGGCGCTAATTACGTTAGTTTATTAAAAGTAGAAGCAACTACACCTAGTAATAGTACGCTCTTATATTCTTTACAATCTGGATCTTTGCCGCCAGGATTTAAACTAAATTACACTGGTGAAATTTTTGGAACTGTTAGAAGTTTTGGTAATGTAGAAGAACAGGGTTTAACAGTTATAGACGGTAGTACAACTACTTTTGATGGAAATAATACTAGGCTAGATAGAGAGTTTAAATTTACTGTAGCAGTAAAAGATTTATATGGTTATAATATTAATACAAAAGAGTTTACTATAACTATCGATGATCCAAATGATAAGCAGTTTAGTAATATATGGCTAACTCCTTTGTTTAATAAGTCAGATAAAGATTACTATCATCAATTGATAAACAATAATGAAATTTTTCCATATGAAAACATTTTTAGACCAAACGATACAAATTTTGGAATACCTAAAGATGTTAAAGTTTTATTATACAGCGGTATTGAAACAAAAAATATAGAACAATATGTTAGTGTTTTAAATTTGTATAGTAAAAGAAAACAGTATAGAATCGGCGATATAAAAACTGCTGTTGCTAAAGAATTAGGCACACAAAATATTTTGTACGAAGTTGTATATGCTGATGTAATAGACCCAAGTATGCCAGCTAAAGGTAAAACTAAAAAATCATATATACATTTAGACAAAACACCACTAATTATAAACGATGCACATTATGATAATGTTGATGAATTTTATGATAGTGATCCTTATAAAATACGTATATTAACAAGAAATGAAGATAATCCTATATACACTGTAGAATTTAGAGGATTTTTTGAAATTGGTCTAAGGGATAGCGAAGACTTTATATACTACTTAACTAATACTGTTACTGTATTAACAGCAATTAATAATATTGTTGATATAGCAATGGAAGTAGGGGCTAATACTAATTATAAAATTCGTCCTCGTAATGCTAATGTGATTACTGTCGATTTTGATTTATACAGTGCTGATGCAACAATAAAAAATAAAAAGATAATAAGTAATATACAAAATTTACGGGATGGTATTTTACCTTTAGGTGAAACTGAAAAAGATTTCTTACCTTTATGGATGCAAACACCTCAAAATACTGTAGCAGAACTGGGTTACGTGCCTGCTATTGTTTTATGCTACTGTAAACCAGGTAAAAGTCAAGAAGTAATAGACAACATAAAAAAGAATAAAATAAATTTAAAAGAGTTGAACCTAGATATAGATAGAGCCCTTATAGATAATACAGAGAACAGCAATGATGATCAATTTATCGTATTTCAAAATAAAGAGTATGTAGTATGATAAATATTATGGAGATTTAGAATGGCTAGTAACATTACCGCAACAGATATAAATGCAGATTATCCCATAGCTGGGCAAGATAACGACAGTCAAGGTTTTAGAGATAATTTTTCTTTAATTAAAAATAGCCTGTTGTCTGCAAAAAGTGAAATAGAAGATCTACAAGACACAACAATTAGAAATAATACAAATAATGATTATCAAAAAAGTATACAAACAAACTTAGAACTTGATACTTGGACTGAATCAACACTAAGCAAAGGTAGTGTAAACACAGATATTACAGTTTTATGGGACCAAGCTCCTTATCAATTAATTACTGTAGCAGCAGGAATAACTATAACCTTAGACAATTGGCCAGAGTCTAGCAGTTTAGGTAAATTAAGATTACAACTTAATGGTGATAATTTAGGTCCACACACAGTAACTTTTGTACCAGCTAACGGCGGCGTTTTAAAAACAAATTCTTC
>Ga0208427_1000693_pt1 | contig 14384 bp, 20 predicted proteins | sample DEB08_DNA_FD_184532 | JGI IMG/M metagenome (GOLD analysis project Ga0208427, IMG submission 184532) | Aqueous microbial communities from the Delaware River and Bay under freshwater to marine salinity gradient to study organic matter... | ecosystem: Environmental > Aquatic > Marine > Coastal ...
TTCTAACTAGCATTATCAGAATTTAGTTATCCTTTTGTTTACGAGATCCCAACAGCAGGATCTAGTGGAACAATAGGAAACCGTGAACCATTAATTTCTGGTGCTTTTTTAGGTTTCCCCACAGCAAACAAAGAACTTGGTATGCATTGGGCAGGACACGTCCTCGCTGGTAATTTACGTTTTGATCGTTTAGATGATAATCCATCAGGCCCTGGGACCCCATTGGCGATCTCAGGTGAGGTTCCAAAAACAACTTTATTTTTAGGTTTACCGCAAGACAATGAGAATTATTGGTATATACAACTTAGTGGTACATTTAGTTTTATTAATCCTGTACCGCCACCTTTATATGTTACTTTTTCTGGCCAGCCATTTGGCATTAAACCAATTAATGGCGACGTTTTAGAAGATAAAATTTTAACCGTTTCTGGCGAAGCAATTAATAAAGATACGAGGAACCCAGCTACTAATATTCGATATGGCTTTGTTCAAGCTGTTCTGTCTGATCTTGATCAATTTCAAGGAATTTTAAAATTAGAAAAATTAGGTTCTGTACAAGCAACAATTGATGGTGTATTAGTAACTCCATCTAGAATACCGCCTCATAAAGATAGGTTTTTTCAAAATGGAGATCGATTTTGTTGTTCTTGTCAAGATTTTACTAGGAGAAATTATGCATATTTATCTAATGTTGGTAAATACAAGCGGCCTTTATTTCCAAGAAATAATGTTGCAAGTTTAAAACCAGGTCGTTCAGAAGAAATGTATTACAACGGTGATCGTTTAAATGCAGCGATGACAAAAGCAAATCAAGATATTGTACAAAATAGAACAATGACTTTAGTTGCACCTAGTGGCTATCAGTTGTTAGGTATCGCTAGTAGTGGCATTACTAAAGATGTAAGAGACCCAAAAACACTATATCGAGATGTACCAGGTGTTTACAGTGAATTTGGATCTGTTTATAGAAGGGGATTTGGTGATAATCCTTCTCCTACTCAAATTGCGGAAGGCATGCCTAGATATGGTGACTATACACAGAGTGGCTTAGCAATTACAAGCATTACAGATAACTGGACTTATGTATTAGATCAATACAGATATTGTAAACATATTTATGCGATGAGATATTTGGAGGGAGAGTTTCCTACGGAACCATCAGACTTCCCTGCACAAGTCGCTGGAATGGTGGAATGGGAGAATGAATTAATTGAAAAAACACAAAAAGAACAAGCTAAGGCTTTTGAAAATGTTGTTTATCATGGCATCAGCTATATGGATGTACCACCATATAACTGTCAAGCACCAATGATGATGCCAATGATGCAACGTTTGTTTAATGTTCCTACTGAGTTTATTGATATGAATTATTTTATTATGTATGACAAAAATAATCAGCCATATATTCCAGTATCAGGCGAGAAGCCAGGGCAATAGAACTGAATTTGACTTGACATGGGTTAATCCTTTATAATGTCTTCATTAAGAAGCAATAAGCCTTCTTGATAAAAAGCTTGAGACAAACAGTTTGGTTTGGCCCTGTGTCTATAGTGCTAACAACCAGCGAGACATACCATGATTCATCAGCATTTGCCTAGTGATCCACGCATTGTTGACGAAGTCTTTTCTGTCATGGCCCAACCAGGCTTAGAAGATGTTGGTTGGCTTCTAGGCATGGTAGCTACTTTTGGAGAAACACCAAGTAGTCTTAAGGCTTTTACTTGGAATGACGACAACTCTATTAACATCACATCAAAAAAACGTCCCCTTAAACCCCTGCATCCGCAGTGGGTTATTTTATTTCAACTCAAAGAAAAGCAGCCCTCCAGAACGAAGAGCCGCTGGTTACCCATCTCCAGAAAATTAAATGACGCTTGCCTTGAAGGCAAGTGTGGTTTAAATGTTAAAGGCCTCCTCCTTGCTTACAAGGTTCGCAAAGTTTACTACACACCTATTAAGCAGCACTCTGAGCTGTGTTATGCATAGCGTTTAACTGTTTTTCAACTAAAGGAATATTCCAATAGTAGGTGTCCCTTGACCGCGTAAGAGGTCCTGCGCCATAATGCTTGCCAAGCTTGAAGGTACCATCATCACGCATGCGATGAAGTTCGTCTCGCTTGATTTCAAGAATTTTTTCTGCCTTGTGGACAGGAACCCAGTTTTTGGAAAGCATGGAACGCTTTGAGCTACATATTTAAAATAGGCTTTGACAAAGAAATGTCAAGCTGTTTATTTTGTTTTAATCAGTGTGTATTTACGTAAACATATGTAGATTAAAATTGGTTTAGTAGCAAGAATATTATGTTCAGGACGGAGAACGAACCACTCGCCCTCCTTGTTGAACTACGACCTAAACTTGCGAAGAAACGATTTAGAGAAGGAATATATAACGCCTGGGATCATAAATGTGGATACTGTGGTGATACAGCCACTTCATTAGATCATATTATTCCAAAATACAAATCAGGTTGTTCTAATTGGTACAATTTAATGCCAGCCTGTAGGCGTTGTAATGCTAATAAAGCAAGCCAAGATATGGAAAGCTGGTATACAAAACAAACATTTTTTTGTGCTGATAAGTTAGAAAAAATTAAACAATGGATGAATCATCAAATATTCTGCTTCTTTTCAAATGAAGTAGAATCAATTGATGACAGCTTTAAAACAGCATAATGGCTAAAGTAAATACTTATTATGATCCTGAATTTACGCAGTTATTTTTAGACGTTTATGGGCGAGTGCCAGAACCTGGTAATGGGTGGTATGACGCATATAAAAATATACTGGCAGAAAACAAAGGTGATCGCAAGAAAGCAATTAAAATTTTAGATAATAACTACCGCTTTAGGTTTAATCCAGAAACTTTTAAACCTGAAAATGCTGTTAAAGCAGCATATGAAACTTATTTAGGGCGACCACCAACGGGAGAAGAACTAAAAAAAGAAACAAAAAATATGAAAGCTTATGAAAGTAAGGAATGGCTTAAAAGTTTTAATTCAAGAAAAGAAGTACAAACTTTTAAGGAATTAGTAAAAAATAACTATTCAACTTTGTCAGGTAACTTGCCAAAGAATGCAACTCCTGAGCAGAAATATGCTATTGCAATGGAGCAGTGGCAGAACTCAGGCAAAAAAGGAACAGGCATGATTAAAACTGATGCCCCCCTTGTCCAAGTAGTAAAAAATAAAGAGGGAAAAGAACAATTAAGATTAAATCCAAAGCTTTCAAATGTTTTATCTATATCTGCAAGGAATAAGTACACTAATTTAGTTAATCAATTCAATGGCAGCAAAGGAGGAAATTATAACGACCTGGTAAAACTAGCATCAAACTTAGGAGACAAAACAGTTGTTGATAATTTCTTCAAAGGCAAAACAAAAGAATTGGCAGATGTTTTTTATTCAAAAAATAAAGTTTCAAAATGGGATGCTGCAAAAAATGGTAAGCAGCCTCCCACTGGATTACTTGATACGAAATATTATTCAACTAAAGACCCTAAAGCACAAGAACAATGGAAATCTGCTGGTAATCAAAAAATAGGTAATTATGGTTATAAAAATTTAGATGTAACTTCTAGGTATGGAACGTTAGATAATTACTTGTCTTATCGTTATTCAACTTACGGAAAGAGTAATAATATTCGAGGAAATAAAGCAGTAGCAGCTGCTGCAGCAGAAAGCTATAAAGAAATATATGGAGGAAAAACAGATGCAGAAAAAGCACTCGTTAGAAACGCAATGGAGAAAAATTTTTATGGTAGTTATGGAAAAGACTATGAAAAAAAAGAACTTGCATTTAGTACGCTTGCTTTAGATGCTTTAAAAACAGCACAAGAAGAATTAACAAAGGCAAAGGAAGAAGAAGCGCAACTTGGTTTGTATAGAGACATGCCAGGTTTTGAAGAGGTTTATAACTCTAATGAAACCATTGTTAATTCACTTCTGGGTGATAGCGGTATCGGAGGTATTCTTGCATTAGGCGGAGAAAATACTAAAGGAATTAAAGAATCATTAACAGGTGTGGTTGAAAAAGCAACCGGCTTATCCAGTAATAACACTATTCGTAACTGGCAAAAATGGTTTGATGAAACACTCACCAAAAAATATGAAAATATGAAGAGCGTCAAGATTAAAACAAAAGATGGTGACAAAGAAATTGAAGAAGAATATGCATTAGACAAAAAAGATATAAACGATTTTATTAACAATTACTTAACGCCTCGCTTTAATCAATCTAAATCAATGTCAGAATTTTCTGAATACATTGATAGTATTGTTCCCAAATACGACGAAAAAGGAAATAAAATTGAAACACAAAACGTGTTTCAAACACAAACAACTCTTAACGCATTAAAAAGCAAGTCTGAAGAAAAAGCAAAAGAATACATCGATAGCCTTAAAGGAACAACATCATCTTTTAATGCTGATTTTTACTTTAATCCTTTGAAAACTTCAAGCAAAGATTATAGCAAAGCAAGAAAAACAAGCTATCAAAAACAAAGTGAAAACATAAAAAATGATTGGGCGAAAGCAAAAAAAACTCCAAATCAAAAAATAAAAATCTTTGGAGACAAAAGTGATCTTACATGGAACCAATGGGCTTATTATTATGGGTTAGATCTCAACAAAAAAGAAGACTTTGCTAAATTACATTATCAAATTATTGGTCAAATAAAAGGTTATGACCCTGCAGAAGACGTTGTTACCAAATATGATATTGACAAAAATTTTGCAGATGTTGTTTTGCCTGCATTAAAAAAACTTGATAAAGGAACCGCTTTCCAAAAATTTACTACGCCAAAAGAATTTACAGATGAAATTTTTGAAGGTTTAGATCCTTTTGAAGATAAAGAAGAATGGAAAGAACTTGCAAAAGAATTAGGTTTAGAAGAAGATGCTTCTTTAGATGAACTAAGAGGATATGTTGAAGAAGCAGTCTCCGGAAACTCCGCGCTTGCTATTCGACAAGAGATTAAATATTTAAATGAACGAGATAAAGATTTAAATCAATTAAATCTAGGAGCTGATTATATTGAAAGAGAAACAGACAAAAAAGAATTAAAAAATCCTAGCGCTACTAGTATCTATAATATATTTAAAAAAGGAGGATATGGAGGAACTGAAGAAGAATTTTATAATGAGTTTATGACTGACTTAGACAAAGAAGATGTAGCGTTAATGGATAAAGTTGCATCAGGAAAAATAGGTGATATCAATGAATTAGTTGGTGATATTGAGGATGATCCTTTTTCAGCGCTTGCCTCTGTTTCAAGTTTTATGGGCGATGGAGATGATATTTTAGGAAGTGGTACTTCTGCTGACTCAGATAAAAAACAAACAGGACAAGAAAAAGCAAAAAGTTATTTTGATCTTTTTAGTGACGAAAAAAAAGAAGAAGATAGCTTTAATTCAGGGGGAAGTATGATGGGTTCATATAGCTCTTTATTTGGTTAATAGTGGCAGAACATAAGAAAGCTGCTAAAGCAGCGAAATTACATAAAGACAAGATGGCATGTAATAAACCAAGGCGGGACGTTAGAGGCGGCAAAAAATCTGTCGTAAAAGGCTGTGAGGGAAATAAACAAACGATTATCCGCTTTGGTGATGCAAATATGACAATCAAAAAAAATGATCCTGCCAGACGCAAAAGCTTTAGAGCTAGACACAAATGTGATGAAAAAAAGAGTAAACTAACTGCAGGCTACTGGTCGTGCAAAGCGTGGGCCGTATTACCTTTTATCTTTGTTGCTAGTGGATTAAATATCTGGTAAAATTCAAAGAGATAAATAAATCCAATGAAAAAAGGCGGCGGCTACGTCATTGGCAAACCCAAGAAAACTCATCAGGGGCAGTCTAAAAATAGTAAGATGAAACCCCGACGAAAACGGCTCCGTGGACAAGGAAAAGGTTAAGAGCAAATTATATGGCTGTGTCGTAGACAAAAAAGGCAAAATTTATGGGCGATTAACAGTATTAGGTTACAGTCCTAGTAATAAACATCAGACAACTCGCTGGGTTGTTTTTTGTTCGTGTGGAACCATATTCACTACTTATGGAATGAGCTTGAATTCTGGTAAGACATTAAGTTGCGGATGTTTACAAAAAGAAAAAGCAACTAAACACGGATACTCAAAACATCCACTTTATAAAACATGGGTATCTATAAACTATAGATGTACAAATCCAAAGTGTAAGGACTATAAAAATTATGGCGGCAGAGGAATTAAAAATTCTTTTCAATCCTTTGAAGAGTTTTGCAGAGTAATGGGACCAAGACCAACTAGCATGACCATCGAACGAAAAGATGTTAACGGAGATTACTCCCCTTCTAACTGTATTTGGATACCCAATAAAAAACAGGCTAGCAATAGACGCTGTTGCATTTCTGCTGAAACTAAAAATTTAGTTAAAGATCTTTTTAGCTCAGGGGTTTCCAAAAGTGAAATAGGTAGAAAATTGAATATAGGAACAACATCTGTATGCAGAATACTCAAAAATTAAATTTCCTGTAACCACTGCACTGAAGAAATAAGATAATATATTGGTAATTAATGTACCAATATGTACCCCTACAAAGAAGCTGTTCAGCTGATTAAAAAATTTGAGGGGTTCCATGAGAAGGCTTTCTGTGACCCTACGACAGGCCAGGAAGCCTATCTTATTGGCTATGGTACTACTTATTACCCAGATGGATCTCCGGTCAAGCAAGGACATCTCTGCACCAAGCAAAAAGCAATGGAGTATTTACTGCAAGAAGTAAACGTTATTGCTAATGAACTAAACAAATTAAACTTAGGTCTTGATGCCTCTATGCTTAACGCGTTAATTTCTTTTGTCCATTCAGTAGGCTGGGAACCTTTTCTTTATAGCAGTATTATTGACTGGTGCGAACAGGAAGATTATATCCAGGCATCCCGAGAAATCACTAAATGGATTTTTGATGCCACGCATCAAGCCATTGGTGGATTAATTGACAGACGTAGGCAAGAAGTTAAATTATTTCTTCAGGAATACAATACAAATTCCTGGACATCAGATGACATACTTTTAAAGGCTTTCAGGAATTATGTTGCTGCTCCACATCAGGTACGTGCTATACGTACACTGCAAGAATCAGTAAGTCCCTACACATTGTCTGAGTTCGCCAATGATTTTGATCTTGAATCCGATCCTTATACGGATTTTTCCCGAGACGAGTTAGATTCAATCTTTAAATGTTTGGACTAAAATAAATAAAGTAATGGCAAACGGTATGGGTGAATCTACCACTAAGGAATTTGATATGCCACTGCATCTTCAATTGGCAATGCGTAAGGCAGAGATTGCCGTCAAAGAGATGACATGGGATGAACTTCAAGATGCCATTTTGAATCTTTATCACCAGCATTTGCTACAGATTCAAGCAGTTAAAGATATGTTGCAAGCAGAAGACATCGAGCTAGAATTTGACCTTCCTTCTGATATTGAGTTAGCGCAACTTGCTTTATCAATGATGAACGAGGAAAATTATGAAGACGAAGAAGGAGATGATTTTGCTCCTTTTTAAGTTTTTTGTTGCGAATCACTTATAATCAAAACAGAATAAACAGTAGTGCATGTTGTCAACGGAATATAGATTACGTCTTGAATTTATCTGTAACAAAATTTCTTGTAAAGAACCAGTTCAATTAAAAGATATGATTTGGGCTGAGAAGTTAGCTAAAGCTAATCGATCAGCAGGTGAGCTTTTAAGGCGCGCACGACGCATTGCTCATAACCCAGAAATGAAACAAAACAGTCTTGATGGTTTTATGAATGCAATGGATCTTGGTGATCCAGACCCACAAAATTACCGCACCGGTTTTGACAGTGCGGATGACATTGTGGAATGGTTTAGCCAGGAAAAAACAGACGACTGGCGCCAAAGAGATTAATTTTTCTCTGCGTCTGCTACTTCAATAAGACGATCAAGATACCAACGACATTTTTTTAAATCTTCCACACCGCCTTTATTTTTCCAACGCCATAAATATTTAACGCAATTGCCACGAAGAAACCCTTCGTATTCCTCAAAAGTAAGTTGTGCTTCAATTGCTTCAATACATTCAATACCACCTTCTTCTGTGTAGTGTGAAGGATGATTAATGTTATTAATTAATACAGGACGCATTGATGTTTCTTTTGGCTCATCATTACCACTAGTATCTGTTGCCCAGGGGACAGGACAGACACCTCCTGGACAATCGCTGATCTCAGTCAACTCATTTGTATCAATTGGTTCAAACAAATCCTTCAACGATTCACGCCTTGCTTTAGTTTCCTTTGCATCGCCATTGACACTTCCTGTTCCTCCGGCGACAGTTGCCCCATATCCACCAGTAGTTGCCTTGGTTGAGGCTGTGCCCCGTGCATAATTCCCATCTCTGCGCTGGGAATCATTCCTGTTAATCCGCATCGTGGTTGCGCTCTAGGATCTATACTTAAGTTATCACGTGGCATGTCTTGTTGGGTAACAGCTAAGCCAGTGTTGTATTGATCGTAAAGTGGTACATCATTAGCATCGTTATCTAGAGGCTGACCAAAAGTATCTAGATTTGTTAAACGCTGCTTTAATTTATAATTGCCTTCAATGAAAGCATTTAAAAAAGCATCCATGAATATTTTCCTGATTTAAACTACATTATAAGTGATACAATTCGATGCTAATTCCAGATATTGGTGAAGGAAGAAGTAGCTCGGGTTCTTCCATTACCGATTTAAATCCTGAGCGTTCTTACGACGTAGATATTCGCCGGTTAGATGATGATGAAAAAGAAATTGCCCGTGCTGCGGATACTCGCAACGTAGGACAGCAGCGTCGTGTTGAAAAGTTCTTGAAATCAGCTCGTTCAGCTGGAAAGTTTCGCCAGAAAAGAAACTACGATCAGCCATATACAACCAGAGAAGGACAAACCCCTGCTTTTATCGAAGGAGATCGATTTGGCAGGGCCGGTTCAACAAATTATGCAGATAAGCCACAACCGTCAACCAGTAGGCTTTATTACTAAAGCTATACCCTTAGTCTAGCCATACTAAAATTTTAGACTTTAGAAAGGACTACTTCATAAGGTTGTTTGTTATATTTGCCTTTACGTTCAAAGTAACTAACTTCACAAGGCTCTCCTTGATAAAACAAGAGCTGACAGATACCTTCGTTAGCGTAAATTTTATTAAACAATGGAGTGCAGTTACTAATTTCTAAAGTCAAATGGCCTTCCCAGCCAGCTTCAGCTGGTGTAATATTTGCCATAATGCCAGCACGGGCATATGTAGACTTGCCCACAGCAACTACAGTGACATCTCGTGGGAGCTTAATATGTTCAATAGCAACGCCTAAACAGTAACCATAAGGCGGAATAATAAAATATTGACCCCTTTCATCCTTATGCAATTCAGTTTCTTTTAAAATTTCAGGATCAAAGTTTTTGGCATCGCACATACCATGCTGCACACCGCCAAATAAAAGACATTGGTTAGGAGATAAACGAATGTCATATCCATACGAGCTAAGCCCATAACTTAAGACTGGGACATCGTTTTCTTTATTGACAAGATAATCCTGGAAAGGAGTTATCATCCCTTCCTCAGCTAATTTACGGATTTCTTTGTCGCTAAGAACAGACATGTGCTTTATCCAATGAAGATAATCTACACCAAAATTCTTCCTTTTTCGCTGTAGATATCAACAAAATTCTCTGTAGCTTCTTGCACATTATCACGTGGTTGTAAGTAAACTATGACACTACAGCCCGTGGTTTTATGCATTGTTTCATCCGTTGCAAGATAATGACGCATCAATTTAGGTCTTGATTTCATGATGCAAACAGGATGATCAAAGATGTCTTGTACATACATCGTTATGTCAATATAATTACTGAAAAAAATAGCTTGCTCTACTTTGCCTTCTAGCCATTTTCGCTTCAGTGTTTTCCACCACAACGCATGGCCTGAAGTTAAAGTAGGAGACAAGCCCCTGGTGCGAATCCATTTATCTTCTTTTTTGTTAAAGTAATAAGAAAATTGAGGGGGGAATAAATAAACGTTACCGTACCATTCGTCTTCATTAAGCGGGTCATTAATAGGTGTGTAGTAATTTTTTGCTTGTACGTACTGATTTGCGAAATCAGAACTAGCAGGATCTAATGTGATCTCTCCTAAAAGCATATGAGCGGAATCGATCAAATCTCGATTGGTAACCCACTCAAAATCTTCAGTTTTAATGTTGCCTCTTTTGATACCCATCAATCACTAACCTGGTTATAATCAATTGCAAAATAACGCATCCCTTGGTGGTCATTGATGATATAACCAGCGCCTGCTGCAGGATCAAGTTTTTGAGCAGATTCTAAAATTGTTTTAAACGTTTCTTGAAGCTCTCCTTCAGAAGATTCCTGAGCAGCGTGTAGTTCTTTTAGTGTCAACCAAAACATTGAACGATCGTTGTTGTTTGGCTGAAAGCACATTATTCCAGGGCCTTCTGTTTCCCAGAATTTATTGAAGTATTTACCCATATCACCAAGAAGCAGTTTAATTGTTGCATCTGCATACTTGGCGCTAGCAGAATCAAAGTTTTCTCCGATTACAGAAGCTAGTAATTTCTCGCGTCTATCCATGATCAATTAAACGTTGTTTGTGTAAAGCTTGTAGCATTTTAGGCAATGGTTCATAAATAACAACCATCTTTCCTAGTGCGCCACGTTTCTTTATTAATTTATCATTTTCGTTTCGCATTTTTCTAAACTCCCCTGAGCGTATTAAGTATTCAGCAACACAACGAAGCCTGCGTTTTAAAGGAAGATCTGCATTGGGGAACCGACTACAAATTGTATCTGGCTCCATGTTTACAAATGCTAGACGCAAACGATTCGCCAAAGTCATGTTACTGTTAGGATCTTCGACTTCAAAATCATGCAGTAGTTTTATATAGCGTTGTAAACAACCATCATCAAAAGAACCCTCTGGTGGTAAAAAAAGACGTACCTGCGAAGCTAAGCTCACTGGGAGAAGTTCCTGATAATTATCTAGAGTTAAAGCGCTAATCACGATGCCATCAAAACGGTGAGCCATAATTATTCTTTCGGGATGCCGACATTTTCTAATTCTGTGCGTCGTTGTTTATACATTCCACTTCCACCATCAAATGTACGAAGACTTGCTTCCGGACCTTTATGAAAAGAAAGGATTAATTGATTCCAGGGGATACGAACAAGTTGTTTAGTTTTACCTGCAGGAATGACAATATAATGAACCCCCTGGACCCAACCAGTAAAATTATCTGGTTTATTTTTTTTCTTACCTTGTAGAATCCAGTTGCGAATTGTTTGATCAGTTACGCCAAGGCGTTTGGCACATTCTTCGGTTGAGATGTATTCATCTGCATAGATCTCAGGACTGACTTGATCCGTTTCTTTATTGCTGTATTTAGAATGCCATATCGAAGCAAGGATGTTTCTGATTCCTTTTAGTTCTCCTGCAATAACTGATAACTCTTTGTTGATGTCAGAAGACATAGATAAAAATAAATGCTACAGTTTGTATGCAGAATAACCCGACAAGCATGGAAGATCAAGTACCTTCTAGCAATATTCCTCAGCAAGAAGGAAACTATTACGTTGATCCGGCTGGCGAACGATATCAAAATCCTACTGAATTTAATCAGGCACAAATGCAAATGCCTGAAAAAAGGAGTTTTAATTTTGAAGAAATGCGACAAAAAGCACTACAAGATGCAATTCAGCAAGTAACCGCAAAGCGTTCTGTTGAACAAGAACAACCTATGCAAATGCCGTTTAAGCAAGAAGTGCCAGTAGTTACAAGCAATTCAACGCCGCAAATAGTTTATGTAAAACGCAATATGACACTTGCAGAGTTATTGTTAACGCTTTTATTGGCTTGCGGAATCGTAACAGGAGTTCAATTCACTTGGAGCTTTGCTACTGATTTAATTTCGCGTATCGAAATCAAAGGTAAATAAGCAGTCCTATAATTAAATGAGGACTTGGCTTAGAGCAGGGTGCCAAATAGAAAGATAACAGATTTTCCCGCTATTCTTCCAGGGGATATTGTCGATGCAGACGTGCTCAATTTGGTGCACGTTTTTGAAGTTGACCCTGCTCTACGCAATAAGAAAATTACTTTCAGTGGTTTTCGTGAATATTTAGATACATATTATATTAACTATAATGAAATCGATCCTTTTGAGTTAAACAATTTAATTGTATCAGGCTATTTAAGAGTCAGTGGTGAAGCTACATTAGCCACTGGTTTAACAGTAAGTGGTAATGCAGATTTTAAACAAGATGTAATTATTAGAAATGATTTGCTTATTGCCAATGATTTAACAGTAACAGGAAATATAACAGGAAATCAAATTGATGTTAATAATTTATTAGGTGATTATTTAGAAGTTACTTCAGGCAATTTTACAATTGCAACAGGCACAACAATTGATTTTGTTAGTGGTTATTTTGACAATGTATCTGGAACAACAATTACAGGAGATTCTGTAGGCATTGATGATGGCACTGCAGTTACTTTTGCTGTAACAGATACTCTTGATGCTGTATCTGGTTTATTTGATTACGCTAATGTAAAAGATTTAATTGCCACTGGAACCGTTGAAGTTAGTGGTACTTTTCTTGTAAGTGGTATTACAGCTACAGGTACTATTAGTGGTCAAACAATTACAGGAGAACTTGCTAGTTTTACCACTGTAATTGCTCAAACAGGCATCTTTACTTCAACGGGAACCCTTTCAGGCGCAACAATAACCGGTGATGTAATTAGATACACAACAGCAACAGGAAACGCTTTAACACTAACTACTGGTGACTTCACAAATGTTTCAGCCACTGGTATTAACGTCAATACTTTAACGGGAACAACTATACAATTTACCAATGGTTTTATTGGTAACGACCTTACTGTTACAGGTGATTTAACAGCTACAAATATTACAGGAACTTACATCTCAGGTGCTACAGGTGAATATACAACACTATCTGGAGCATCAATTACAGGTGATACTATTGATGCAACAACAATAAATGTTTCCACTTTAACTGCTGCAAATTTAAGCTTTAGTGGTGATCAGACTATTAGCGGTAATTTTACCGTTTTACAAGATATTTTTGCAAGTGGATCAGGATATTTTGCTTCTGGTATTAGCGTCACAGGAACTATTAGTGGCGAAACAATTACAGGGCAGTCAGGTACTTTTGATACTTTAATTACTGCTCCTACTATTACAGGAGGTTTCGTTAGTGTTACAGGTGTTGTTGTTTCTGGTGACGTAACTGCAACAGGTGATTTAAGAGTTAGTGGTGTTTTAGATGTTGCTAACAATACAGATATTGGTGGAAATCTTATTGTTGTAGGAACAACTCAATTAAGCGGCAATACTGATATTAGTGGGACTGTTTCTATTACCAGTGGAAATGTTGTAGGCGATGGGCTTACTAATATTAGTGGCATTTCTTTCTTAAATGTAAGCAGTGGTTTAGTTGATAACAATTTAATTGTTAGCGGAGATTTAGATGTCAGCGGTACTGCTACCTTTGATGAGTTAGTTATTCTTAGTGGGTTAACAGTTAGTGGAGACTTTTTAGTTTCTGGATCATTAACTGTTGATGATGATGCGACAATTAGTGGAAATATTACAGCTGTTACTGGTGTTTATACAACAGTTACTGGTAATCTTGTTGAGTTTACGTCAGGAATATTTCAAGATTTAAGTGCTGTTACTGCTAGTGGCACAGCTTTAAGTTTTACAAATATTACAGGTACAACTGTAACCGGTATTGATGCATTATTTACTAATGGTACTTTCCAAACGCTAACAGGTGTTACTGTTACTGGTACTACATTAAATTTCACAAGTGGCTTCTTTGTTGATTTAGAAGCATCAGGCGACGTTACGCTTGATGGTAATTTAACTGTAATTAGTGGATTAACAGCAGCATCTGGAGTAATTGAAAATACCTTTACTGTTACAGGATCTACCACATTAGTCAGTGGTTTAACAGTTAGTTCAGGACAAGCTGCTTTCCCATGGGGAACTTCGGGAGAACCTGGCATTACGTTTACAGGTGATCTTAATACAGGTTTTTATAATGATTCTGGTGAACGTATTGGATTTGCTACAAATGGAAATCGTGCTGTAACTATTGAATCTGGAACAGGTAATAGTGAAGGTAGATTTGTATTAACAATTTGGTCTGCTTAAAGTAGAATACAAAATATATGTATTAAGAGCAAAGTAGTATCATGGCTCAATATGGTGAAGTTCGTGTTGATTACCTTACCTATACAACAGGTGTTTCACCTTCTGAAGGTAGTGCAACAACAACAATTTCAGGTTTAGTTAAT
>Ga0208427_1000700_pt1 | contig 14354 bp, 9 predicted proteins | sample DEB08_DNA_FD_184532 | JGI IMG/M metagenome (GOLD analysis project Ga0208427, IMG submission 184532) | Aqueous microbial communities from the Delaware River and Bay under freshwater to marine salinity gradient to study organic matter... | ecosystem: Environmental > Aquatic > Marine > Coastal ...
TTGGGGCAAACCCATTTTTAACTGCGGGGAACAAAAACAAAGATTTTTACCGCGATGCCCGCACACAACACCCTCTCTGAGACGATCCTGAGCAATGCGCAAATCATCCTAGAGGATGAGGTTGTGAGCGGCACATTGGTCCTGCGGGATGGAAAAATCGCGGAAATTGACCTGTCAGGAACGTCCGTGACCATGGCCGAGGATCTGGGCGGAGGGTTTGTTGCGGCGGGTTTGATTGAGCTTCATACCGATAATTTGGAACGGCATTTGGAACCGCGCCCCGGCGTGCATTGGCCAACAGGACCCGCGGTGTTGGCGCATGATGCGGAAATGGCGGGGTGTGGGGTAACGACTGTGTTTGATGCGATGCGCGTTGGGTCCTTGTCGACGGGACGGGGAAAATACGCCCCCTTTGCCCGTGGATTGGCCGATCATCTGTTGTCCTTCATCCATGATGATAAGCTAAAGATTAAACATCTCATCCATCTGCGCGCAGAAATCTGTGCGCACACTCTGGTCGATGAACTTGCCGCGTTTTCGGAGCAGGACCGCGTTGGCATTGTCAGCGTCATGGATCACACGCCCGGTCAACGTCAGTTTCGCGATTTTAAAAAATACAAAACCTATATCATGGGCAAACGCGGCATTGATGAAGCGGCGTTTCAAACATTGGTCGATGTATCGATCAAGGCGCGGGAAGACTTGGGCGTCTCAAACGAAAACGCCGCCTGCGCGGCGGCCGTGCGGTTGGGTGCCGTTATGGCCAGCCATGATGACACCACAGTTGAACACGTTGAAAATTCGACAAACCGCGGCATGAGGCTTGCCGAATTCCCCACAACGGTTGAGGCCGCGCGCGCCTGTCGCGAAAGGGGCATTGCGATTATGATGGGGGCGCCAAATCTGATGCGCGGTGGATCACATTCAGGGAATGTTTCCGCGTTGGAGTTGGCTCAGCAGGATTTGTTGGACGTAATATCATCGGATTATGTACCTGCCGCCTTGCTGCAATCGGCATTGATGTTGGCCAACCTGTGGGGGGATTTGCCACGCGCCATGCGCACCGTGTCAACAAATCCCGCCGCTGCCGCAGGATTGCAGGATAGGGGGCAGATTGCGATTGGACAACGCGCCGATGTGGTGTGTTACGAACCGATTGGCGACATGGGCGTGATCAGACGGGTGGTCAGTGATGGGAAAATCGTCGCCTAGCCTGATCACGATCCAAAAAACCTGAAACGCCCAAGGCCTTTTGATAAAAAAAATCGCACCAGATCGGGCTAGGGGACTTGACGATTTACCAATTTAGGCAACATGTAAAGGCAGAAACCACTTTCATAAAAAGGGGGCCCTAAATGGCTTTTGAACTTCCTGATCTTCCATATTCACATGATGCGCTTGCGGATCTTGGGATGTCTCAAGAAACACTTGAGTATCACCACGATCTGCACCACAAAGCCTACGTGGACAACGGCAACAAATTGATCGCTGGTACCGAGTGGGAAGGCAAATCAGTTGAAGACATCATCGCAGGAACATACCAGGCCGGTGCAGTCGCACAAAACGGTATCTTTAACAACGCATCCCAACACTGGAACCACGTTCAGTTCTGGGAAATGATGGGCCCAACAGGCCGCGACATGCCAGGTGAGTTGGAAAAAGCAATCGTTGAAAGCTTTGGCTCTGTCGATCAGTTCAAAGCAGACTTCTCAGCCGCAGGCGCAGGTCAGTTTGGCTCTGGCTGGTGCTGGTTGGTCAAGGACACCGATGGCAGCCTTAAAGTGACAAAAACAGAAAACGGCGTGAACCCACTATGTTTTGGTCAAACAGCATTGCTGGGCTGTGATGTTTGGGAACACTCTTACTACATCGATTTCCGCAACAAACGCCCTGCGTATTTGACAAACTTCCTAGATAACTTGGTGAACTGGGAAAACGTCGCAAGCCGCATGTAATCCTTGGGCGCTAGATGACGATTAAGTTCGGACCCTGCTGGCAGCATTGTTGGCAGGGTTCTTTTGTTTTCGGCGGTTTTTAAAGGTTTGCAAATATCTGCGTGGTGAATTCTAATTCTCCGCCAATCGATAGATTGGCAAGCGCCACCCGCGGTCGGCTTGCGATCTTGATTCTTCGTGGGCCTTAACTCACCGATGCATTTTCGCGGCTTAAATACGCGACCGCACCTGCGGCGTCCGCCTGCACTGTAAATAGATCCCGCAGGGATGCATCAGCAAAACCGCTGTTGATCATGTGATCCATCAGGGCGATCAGCGGGTCCCAATACCCCTCGACATTCATCAAAACGATGGGTTTGGTGTGCAAACCCAATTGCGCCCATGTCAGAACTTCGAAAAATTCATCCATTGAACCCGCGCCCCCCGGCATCACAACAATGGCGTCTGCGTTCATGAACATCACCTTTTTGCGTTCATGCATATTTTCGGTCACCACATAGCGGGTCAGATCGGTTTTCCCAACCTCGGCCTTCACCAAATGGGTAGGGATCACGCCAAAGGTTTCGGCACCTGCGCCTTGGGCTGCGCGGGCCACTGTGCCCATCAATCCAATGTCACCCGCGCCATAGACCAAGCGCCATCCATTGTCCGCAATGGCCTGACCCAATGCGGTTGCCTGTTCAACATATGCCGCGCGATCCCCAACGCGTGATCCGCAATAAATGCAAATTGAACGTGATCCCATGACCTAACCCCTTACGATGAAAGCTTCCTTTTGACCTTGTCTACTTTGGTTGCTATGAACGCTCAACTGGAAATAAAGTTTTTGACCGCTGGGTCATATGGGGGACGAGGCATGAAACTATCACAGGGCCTATGGGCTGTGATCGCCGTTGTGGTGGCGGCAGGGCTGGGTGCGTATATCTGGATCTCGGGGCAGGGGACAGCGCCCAAAGAAGCCGCTGCTGTTGAACAGGTGGCCACTGCGGCACCCAAGGCGGAAACCGCCCCTGTTGTCGACACCGAAGAAGCCGCACCTGAACCCGTTGTTGAAGAAGAACCCGCCGCGCCAGAGGAACCCGTTGTCGAGGAGGTGCAAGAGGCAGAAGCAGAAGTAGAGGCTGAACCGACTCCCGAAGTCGTCGAAACCCCCGTCATCCGCCGCCCCGTGATCGAAGTGGCGCGTGTTGACCCATCAGGCGAAGTGTTGCTCGCGGGGCAAGGCACCGCCAAGGCTGTGATCGAGGCGTTGGTGGATGATGCCGTTGCGGCCAGTGGTGAAATCGATGGGGATGAAAACTTTGTCCTGTTCTTTGATATCGAGCCCAGCGATCAACCGCGCATCATTTCACTGCGCCGTGTCGAGGATGATGAATTTATCTATTCCGAACAAGAGGTGATTGTTGCACCTGGTCAGATCAAGGCACCGATTGCCGTTGCTGTGGCAGAAGAGGCGCCTGAACCCGAACCAGAGCCCGCAGCAGAAGCGCCTGTAGCCGCAGTTGAAGAGATCGCCGAGGACGTCACTGTTGCCGCTGTCGAAGACGCAAAGACAGAGGAAACAGAAAGCGTTGTATCCCAAGAACCTGTCAAACAGGTCGCGGAGGCCACTGAAAGCGACGGCGACACTGTCGCGCGCATCAGCACTCAGAACGTAGATGAACCGACAGAAGAAAGCGTTGAAACCACGCAAGCTAATGTACCTGCCGAAGTTTCAGAAACCCCAGCTGTGGGAGAGGCCGTTGAGGACGCGATTGAGTTTGCTGAAGCGGCCCCTAAGAATTCCATCGAAGATGCAGCCGACGTTGAGATCGCCAAAGCGCCCGAACAGCCCATCCAAGAGGAAGGGGTACAGAAAGAAGAAACACCAACGGTCATGATTGCGGATGTATCAGGCGTTAAGATCGTTTCCAAAGCCCCCGCAAGCGGGGAAAACCCCGAAATCTCCCTTGATGCAATCAGCTATGATGAGGAAGGGGCGCTGACACTCGCTGGGCGTGGTGTGCCAAGCGGTCTGTTGCGGCTTTATCTAAACAACGCGGTGATTGGGGAAACAACAACCGATGCGCTGGGCGCGTGGAGTTATGATGCATCTGCGCTTGAACCGGGTGTCTATACGCTGCGCATTGATCAGTTGAACGCAGATGCGTCCAAGGTTCTGGCGCGTATGGAAACCCCGTTCAAACGCGAAGCGCGTTCAAAACTGCAAGAACAACTCTCTGCCGCGGAAAGCCCCGCACGTATCAATGTGGTGACGGTGCAACCGGGCAATACCCTGTGGGGCATTTCGCGCGAACGATATGGTCAGGGTATTCTTTATGTGCAGGTGTTTGAAGCGAACCGCGATAAAATCCGTGATCCGGATTTGATTTATCCAGGTCAGATTTTCAATCTGCCTGATGATGCAGCAGAAGAACAATAAGGCGTAAATTTTCCTCGGGGCACTGGAACTTCGGTGCCGCGAGGGTTAACTGAGAGCTATTGATGAAATGAGGTCTCATGTCCGCCAAAGCCCAATCTGCAGCATTGCAGCAGCCGAACCAACCGACACTCAACGATAAATCCGCCGCGGATGAACGCCGTTCTGGCATGCGCACCATCATGCGTGTGGCGCCCTATTTGTGGCCCAAGGATCGCATGGACATTCGTTTGCGCGTGGTTGGATCATTGTTGTTTTTGATCCTGTCCAAGGTTTTGTCGATTTATTCGCCCTTCCTTTATGGTGCGGCGGTTGATGCCTTGTCCGATGGGGGCATGCCGCTATTCGCGCTGGGGGCTGTTGGGTTGATCGTGGCCTATGGGGGCGCGCGCATTATGCTGCGTGGATTTGAACAATTGCGCGATGTGGTCTTTGCCGTGGTTGGGCAACGGGCCTTGCGTCGATTGGCATTGGAGACTTTTGTGCATATTCACCGCCTGTCGATGCGCTATCACATCACGCGCAAAACGGGTGGGCTTAGCCGCATCGTGGAACGCGGCGTTAAGGGCGTTGAATTCCTGCTACGCTTTTTGTTGTTTTCAATGGGCCCATTGGTGTTGGAACTCTTGGGGATTGCGACAGTGATGCTGTTTGTCTTTGGCCCCGAATATATGGTGACAATTTTCATCACCATCGGAATTTATGTGTGGTTCACATTCGCGGTCACCGAATGGCGCGTAAAACTGCGCCGCAAGATGAACGAACAGGACACAGATGCCAACCAAAAGGCGATTGATAGCCTGCTTAACTTTGAAACCGTCAAATATTTCAGCGCCGAACAACGCGAGGCGGATCGGTATGACGGGGCGATGCGCGGCTATGAAGAAGCGGCACTGAAAACCAGCTATTCCTTGGCCTTCCTGAATTTTGGCCAATCGCTGATCATTACGTTGGGTTTGATTGCCGTTTTGGTCATGGCGGCCAACGCTGTTCAGGCCGGCACGATGAGTGTTGGGGATTTTGTGATCGTCAATGCCTATATGATCCAGATCACGATGCCGTTGAATTTCCTTGGAACAGTTTATCGCGAAATCCGCCAAAGCTTGGTTGATATGGGGGATATGTTTGATCTATTGGATCAACCCGCCGAAATCAAAGATGCGCCAAATGCCAAGGATTTGACCGTCACAGGCGGGCATGTGCGCCTTAGGGATGTGCATTTCGGCTATGATCCTGCGCGTCCCATTTTGCAAGGCGTGGATATTGATGTTCCCGCGGGTCAAACCGTGGCGATTGTTGGCCCCTCAGGATCAGGGAAATCCACGATTGGGCGGCTGTTGTTCCGTTTCTATGATGTGGGACAAGGCGGGCTCAGCATTGATGATCAGGACGTGCGGGATGTAACCCAAACCAGCCTGCATCGCGCGATTGGCGTGGTGCCGCAGGACACGGTTTTGTTTAACGACACGATTTATTACAACATCGCCTATGGTCGCGATCACGCCACCCGTGCCGAGGTTGAGCAGGCCGCCAAAGACGCCCAAATCCACGATTTCATCATGTCGCTGCCCGAAGGGTATCAAACCCAAGTGGGGGAGCGTGGCCTGAAATTATCAGGTGGGGAAAAGCAACGTGTGGGGATTGCGCGCACCCTGTTGAAAAACCCACCGATCCTGTTGTTGGATGAGGCGACATCGGCGCTGGATACTGAGACAGAGCATGAAATCCAAGACGCACTGGCCCGCGCGGGCGAGGGGCGCACCGTGATCACCATTGCCCACCGTCTGTCCACCATTGCGGATGCGGATCGCATCATTGTTTTGGAAAAAGGTTTGGTTGTGGAAGAGGGTAAACACGACGACCTTTTGGCCCGCAATGGTCGCTATCACGCGCTATGGTCGATGCAGCAATCAGGCGAGGACTAGGTGTCGCGCAACTATGTTGACCAACCAGAAAAGACCACTTCATCGTAACGGGTATTTTACACGATCAGGGTAGCGCCTACCTAAGTAGGCGCTACCTGGCGGTGCCGTAGGGTGGGACAAGATTGTTGGATTTGCGCATTATGCAGAGGTCTTCGGAATGTGGTGTTAATCGCCGAGCTGCTTCAAAGAACGCGCTTTCGCGCCTCCCCAAGAGCGCTTGGGAAAGAACAGACTACACTGATTTCTCGTGGCGATGACTTTTACCAATTCACAAACTAGTCGGCGCCTTGTTGCATGCGCCGACCATTTATTTATTCCGCTGCGTCGGGCAGGGGCATGATCACGGGGTTTGCAGGATTAAGGTGATCCTCATCCCAGATGATTTCCGTGGTCTTTGTGCGGCGTGCTTGGCGGCGTAGGGACCAATCCTTGGCAGCTTTACCATGGCGCGATGCCCCAAGGCGGACCAACAGGCGGCCAATCCACATCACATAGGTTTCAATCCATACCCGCACCGCCAAAAGCGAAGGGGTAAACACCAAGGTCAGAACCGTCGCAATTCCCAAACCAAACACCACTGCTGTGGCCAACTGTTTCCACCACAGCGCCGTGGGGCTGTCGATGGAATAGCCGCCGCTGATGAAATCAAGGCTTAGCCCGAACATCATCGGCGCAAGGCCCGCCATTGTTGTGATGGTGGTCAGCAATACGGGGCGAATACGTTGTTCAGCCGTGCGAATAATCGCCTCGATCCGCGGCATTGTTTGGCTAAATTCCTGATAGGTGTCGATCAAAACGATGTTGTTGTTCACAACAATCCCCGCCAGCGCAACAATCCCCGTTCCTGTCATAATGACCGAGAAAGGTTGTTGCATCACCAGCATCCCAATCAACACGCCCACTGTGGACAAAACCACCGCGATCAAAACCACGAATGAGTTATAGAAACTGTTGAACTGCGCCAGCAGGATGATGAACATCAATGCAAGGGCCGCTGAAAACGCGCTCATCAAAAAGGCTTGGCTTTCGTTTTGTTCGTCCTGATCACCCGTCCATTCCCATGAAATGCCTGCGGGCAGGGACTTGGCATTGATCTGTTCCGTCAGATATTCGATACGTTCATTTGCGTTGATGATGACGTCGCTTTCTTCGCCGTTTTCATCAATGACAGTGCGTTTTGCGTCCGATGCCACGCCTGCCTTGATGTCGAAATACCGCTTTTTATCGATGCGATTGATCTCGGCCAATTTTTCAACGGGCTTGCGCGTGATAAAGTTTGACAGCGGCACCAAACCATCGCTTGTGCGTACCTTTAGGGTATCCAGCGTGCTAAGCAGGCGATATTCCTCGGGCATGCGGACGCGGATTTCGACCTCTTCATCGCTGCTATCAACGCGCATGGTGTCAAGCAAGATACCCCGTGTCACCAATTGCACCATGGCCCCCACGGTGGCCACATTAGCCCCATAACGGCCCGCCTTTTGAACATCGACGTCAATTTGCCAATCAATACCAGGAAGGGGGCGTGTATCTTCGATCTGGGTCAAGGCCTCAGTCTTATCAAAGAGGGCACGCATATCCGCCGTGGTTGCCAGCAAATCTTCCCAATTGTCGCCTTTCAGGCGCAGGTGCACAGGTTTTGCCGTTGCAGGGCCGCGGCCCAATTCCAACACTTCGATCTGAATGCCCGGAATTTCCTGCAGCGCGGCAGACAGTTCGTCAATCACTATATCACCATCCAATTCGGGGCGATCCTTGCGATCCTCCCACGGGACGGTTTCCAATTGGATTTGTCCGATTGTATCCTTGGGCGCGCTGGCCCCTGCGGTGTTTTGGTTTAGTCCCCCCGCACCCGCAAAGGCAAAGACAGATGAGATGCCCGGATGCTGCAAAACAATTTCTTCGGCTTGGCGCACCAGTTCGTCTTTTTCATGCAGCGATAGGTTTCCGCGTGCCTTGACATAGACGATGGCCTGTTCAGGTTCGGATTCCACAAAGAATTCTACGCCCAAATTGTTTTCACCGAAATAGGAAAAGACGGCCATGGAAAATCCAATAACGCCTGCAATACTGACCAAGGGCATGATCGGGTTGCCTGCAATCAATTTGATGATCCAGCCAAAGAAGGTGCGTTGGTATCCATATGTCACGCGCTTGGCCTGACGTTCGATTTTAACCGCGCCCAAAACCATGGATGCAAATGCGGCCGCTGCGATAAACATCGTAATGCCAGGGGCCGTTGCCATCAGGCCATCAGCGGCGTCCAATCCCAACAGATAGCTGGGGTTCAATGCCTGCATTGCGGCCAAAAATAGGCCATAGATCGCAACAGGCACCAATGCCGCACGCACCACCCAAGGCAGCGTTGCCCGCAGAGCGTTTGAGCCTGTGGCGAATGCGCGGGACACACGCCCCGACACGCCGCCCATGATGGGTAGGAAAATCAACGCAACCACCAAAGATGCGCTAAGAACAAAGATCAGCGTGACAGGCAGCATGCCCATGAATTGCCCCGGAACACCCGGCCAGAACAGCATGGGCAAAAAGGCACATAGGGTTGTTGCGGTTGAACTGACGATGGGCCAAAACATCCGCTTGGCCGCTTCGACATAGGCGCTCATCGGGCCGCTGCCCTCTTGAATGCGTTTGTCGGCGTATTCCACCACAACAATCGCCCCATCCACCAACATGCCCACCGCAAGGATCAGACCGAACATCACAATGTTTGAAATGGTGATCCCCATCACGCCCAACAGGACGAAACACAACAAGAATGACGTTGGAATTGAAAAACCCACCAGCAAGGCCGCCCGCGTCCCGAGGGATGTCAAAACAACGATCATCACCAAGGCAATCGCGGTTAAAACCGATCCTTCCAATTGGCTGACCATGGAATCCACAACGCGGCTTTGGTCGTTTGAGGTGCCCATGTGCACGGCTGCGCGTAAATCTTGGGGCCATGCGTCAACTTCTGCTTCGACCATTTCGCGCACGGCTGTTGCTGTGTCGATTAGGTTGAAACCTTTGCGTTTCACGACCTGCAGGGCAACGGTTGTTTCGCCGTTAAAACGCGCGGTTCCTTCACGATCTTCAAAGGTCAGTTTGATTTCCGCCAAATCGCCCAATGTGATCACGCGGTCCCCGTTTGTTTTGACGGGCAGGTCGTAGATATCTTGCACCTCATCAAAGCTGGATGGGATTTTAACCGCAAATGTGCCCTGTGCGCTGTCCACTTCGCCTGCGGCGATCAATTGGTTGTTGTTGCGCACAACATTGATCAATTCGCCTGCAGTGACGTTATAGCTTTCAAGGCGCAAGGGGTCGATTGTGACCTCGACCATTTCATCGCGCTGGCCTGAAATGGCGGCTTCCAGAACCGCATCCATGCCTTCGATCTTTTCCTGCAGATCCTTGGCGATCTTGGTCATCGTGCGTTCAGGCACTTGGCCCGTTAGGTTCACAATGATGATCGGAAATTCGGAAAAGTTGATTTCGTTGATCGAATATTTTTCAGCACCCGATGGGAAATTCGCCTCGGCTGCGTTCATGGCGTCGCGTACGTCTGCCATGGTTTTGGTTTTGTCCCAGCCAAATTCAAATTCAAGCGCGACACCCGCATAATTTTCCGATGCAGTGGCGGTCATTTTCTTGAGGCCGTCAATATCGCCCAATTCCGTTTCCATTGGACGCACCAACAGCGTTTCACTGTCCCCTGCGGAAATGCCGGGGAAGGGCACGGAAATGAACAATGCGGGAATTTCAATATCAGGCTCACCCTCTTTGGGAAGGCCCGTGTAACTAAATATGCCTGCAGTCAGCGAAACAATAATCAGCGCAATGATCATGCGCGCGCGTTCTGATGCCCAATCGACTAATCCTGTCATTGACCCAACTCCCGATAGGTTGGATCAACGACGATCCCGTCGATCACATATTCCTGACCGACGACGATGATGCTGACCTCTGGGTCCAATCCCGATACCCATACCCCATTTGGGGTGTCGCGCAGCAGGCTGATTTCCACAAACTTCGTCGAATTATCCGCAATGATCGTACGCACACCCAATGCGCCCGAATCGTTCAGCGTAAGCGAGGATTGAGGGATCAAATGTGCGGCTTTGCCTTCTGAGGCAATCAGGATGTCGGCGGTTTGGCCATCCGCGATGGTCATATCGGGGTTTGGAATTTCCAATTCAACACGGAAGGTGCGTGTCAATTTATCCGCCGACCGCGACAGGAAGGTCACATTGCCAGAGACCTCTGTCCCGTCCAATAGGCGCGCACCTGCGCGCGCCCCCACGGTGATGCGATCACGTTCTGTTTCGGGAACAAAGCCCACGATTTTAATGGGGTCCAATTGGATCACCGTTGCGCATGCAGAACCAGGTTGCAGCAGACTGCCGATTTCGGCTGTATCGCTTTCCAATAGGCCGCCAAAGGTTGCTTTGATTGTCAGGCGATCAATCTCTTTTTGTGCGGCGGCAACGGCGGCTTCGGCGGATTGAATGCGCGAACTTGTGGCATCAAACCCTGCTTTTGCGCTTTCCACGGCGGCCTCGGCAGAGCGTACAGCCGCCTGAGTGGAGGCCACACGTGTTTCCGATGCAAACCCACCTTGGGCCAGTTTATCGGCAGCGTTAAAGTTGATTTTTGCCTCTTCTAGGCGGGCTTTGGCCTCGTCCTGACGGGCTTGGGTTTCTGGAACGCGGGCCTCTGCCTCTTTCAGGCGGGCAATGGTATCTGCCAAATTCGCCTCGCGCGTGCCAGGGTCCAATTCGCATAGGGTTTCACCCGCCGCCACCACATGGCCCTTGCGCAGGGGTTGATTGATCACTTGTCCGGATGTTTCGGAACGCAGAACGACACTGCGCGCCGCTTCGGTCTGACCGCGCAACACAACCGCGCTGTCAATTTCACGGGCGGTCGATTTCATGGCGACCACCTTAATCAATTGGCGTTCACTTGGGGCCTCTGCAGGCGTTTCTGTCTCGGCGGTTTCATCCTCGACAACCACATCATTCACCAATGGCGTGTCCTTGGATGCATCCCACAAAATCGTGGGCGATGCCCCCCCTGCGACTTGACGCACTGCGTCACGTTCAAAAACAATTAAATATAAAACGGCAACCACAACAACAGCCGTGATCAAGGACATAATGCGCACAATCTTCCTTCCAACGAATTGGCAAACGGGTAAAACGAACCCCAGTTTAGCCCCCACTTAGCAGATATACGCTAAACCCGCCAGTTTAGATTAATGAATTCCTCACATTTTTTTGCAGGTGCAGCAACGCAATCTTGCTCTTGGATTCCTACTCAGTTGGGTCTACAAAACCTGAAATACAAGATGTGAGGTCCGCCGTGAGCGATACAGATAGCTTTATCGATGAAGTCAGCGAAGAAATCCGCCGCGAAAAATTGTTCAAAACCTTTCGCAAATACGGCTGGATCGGTGTTGCACTGGTTGTGATCGTTGTGGGCGGCACAGGTTACCGCGAATACAGCCGCGCTGCGGAAAAAACCGCCTCGGAAACATTTGGCTCTTCTGTGTTAGAGGCCTTGCAGGAAAACGACCCATCCGCACGTGTTGCGCAATTGGATACCATCACGGCCCCGAATGCGTCGGCGGGCGCGATGATTGCCATGTTGCAGGCCGCGGAACTGGCATCGGATAAGGATGGGGCAGGGGCCGCCGCCAAGCTTGAGGCCGCAGCTGTCAGTGGTGATCTGGATCAGATGTACCGTGATATCCTGAACTTCAAACGTTTGACTGTTGCCGAAAGTGGGATTGATGCAGGCGCACGCCGCATGGGGTTTGAACAACTGGCAACGCCCGGCAATCCACTGCGCCTATTGGCCGAGGAACAATTGGCACTGCTTGATCTGGCAGAAGGTGACAGTGCAGCGGCAGTAAACCGCCTGTCCATGATCCTAGAGGATGCAGAGCTCACTCAAGGCTTGCGTCAACGTGCAGGACAGTTGATGATCGCCTTGGGGCAGGATCCAAACGGGCAATAGCACCCCATAAATAAGGAACAGGGGGAATGATGTTTCGTGTCGTCGCTACATTGACAGTTTGTGCCATCGCTCTTGCAGGGTGTGAACAGCCACAGCCCATCATCCCAGGCAAGCGTGAAGCCGTCGATACCCTAATCCAAGATGCGCCAGCACGCGCTGAAATCGTCAATAAATCCGTGGCGTTTCGTGCCCCTAGTATGAGCACAAACGCAAATTGGACCCAAGGACACGGAACCGCACGCAGCCGTACCACCCACCCCACGTTGGGCGCAAATCCGCAGTTGATCTGGAGCGTTCCGATTGGCGTCGGTGATGGCCAACGCACGCGGATCACGGCCGATCCTGTTGTGTCCGATGGGCGTATATTCACAGTTGATGCCGAAGCCCGCCTAAGCGCGCATGCCACATCAGGTGCCGCCCTTTGGTCCATTGACCTAACACCACAGGGTGAGGGCAAGGGCGAGGCGACAGGCGCAGGCATCGCCTATGGCAATGGGACCTTGTTTGTAACAACCGCCTATGGCGTGTTGCATGCGATCAACCCAACCAATGGCGCGATCCGTTGGTCACACTCCCTGCGCGGTGCGGGGAACACGCGCCCCACCTATTATGATGGCTTGGTCTATGTGATCAGCTCGGATCGTACCGCATGGGCGATCGAGGCCGATAATGGCCGTGTCAGATGGCAAATTGATGGTGTGGATGATGTGAACAACCGCATCGGATCAACCGCCCCCGCCGTGTCGGATAAATTTGCCCTTTTCGGCTTTGGCTCGGGCGAGGTGCAGGCCGTGTTCCGAAAGGGCGGGTTGGTTTACTGGAACTCATCCCTGAAGGGCGCGCGCGCAGGACGGGCAGAAGGCGCCGTTGTTGATTTGGGCGCAAGCCCCGTGATTGCAGGATCGCGTGTTTACGCGGCGGGTGCATCGGGGCGCATGGTTGCCATGTCACTGGGTGATGGTGAACGCATTTGGACCAATAATCAGGGTGTGCGCGGTCAACTATGGCCCGCGGGCAATGCCATTTTCGCCCTGAATGATATGAACCAATTGATCCGTGTGGATGCATCCAATGGCGACACGCTTTGGGCCGTTGATTTGCCGAATTTCCGTAAAATCAGTCCACGACGCAGTGCCGAAATCGTTGCGCATTATGGTCCCGTTCTGGCGGGGGGGCGCATATTGGTGGCCTCAAACGACGGTTTGTTACGTCAATTTGATCCAACAAACGGCGCGTTGATTAGCCAAACCGCGGTACCGGGTGGGGCCACTACGCATCCCGTCATCGCAGGTGGGGTTTTGTACCTTGTTTCAGGGGACGGACAATTGCACGCTTTTCGTTGATGAAAAAGTGGTGTATGCGGGGCTCTCAATCGACTTTAGGTTCTGAACATGAGCTTTTCTTTGGCCATTGTTGGCCGCCCCAATGTGGGCAAATCCACCCTATTTAACCGTCTTGTTGGAAAACGGTTGGCGCTGGTTGATGATCAACCGGGCGTGACCCGTGACCTGCGCGAAGGCGAAGCACGCCTTGGGGATCTGCGCTTCACCGTGATTGATACCGCGGGGCTTGAGGATGCAACAGACGACAGTTTGCAGGGCCGCATGCGCCGTTTGACGGAAGGCGCGGTTGATATGGCGGATATCTGTTTGTTCATGATTGACGCCCGTGTGGGCGTGACACCTGTCGATGAAATTTTTGCAGAGATTCTGCGCAAACGGGCAAAACACGTCTTTTTGGCCGCGAATAAGGGCGAGGGTGCTGCCGCAGATGCAGGCGTGTTAGAGGCGTGGAACCTTGGCCTTGGCGAACCCTTGCGCATATCGGCCGAACATGGGGAAGGCATGGGGGATTTGCTTGCCGCCCTGATGCCCATTGCCGATGAATTCCAAATGCGGGCCGAGGCCGAAACGGCGGAGGCAGAAATCGACATCATCGGGGAAATTTCCGAGGACGACGAATATGAATATCAAATGCCAACAAACGCCAAACCGCTACAGGTTGCGGTTGTTGGTCGCCCCAATGCGGGAAAATCCA
>Ga0208427_1000709_pt1 | contig 14242 bp, 9 predicted proteins | sample DEB08_DNA_FD_184532 | JGI IMG/M metagenome (GOLD analysis project Ga0208427, IMG submission 184532) | Aqueous microbial communities from the Delaware River and Bay under freshwater to marine salinity gradient to study organic matter... | ecosystem: Environmental > Aquatic > Marine > Coastal ...
TAAGACTACCAATACACTTGATATTGGTACAAGTGGTCTTTTGTTTAAGGATATGTATTTAGATGGTGTAGCTACACTTGGTAGTATTAAGATTGATAATGATGGCACAATTGGTTCTGCTTCTGATGCTGATGCAATTACTATTTCTTCTAGTGGTGTTGTAACCTTCTCACAAAACACCATTGGTAAGACAGGCTCTGGTTATGTGCTTTCGTTGCAAACATCTGACACTACTATTGAAGCAACTAATGTACTAGGTAAGATTGAGTTTAGTGCTCCTGATGAAGCTAGTGGTACAGATGCTATACTTGTTGGTGCATCTATTGAAGCATTGGCAGAAGATACATTTGATAGTTCTACTAACTCTACTGCCCTTGTATTTAAAACTAATACTACTGGTGCAGCTACAGAACGTATGCGTCTTACAAGTGCAGGTGATCTACATTTCTTGGATAGCCGCAAAGCCATCTTCGGTGCTGGGTCTGACCTACAGATTTACCATGATGGGTCTAATAGTTATGTGCAAGATGCTGGTGATGGTTCTTTAATACTAAACACAACTAACGGCGGTGGGGTTTATGTTTACTCCGCTGGCGAAACAATGGCTACGTTTAACAGTAACGGCGCAGTAAATCTTTATTACGACAACGCAGCCAAACTCGCCACCACCAGCACAGGTGTAAACATCACGGGTACTAAGTTAGACATAACAGGTTCTGGTAATACGGACATATACCTCAATACTGGCAATAACCTTGGCGACAACAATCGTATATTCTTTGGTGATACTGCTGATATAGATACTGGTTACTTGTCATACGATCATGGCACAAACTCCATGACGTTTGGCGTAAACGGCACAGTAGAACGCATGCGCATCGACAGCAGTGGTAACGTAGGTATTGGGACAGATTCGCCTTATAGCTTTGGTGTTAATGCTAAGACTTTAAGCTTAAATGGTGTAAAGGGCGGTGCCGTTGCCTTTACTAGAGGTACAAATTCAGCAACAAAGCAATGGGCTTTAAGAACATCTGATGACGATGCCTTGCGATTTGAATATGGCCCTACACTAGCTTCCGAAGCCATGCGTATCGACAGCAGCGGTAATGTTGGGATTGGGACGAGTTCGCCTTCAATGGGCGTAGACATTGTCGCAGCAAATAATTCTCAACTGAGAATTGACAGCAGTGACGCAAATGACACTACGTTTTTCCTAGACTACAACGGTGGCGGGGCGACAAATCGGATTAGGGTCAGGAACGCAGCTGGTGATTTGGCGTTTAATGTTTCCAACACTACAGAAGCCATGCGCATAGACAGCAGCGGTAATGTAGGCATTGGGACGACTTCGCCTAGTGAGTTGCTTTCTCTTGAAGGTGTTGTTGGAGCAAATGCGGACTCACCCTACCTTGCCCTTTCAGCAGGAAGACCAACAGACAGGTATAGTGCTATCGGTTTAAACAGGGGTGGCACATCTAATCAGGTTGGATTGTCGTTTTATACAACAAACAATCTTGATACCCCCACTGAGAAAATGCGAATCGACAGCAGCGGCAATGTTGGCATTGGGACGGTAAATCCTGCACATGCACTGCAAGTAAGCACCACATCAGGCAACGCATATATGCGTGTAGAGCGTGCAAACCAAACAACAGGCCAAGTTGGCGTTCAGATTGGCGGTGGTACGTCATCGACTGACTGGTTCACCTATATGCCAGCATCATCTGATGACTTAGCGTTTTTTGGAAATAGCTCAGAACGCATGCGTATCGACAGTAGTGGTAATGTTGGTATTGGGGTTGTTCCTGAAACTTGGGGTACTTATACACCTTTGCAGGTACAGCAAGCCTCACTAGCAAGTTATACCAATGGTGATGCTCGCTTAACAAATAACGCTTATTATTCTGGTGGCTGGAAATACATTGATAGTCGCTACGCAACACAATATTTGATGGACGCATCTAATGGTGTGCATACATGGTCTGTTGTGGCATCTGGAACTGCTGACGCTGCTATCACTTGGTCAGAAGCCATGCGCATCGACAGCAGCGGGAACGTGGGGATTGGGACAGATTCGCCTTTAGTTCCGTTGCATGTGTCTACTTCTGGTACTTCAACAGCATCGGGGGGGAATGCTGCTGTCACAATTAGATCGGAAGCATCTGGACGTTCTAGTACACTTCAATTTTCAGATGGCACAGTCTCAACTTGGATTGGCCAAGTCTCAGGTTCAAATATTAATTTTGGCACTAACAACGCAGAAGCCATGCGCATCACTAGCAGCGGTAATGTTGGTATTGGGACGACTTCGCCCACAAGAGAATTAAGTTTAGAAAAGTCTACTGATAATGCAATTATGTCTATTACATCGGGTACATCTAATTTAGCGGGTCTTGTGTTTGGGGATACAGCTGATGATGACCGTGGATATGTAATTTACAGTAACTCTGGTGAGTACCTATACTTTGGTGCTAACGGCTCAGAACGTATGCGCATCGAAAGTAGCGGTAACTTGCTGGTGGGTAAGACGACTAATAATTCCGCCACCACAGGTCATGGTCTAACTAGTGCTGGTTTTGCCTATCACACTCGCAGCGGCGGTGAGCCATTGTACTTGAACCGCCTTTCCTCCGATGGTAGTATTTTGACACTAGCCAAAGACGGTGCACCTGTGGGGAGTATTGGGACTGCTAGTAGTTATCTTTTTATAGGTGGTTCTTCAAATGGCAAAGGTATTAAGCTTATAGGTAATGCAGTTCAACCAAGCACCAGTACAGGTGCTGATAACGATAATGACCAAGATTTAGGCGGTTCTTCGGCAAGATGGGATGACATTTACGCCGCCAACGGCACTATCCAAACATCTGACCAAAATGAAAAGCAACAGATTGCATCGCTGACAGATGCAGAGATCACCGCAGCAAAAGCTATCAGCAAACTATTCAAAACCTTTAAGTGGAACGACAGTGTTGCAGAAAAAGGTGATGCAGCCCGTACACACACAGGTGTAATTGCTCAGGAAGTAGAGCAAGCCATGACTGACGCTGGGTTGAATGCTGGCGATTATGCTTTCTTTATTTCATCTGATTGGACGGACGAAGACACTGGTGAAGAACGCAACCGCAAAGGTATTCGTTATCCTCAGTTGATGTCATTCATTGGTGCTGCAACAGAACAACGATTGGCTTCTATTGAAGCAAGACTAGACGCATTAGAAGGAGTATAAACAATGGCAGTCTCTTACACATGGTCAGTACCAATGACAGAACGTAACTTGGCAGACGGTGGCATTACTGTAATCCACTGGCGTTGCACAGGCGTAGACAGTGATTACTCTGCGTCTAGCTATGGCACAACAGGCCACTCACCAGATGCGGATGCGGATGGTTTCATTGCTTACGATAGTGTGACTGAAGCTAACTGTATTGCATGGGCGCAAGCTCAAGTCGGTCAGGAAGATGTTGAAGCGGCTATTGCTGCTAAGATTGAAGCTGACAAAAACCCAACTACAGGGTCAGGAGTACCTTGGTAGTATAACTTAAAAAGGAGAAAGACTAATGACAGAGAAAAAAACACAAGTCATTACGATTGATGAAGTAGAATACAACGTAGAAGACTTTACAGATGAACAAAGAGTTCTGATTAATCACGTTATAGATTTAGATCGTAAGATTAATAGCACTAAGTTTAACTTAGATCAGCTTAACGTAGGTCGTGGGGCATTTATGAATATGCTAAGTACATCTCTAAAAACTGAACCACAAGAAGAGGCAGCATAATCAATGTCACAGATAACCCCAGAAGAGCTAGAAGCAATGTTAGACAGAGCAGCTAAAAAAGGTGCATCAGAGGCATTGCGTTCTCTGGGGTTACACGATGAAGATGCAGCAAATGACCTACGTGACATGCGTAGTTTACTTGAAGCATGGAGAATGACCAAGAAAAGTATCTGGTCTACTACAGTTAAGATGGGTACAGTAGCTGTACTAAGCTTTATAGCTGCTGCAATGTGGATGTCTTTAAAATAAAATAAGCGGTAAGGGGTGCTTATGATTGATCCAATTACTGCAATCTCTGCAGCAACAGCAGCTTTTAGTTACCTTAAAAAAGGCATTGCTGTAGGAAAAGACTTACAGGACATGGGCAGTCATTTATCTAAGTGGGCAGGAGCAATAGCTGACTTAGATTTTGCAGAAAAACAAAACCGTAAACCTGCATGGTATAAAGCTTTAGGTGGTGGTGTAGAAGCTCAAGCAATGGAAATCTTTGCAGCAAAACAAAAAGCTGCGGCTATGAGACAGGAACTAAAAGATTACATCTCTGTAATGTATGGTCCAAGTAAATGGCAAGAGATACTTGAAATTGAAGCAGACTTACGTAAGCAAAAAAGAGAACACGAGCATAGACGAATGGAAATTAAACAAGCAATTATTGAATGGTCGGCAGGAACTATTTTGTTTGTTCTGGGTGTTGGCGCTATCGTCGGCTTTGTATGGATAGGAACTAAATAATGCCACAAGTAACTGATGCATATGGTAGAACTTTTAATGTTGATTCAAAAGATTTAAGAGATTTTCAAAATCAAATTGCTTATGAAAAATCTTTGATTGATGGTACTGTATTTCAAAAATATAACTTTGACAATGATACTGCAAAAGATGTCAGAAATCAAATGTCTGAAGCACAAGGTAAAGCTAAAAGTTTAGGTTTATACGAACCTGGTGCTATGTATGGCCCAGCTATTGAAACTACCCCAGAAACTACTCCAGAAACTACTCCAGAAACTACTCCAGAAACTACTCCAGAAACTGATGGGGAATTTTCTTGGTCAGGATCTGATACAACGACTGAAGGACCATTCCGTAGAGAGGGTATTAATTACGTTCAATATGGTGGAAAACCGGTTCCACAAGAGTTTTTAGATGCTTTAAAAATGTCTATGGGAGTTAAAGAAACAGATTTATCTTATGATGTTAATGGTGATGGTAAAGTTGATTTAAAAGATGTTTTAGCCTTTGAAAAATACGGTAGTGGTGCATCTTTAGATGAAGATACTGAAAACTTTATGAAGCAGTTTTATACACCAGAGGAAGAAACAGAAGAACAGCCAGTAGAAGAACAGCCAGTAGAAGAACAGCCAGTAGAACAACAGCCAGTAGAAGAACCTTTTCCAGATGAAAGACCTGAAAACCCTTTTTTAGATTTAGAAGTACCAAGAGAAGAAGAGCCAGTAGTGGCTGTTCCTCAACCTGTAGCTCCTCCACCTGTCCAGCAACAAACTCCATATGTTTCTCCTGGACCAACTCCTATGCCACAAACAGACAGCAGGTCTTATACTCCTGCTCCATACAGTCCTGCTGCACCTACGTACACAACTCCAGCGCAGATGGTTCCTTCTGCCACAAGATTTGATCCTAAGTATGTAGCTGGACCTGTACAGCAAACAATAAGTTTACCAACTGGTACAACAGGTCAAAGTAGGACAGTCATGTATAGAAATCAAAGAGGTCAACAAATACCAATAACAGAGGTAGATGGTAAACCTATGACTTATGTACCTCCTGGGTATACAAGATCTGGTGGAAGTCAACCTTTTAATCAAGGTGGGGCAGTTGGTTATGCAGAAGGTGGGGATACTAGCCTAGATGCAGAGTACAACTTAGCCTCTAAGTTTCTTGGTTATAAAGGTCCAAAGTCTAGGTCAGCACTTAATGATTTTATGAAAGCTAACCCAGGAGCTGCTGCCCGTATGGGTAAGTATCAGCAAGCTATGATGGGCATGGCGTATGGTGGATATACTGGTGGACCTCCAGAGAGAGGTCGTGGAGCACCTGCACCCAGTCCTGCACCAAAACCTGCTCCAAGACCTGTACCTAATACACCACCCCCAAGTGTAAGTTCTCCTCCTCCAAGTGTCAGTCAGCCTACACGACCAAGAGCGAGACCTGAACCATTTCCAAAAGATAGAGACTCTTCTCAGTCACGGCAGATGCAACAAGCGTTTGAAAAATCTACTCCTACTACTCAAACTGAGCCACTACAATACTCTGAGAGAGATACCCGTAGGTCAACCTTAGATACTAATACTGGAATGTTTAATAATAGAACAGAAGAACAACGTATTTCTAGTCGTATGAAAAAGCAAGGTACAAAGTACACTTATAACGATGAAAAAGGAAATATTATTGGAGAGGGAGATAGCAAAAAATCTATCTTTGATCTAGATAACCCTTGGTCAGAAGCTTTTAAAGTAGAGCTAGATAATGAAAACAAATCCTATGAACAAATAGGAAATAAAATTATTGTTCCTAATAAAACTGTAGAAGACTCTAAAAACACCAAGTTTGGAATTTATCAAGGTAAGTTTTTTATAAAAGGTCAAGATCCAATATATGGTAATAGATTTGAAGTTGGATTAAAATATGACCCAATGGGTAACGAAACTGCAGGTTCTTTTGACTATTCTGTTCCTCTTAATATAAGTAAAGTTTTTGGTATGAACCAAGGTGGAATGATTCGTAGATTTCAAGAAGGCGGAGACAATTCCACTGGAGATTCCCAAGAAGGAAATTTTGGTTATTACGAAGACGCAGTTCCTATGTTTGGTGATGTCGTTTCCCAAACTATGCAACCAATTCAATCTACCGTAAGTTACATTACACCAACTTCAGATCAAATGATTGACTCATCTGCAGGTCAGGTAGGTACCTACGCACCAACAGTAGGAGCAGCGCAAGTATCTGATGTAACCCAAGCAACTACCCCTTCGTATACACCTACAGCTACTTATGGTGCAGCTACTACTGCTGAAGGTGTTGCAAAAGAAACTGCTGCTATGCCTGAGGTAACTGGTACAGTAAGTCCTGAAGCACAGGTAACTGCTGAACAAGGAGTTTCCAGTTTAAACATTGATGCGGCTCAAGGTACTGCAACAATGATGACTAATCCTGTAACTAGAGAAATACAGGAAGGTGAACTTATTAGTGGTGTTGCAGACGCACAGAAAGCTGCTAAATTTACCGAACAGATTCAGGCTGCTCAGGCTACTCCAAGTAAACAAGCCACTGTACAGGGCCAATTAGAAGGTCTTATGCAACAGTTTGAAGGAGGTCAAACACCTGCTTGGGCTGCTGGTGCGATGAGAAATGCTTTAGGTGCTATGGCTGCTCGTGGACTGGGTGCTAGTAGTCTTGCTGGACAAGCTGCAATACAAGCTGCTATGGAATCTGCATTACCTATTGCTCAGGCTGATGCACAAACAGTTGCATCTTTTGAAGCTCAGAACTTGTCAAATCGTCAACAACGTGCTATGCTTGCAGCACAACAACGTGCACAGTTTATGGGGCAAGAGTTTGATCAGGCATTTCAAGCACGAGTACAAAACTCCTCTCGTATTGCTGATATAGCTAATATGAACTTTACAGCAGAACAGCAGGTAGCACTAGAAAACTCTCGTGCTGCTAATACCATGAACCTAGCTAATCTGTCAAATCGTCAAGCAGGTATTATGGCTGAAGCTGCTGCTATCGCTAACATGGATATGGCAAACCTAAGTAATCGTCAGCAAGCTGCTGTACAAAATGCTCAAAACTTCTTAGCAATGGATATGTCAAACCTTGATAGAAGACAGCAAACTGCAATGTTTAAAGCCCAACAAAACATACAAGCATTGTTTACTGATCAGGCTGCTGAAAATGCTGCGTTACAATTTAATGCTGCAAACGAAAATCAAACTAAACAGTTTTTTGCCTCTCTTGCAAGCCAGACTTCTCAGTTTAATGCTGCACAGAGTAATTCAATAAACCAGTTTAATGTAAACTCTGTTAATGCTGTTCGTCAGTTTAATGCTAATCTACAACAACAAAGAGATACATTTAATGCTACAAATGGTCTGGTTGTAGCTCAAGCAAATGCTCAGTGGAGGCAAAACATTGCTACAATAAACACTGCTGCACAAAATCAATCTAACCAAGACTTTGCGAAAACTATTAATGCTTTAACATCTACTAATATAGATGCAATATGGCAGCGTGAAAGAGACTTAATGCAATATAACTTTACTTCTACAGAATCTGCTGCAGATCGTGCATTAAGTATATTGATGGGGGATAAAGAGCTATCAGCCTTGAAAGAAGAATTAAAATACTCAGAAGATACTGCTAGAACTACCCTATTATTTAGATTTTTATTCGGTAAAGGTGGTGACGGATTAATTGGAGGATTAATATAATGGCAACAAACAGGAATCCTACTATACCTTATCACAAAACTCTTTTAGCTATGAGAGCTGCTAGAGACAGTGGTGATTTGTATGATGTAATGAAATCTGCAAGGAAAAATATAGTAAGTGATACTAGAGACCTTGGTGCAAAAGCTAGAAAGTTTAGAACAGAAGCAGAAGAGAAAAATGCAGAATTGTCTCAAATGCTTTTTGATCAGTTTAAAGTTGCTAGTGCTAGTGGCGAAGAGTTAATGCAAGCAATATCTCAAGCAAAAACTAAGAATGACCTTAATTCTGTCAGTGAGGCTAAAAATCTCAAAAAACCAGTAAAAATTTCATCTGAGTCTAAAACTGCTATCGGGTTTAGATTAATGACAGAACTACAAGAAGTTTTTGGAATAACAAAAGCACAAGCAGCAGGTATTGTTGGTAATCTTGATTATGAGACTGGTGGCTTTAAGTATTTACAAGAGTTAGAACCAGTTGTTCCTGGGTCAAAAGGAGGTCGTGGCTTTGCGATGTGGACTGGACCTAGAAGAAAAGCATTTGAGTCTTGGTCAAAAGAAAACAACTTAGATCCAGATTCCTATGAAGCCTCTTTTGGTTTTCTTGTACACGAAGTTCAAAATACTAATGAAGGTAGGTTTATAAAAGACTTGGAAAAAACTACTACTGCTGAAGAAGCAGCAAGAGTCTTTTCTAATCAATATCTAAGGCCAGGTAAACCTAATATAAACCAAAGGATTTCTGCGTCTAATACTTACTATGCTATGGGTGATAACTAATGAGTTTTGTATTTAATGGTCCCATACCTGGACAATCACTAACATCAGAGCCTAGATCTCTACCCTTTGAAAGACCAGCAGACATTGTTGATCCAATAGAGGCATTAGAAATGCATATTGATAAAATGTCTGAGCCAGAGGCTATAGAAGACGCTTTATTTTTTCTTGAGATGGGACTTGACTTAGTTACTTTAGTGGAAGGTATACTTCGTAGTGCAGTAATGGAGGGTATTCACAGTTTAGATGTAAGTATGATTATTGCTCCAGTATTGCATGAGCATATTAAAAGTATAGCAGATGCAGCAGACATAGACTATGATGAAGGTTTTGATGATCCTGATCGTGATAAAGCCTTAGAGTATCAGAGGGACACAATGAGGGCTGAAAAGCTTTTAAAACGTCTTTCAAAAGAAGAAGGTATAGAGGAAGAAGAGCCTAAAGAAATACCAGAAGAAGAGGAACCGATGGAGGAAACTTCAGATATGGCACCTCCAACTCAGGGTTTGATGTCGAGGGTTGCACAATGAGAATAACATCTAAAGGTGTTTTAGATTTTCTAGAATACAACGATAAAATGAGGCTTTTAGAAAAAGAAAGGCAAGATGCAAAAGAAGCAACTGCCATAAGTCTTATATCTAAGTATGGCCTTTTGGGTGATCAAGATTTTACTCTTGCTAGTACTACTGGTACAAAATCTGGAAAAAGTAAATCTGCCAACATTTCTTATAATAACACTCTAGTAAGATTACAAAAAGATTTTGATTTAACAAATGAGATTTTAGCCCCTATTATGGCCTCTGGTGATAAAACTGCCGTACCCAGACTCTATGAAATACTAAAAACTCAAAAAGACAAATATGAGGCTGACAATAGAGTTTTTCCTAAGGAGCTTGCAAAAGATATTATAGAAAATGCTGCGATAGAGCTACCGAGTATGAGAGAAGTAAATTTTGATGTGTATGAAGAATACATTGGAAGAGAAATGGATTCTCTGTATAAGCAAATATTTACAGGGCAGTTTGGGTCAAAACCAGGATCAGTAGCCTTTGAAAACGTAACTTATGCTGAACCTGTAGACATAAACGAAATACCAAAAGTTCTGGCTACCGCAGCTAAGTCTCATGCAAGTTTAGCACAAAGTGAATTAGGTATTCTGATTAAAAGGCAAAACGAACTTCAAGACATTTCAAATAGAACTGCTGAACAACAGAATGAATTTATTGCCTTGACAGAAAGAGTATCTGATGTAAAATCGGCGATAGAAAACTTAGAAGAAAATCCGTCACAAATAATTAACCTATATGGTAATTCTTATATTAAAAAACTGCTTGAAAGTCCTGGAGGTGAAAAATATAAAACAGTACCTCTTCCACCCCTTTTAACAGATGCAGCAAATCAATACCCGCTTGTAGCTAGTGAAGAACTGGGAAAAGCTTTGGTAAATGCAGGTGTTTTATCTGAAGGTACGGTAGCAAGATTACCTACTGGTGAATTAATAGAATTAGTTCGTGGACAATGACAACAGAAATTAGAAAAGTTTTCGTAGATGAGCCACAGTTTCCTCAACTGCCATCTGAAATCTCCCCAAGAAAAGTTATAGTTGATGATACAATATCTCCTTTTGTTCCTCAAGAGGACAATAGACTCGTAGATCTTAGTCCTATTTTAAAAGACTATGGAGATAGCCTGACAAAAGAGGATATACTAGCAGACCCTAAATTGATGGATGTAGTTCGCTCCAGTCTTGAGGCTAGGTTTACTCCAGGTGGTGTTCTGACAAAAGCTAGACGTGCTGCTACTGGGCTTGCTGGTGGTGCTGTTGGAGGGCTGACAACTCAAGACTATAGAGAAATGGATGATGAAAAAGTCTTTGAGATCTGGCAAAACTACCAAAGGTCTTTTTCTGCAGGACAAAGCGTTACCGTTGCTAATGAATTAGTTTATGGAATGGATGCTAATGATGAGACAAAAGCAAGACTTGGTGCTGGTTATGCTTTGTTTGACTCTATGGATAATGCATTTACTGGAGAAGGTTCTTGGAGAGAAATGGGGGATGCATTATTCGATTACACTAAAAATGTAGTTTATGACCCTACCACAATTTTGTCTCTTGGATTTGGTAAACTTTTTGGTTTTAGTGCATCAAAAGTAAGTAATCAAGTTTATAAAAAGATGATGAAAGAGGCTGCCAAACAGCAAGTAAAAAAGGGCGTGGCAAAAAAGACTGCTGCCGCTAACATAAGAACTGCTGCTGTAAAAGCTATGCCTTATGCAACTGCTGATGCTCTGATGGCCTCTGGCATTGATGTTATGTACCAAGCACAGCTTATAGAAACAACAGTGCAGGACGAGTACTCCACAGCACAAACAGGTATTACTGCACTAGGTACACTATTTCTTATGCCAACTCTAGCTGCTATGGGTGCCAGTTTTAAAGAGATACGCAAAGGACCATTGAAAAATACTTTTCTGTCTTACAAAAACTTTGATGCAAAGATATTAGAAGTAGGAATAGATCAAGCAGAAGAGGAGCTAAAAGAGCAAGTTGCAAAAGGCATTGATATAGAATTTTTAGATGAAACTTTTGGATTAGTAAAAGGTAATACTAAAAACTTCTTTGGATGGGATGATTTAAAAGATAAAGCTGATGGTAGAATAAGAGCCAAAGGACAAAAATACACAGATACGGAAGTAACTAATGCATTCTTTAGACATTTGTTTATGGGAGATCCAGAGGCAAATGCTGGTGGATATGGAGAGGTTTTAAGAAGGGCTGGATTTACAAACCATCAAGCTTTAATAGACAAGTATGGAAATAAAACTGCTGTTCTTGCACAAACATTAAGTTTTATTCCTGATGAAAAAGTAAGCCAGCTTGTTAAGAAATTTGAAAAAGATACGGGATATAAACTAAGGTTTATAAACTCTAAGGGTAAAGTTGTTCAAGGTAAAAATGCAAAATCTGCTGACCTTGTTGCTCATCTTACACGTCAAACAAGTCTTGGTGGTCAGAGCTTACAATTAATTCAAGCAATAGATAAATCAGTTTCTCAGGGTTTTTCTATTGAGGATGCAATTAAACTACAAAAGGGTGAAAAACCAGCTAAAGATCCAAAGAGATTGCAGTTTACCCTGTCTACTTACAAGAGACTTTTAACTTCACACTTAGCTACAACTGGTGCTAACTTAAAAGGCTTTGCATCTCTAGTAAGTATTAATACTGCTGCAGACATGTTTACATCTGCTATTGAATTAACACAAGGTGCTACGTACAAGTTAATTGGAAACACAGAGGCAGCAGAAAAATATTTTAATCGTGCATATGGATCATCTGGTGGTGCCATAAGAAGAATGCTTGATGTTCTTTCGCCAGATATACCAATAGAATATGCAGATAAAGTTCTGGACGTAAATCCAAAAATAGCAGAAAAATTGTTTAGAGATGTGTCTGGAGATGGTGGTGTAAGGGACGCACTCAGCGATTTTGATATGGATCCTAATAATGTTATTTATAAGGGTGTAGATTCTGTCACCAAAGGTGTTCAAACAATTGCACTCGTGAGGCTTCAAGACGAGCTAACAAAACGTTGGTCTTTTGGTACTAGTCTAAATCAGGAAATAATGAGAGCTTATGGAATGAGTCCAGAAAAGTTTTTTGCTCAGGAAAATGTTGCTCTTATTATGGCTAAAGAAGAATTTAAAGAGGTCTTAGAAAAAGCAGCTTATCGTGCTACGAGAGAAACTGCATCAGTAAACTGGTCTACATTGCCTGGAAAAAGTGCACTAAGAAGTGCGGCCAGAAGTATTGAAGGACTCACAAATAGAAGTGTGGTTGGTTTTGTTGTTCCATTTGGTAGTTTTTTAAATACGACTATAGCAACTATGGGAGACCTTGTTGGTGTTAATGCTATAGCTCATACTTATAGAAGAGCTACAGGTAAAAATTTAGATTATACCACACCTACTGGTGCTCAAGATTTGGGTAAAATGGCAGTATTTTATACTGGACTGGCATACGGAACTAACGAAGCAAGGGAGAGAATAAAAAACAACCTTGCATATGACCAAGAATTAAAAGATGATGGTAGTATAGAGCTTAAAACTTTTGATTGGCCTGACTCTACCTTACGTTTAATGTCGCAAATGGTTGCACACGGTCTTGGTGACAGTAACAATATATTAGATTTTAACTTTAAAGAAGTTCCTATAGATCTTGTTAGAGAGTTGGGATTACAGCTTGGTGGACAGGCTGTAAGAGATTTAGATGATATAGATAAAACTATATATCAAATTGGTCAGGACTTTTTAGATGCTTTGGAGCGAGAAGAGTTTATAGAGGCAAGTTTTGTTATACCTTTGGCTATTCTAGAGCGTCCAATACAGGGTGCAACTAGACCCTTAGATCCTATTAACCAAGTATGGGGTCTTGTGTCAGATGGTAATATGAATCCTGATCTGCGTCAAGGGCCAGAAAGAGTTAATAATATTTTAAAATATATAAACAACATTACAGGAACTTCAAAAGATTTACCAGAAAGAGCTTTTCCTACCAGAGATAGACGTGAGGTAGATATAGGTAAACAGATTCTTGGTGTTAGAGGTATAAGCACTCCTAACTTAGTTGAAAAAATGATGAATGCTGCTGGACAACCTTATTATAAAGCCATAAAATTTCAAGGTCCAGCAGAAATAAAAAACATAATGGATGGACTAGCTGCACCATATTTTGAAGCAGCAGCAATTAAATATCTAAAGAAAAACCCTGATTACTTTGATATGCCATTGGAAGAAAAAGAAAGAGTTCTTGATTTGATGAGATCAGATGTCAGGGAAGATGTAACTGAAATGGTACAAAAAGGCCTACCTAAAGAGATAGACCTTGTAAGAGTTTTATCTGGTAAAAATAAAAGTAAAGTTCGAGAGATAATGAACGAACTGGGACTAGACATGGAGCTGGAGGAGCTTTTACAAAAAGAAGGGGGTCTACAAGACTTGCTTAGAATAAAAACACTTCTTGATAACTACGACGATATTTTTTATGATGTGGTAGACTAATCCTCTAGCATCTTATCAGCCCACTCAAAGGCCTCATGTTTGATTTCTTCAACCCTAGCACGCCCTTGATTAGCCGCCAGAAGCCCTGCAAGAGCTTGTCCTGCAAGGTAAAGGCGAGCGGTCAAGGGTTTATTTTTTATTGGCCTACCTATTTTTTTCTTTCGGTATTCCTCTGCTTCTG
>Ga0208427_1000713_pt1 | contig 14207 bp, 9 predicted proteins | sample DEB08_DNA_FD_184532 | JGI IMG/M metagenome (GOLD analysis project Ga0208427, IMG submission 184532) | Aqueous microbial communities from the Delaware River and Bay under freshwater to marine salinity gradient to study organic matter... | ecosystem: Environmental > Aquatic > Marine > Coastal ...
CCTGCAGCAGTATCATCAGTAGAACTAGATGAAACTTTCATTACAGTAGCTGCAGATGGATAGGCATAGATACCCCCAGCATCCCAGATAGTTTCTTCAACACTGTTAATATCTGGATTAAATCCAAATTTAAAGATCACCTTGTGATCATATATTTGATTACGAGATACCTGTAAATCAAATGGTTCGTTCTTGCCAAATCTTGTAACTGATGATGGTATACCCATAGTTATTCTCCTGTTAATCTACTACTTTATCTCTTAAATCTTCTAGCAGTTCTTCTATAGTATCCACAACATCTTTCTTTACATCTCTCACAAGTGGAAGAATTCTAAGAAGTGGCACAATATTTGCAATCTCTCTTGCTAATGCTCTAGGTTCATCATTAAATAAATAACCATAACCCGCTTGACCCATATTTATAATCTGACTTGCAACTGGCCCTGCTATTGCAGATAAGAAATTTGATCCGTACTTTTGAGCATTCAATGCTTCTATGCCCATTGTGCTTACTCCAAGTATACCTGTACGAAGTACTGATTCAGCTAATTTTTCTTTACCGTCTAACTTAGAGAAAGGACTTTCATCTGAATCATCACCATAACGTATCTGATCACGTAAACCTTGAGTAAACATAGACACTGCCATGATAGATGCAAGAGCAACACCATATCTCACTATGTCCGCATCTGGCATACGTCCCTTAAATAATGGAACAAGAACATCTCTGTAAAGTCTAGCACCAACTATATTACCAAAGGCAGCAGTAAAACCTTTTAACTGTGCAACAGTAGCAAGATGTGGATTGCTCATCCACAATGGTCTATTAACTGCATTTGGTGACATAATAAATTCATCTACAGTTTTAGACATAACCTTTCTAATTAATTCAGGATCACCTTGCCCCTCATATAAACCATCTGCCCATCCTTGCGCAACTTCTGTCATAGGGTTAACAATACCCTGTGCAGTGAGACGCTTACGTGCATCTACAAACTCTCTAGTTTTAGGTATTCCTGCGTCTGTATACCTGCGAACAGTACGTAGGTCATCTCTCATCTGAAGACGAGCAGCTTGAAATGCCATGTCCCTACTAATCTGTGTGAGTGTAGTAAGAAGTGTTGCTCTAAAGAAAGCATTACCCACTTTTCTTGAAACAGTTACACCAGCTAAGTCACCAAATCTATCTGCAAGTGTACCATCAAGCCCCTGAACAATACCTCTAAATACTTTCTCAGATTCTGTTCTGGGTAATTTAGGAAACACTGTTCTAAGACCAGAAGCTAAACCATTGTATGCTGCATTCAATCCACCAAATAATGCATACTTGGGATTTATTCTTGATAGAATAATAAGAGGTTCTGACAGAGCAGTTAGACCAACAAGAGGAAGTGTATAAATATATCCTGCAGTTAACGCCCACTTCTGAATTGCTTGCACTCTCTTATCTTTAAGAGGCTTGTACTTACCCTGTATTGCATCAAAGATATCTACAATACGATCAACCTCTGGCTGAGTTATATTATTTTCCTTTGCCAGTTCAGGTACATTTTCTTGTATGCTTCTTTTAAGTTTCTCACTTTGTATTTTTTTGTTTGCGTCTAACATATAACGATAGAGAATACCTTCTACATTCGTCTCAATTAAACCCTCATCGTATAATCTATTTCTCACACGTTCAGGAAGCTGTCGTGCTTGTTCAAAAGATTGTGTTGCTGCGCTTGCTCTGCTGTCAGGACTACGATACTGATCTATATTTAATTTAATATCATTGGGATTGTACATCCCTTCATTGCTTTCGATATTCTCTGCAACAGAAGCAGCAGCTTGGCGTGTCATTCCCTCCTCTTGTAGAATACGCATCATCTTTCTACGTGCTAACGGTCCTGTCTTGAACATGACAGGAAGATAACCAGCAACGTAAGGAATGTCTACACCAGCATCGACAAGTTCTTTATACTTACCTGTAGCTTCTGGTTGAAATAAAACTTCTCCCTCTAGTGGTTTAAATTTACGTAACACTTCTTTTTTAATTAATGCTTCTTCATTAGGAGATTGTGCTACTCGTTGTTCTATTTCCTGTCTAATATTATTTGCTTGATTTTTAATGATATCAAATAGTCTAGGGTTAACATAGAACCTACCTGTATTTGGATTTATTCTACCAAGAGTTTGAGACTGTTCTTGTGTCATGTCAGGATTATCTATCAGTTCCTGAAGCATAGACCTTTCAACCTTAATTGTTTGTAGCGGCTTACCTGTTTCAGGATCAGTTTCAATATTACCTAGATAATTTCTAAGATTACGTGCTGCTCTCATAATGTCAGGATCAGGATCAGAGTCTACCTTGTTCTGAAGAACATCAGAAAGACGCTTCATCTTCTCTGCTTTTATTGCCTTTTGAAAAGGAAGTTTAACTGCTCGTTTTAAAGGTTCAAATAGCTCTACCAAACCATTAATAGACTCACCAGTCTCAGGGTCTTGAAATGTTTCAGTAGCATCTTTGCCTACAGCGGCACTTAAATTATCATAGAAAGAATTTAAGTCATTAACTAGAGTAGCGCCACGTTCTCCACCTGTTTCAAACAAACCACGGAGAGGAGATATGGAAGATTTAAGAACACCACTGAATAAACGAGAACTGTCCATTCGTTTACCCTGCTTTAAATTACCAACAAAACCTTCTACTTTAGCAATATCCGTCTCTTCATTCTGTATAGCTTCATCTAGTTTAGCTATCTTTCTCCTCTCGTCTAATTCCTTTTCTGCTAATGATTGTTTCATTCTACCAGAGACAAAACCTGAACCTGCTCCTAATGTTTTACCAGTTACTGCACCTAATGCAGCAGCATCTATAAGACGTTTTTTTGCTATTTCAGCGTCATATGGCATAATACCTTTGTCTGCGGCAATACCTGCTGCTGCCATTTGTGTAAACTCTTGTGCACCTTCCGTTACACCTTCAACAACAAAACCTTTTCCTCCACCTTTTGCAATGTCTGCTGTAACTCGACCAGCATTTTCAACAATTGTTTTTGCTGCACTAGAACCAAACTCTGTAGATAACTCTTCTAATATAGCTTTCTTACTAAACTGTTTGATAAGACCAGTAAGAATAACACCAGCACCTATCCTATCTAACAGTCCTGAAATAGTACCTCCTACCACAGCAGCAGTAGTAGCAGACGCTTCATCTGCTCCTATTTTTTTACTTTCGTTATATATAGGTTTAGCAGCTAATAGGTTACCTACAAGAAGAGGTAAACCTATAGCTACTGTTCCTGTAAGAACAGCAGGTGCACCAGCAACAGAAAGAGGAATTGCAGCTAAACCTGCAGCTACTGGTAAGCCAGCTGAACCAAGACCATCAGCTACCATATCTTTAAGAAGTAGACCACCACGTTCTAATGCTGCACCTACGTCACCATCAGAACCATATGCTTTTTCAACTTCATCTAACCCTTGAGTAAATGAACTTGTTCTTCTTGGTGCACCATACTGTTTAATATCTATTTCTTGCTCTAGTACATTACCAACTGCCCACTTTTCTAAATCCTCTAACCCTAATTTTTGAGCATAAAGTGCTATACTTTCAGCCATAGTTTTTTGAGATTCATTAAAAGAACGACCTACTCTAGATGTAAAAGAATCACCATCATAAAGAGTAAAAGTTGATGGGCTAGTTACTGTTTCAACAGAAGGTTGTTGAGATAAATCAATATCTTTAAATGGATCAAGATATGCAGAATAGCTATCTTGATTACCACCTTGTAGCAACCTTAAAGTTTCTTCATTTATTCTCTGTGCTTCTGACATAGATTATTTACTTAGGTTTAGGTGGTAATTGTTCAGCTAAAGCATTATAAAATACGCCTAAATTACCTCTATCTTTTGATGTTTGATGTGCATTATACACACTTATAAATACTGAAGTAGGTAGCTTTTTCATTTCCTCTATAGCCGTCACACCTACGTATCCCTTTTTCTCTAGGTCCTTCTTCATTGAATCACTAAAATAGTTAAATACAGCTTCTTTATTACTAAAGAAACTATCTTGTTCATCTTTAGCAGCTTTAATATCGTCTTTACCTAATTTATATCTAGTTGCTAAAGCAGTTTGTGCCTCTAAGATAAACCGTTGTTCATCAAGAAGTTGCTTTCTTGCTCTAATTTGATTTAATATAGCATCAGATTTTCCTTCATCTATATATCTAGCTTCTATAATATTTAATCTTTTAAGTTCATTGTCTAACTGTGTTGATTTAAGGTCTAAATCTCTTGATTTGTAATACATATCAGCTTGAGTTTTAGTAAGACCTAACTTATCTTGTAGTTCTCTTCGATCTAGTTGAGATGCATTCAGAGCAAGTGCACGTTGCTTATCGTTTAACTTAGACAAGTTACTAACTAATTGAGATTCTTTTGCTCCCTTTCCTACAGCTTCAAGTAAAGTCTGTCCACCGGGTTGTGCAAGAATACTAAATCCAAAGTTAGCCAACTGCATCCACTTATCTTGGTCAATATCTTTTCTTAACTTAGTTAAGTCTTCTCTTTCCTTTTTAGTAATATCTGATAGCTGTCCTGTAAGATCAGTTATTTGCTGCTGATAAGGATTGACAATGGATAGACCAGAGGCAAAAGATTTTGCAGCAGGATTATTTATATTAACATTGTTATCAGCAGCAATTGCGCTTACATCTTCGTCCATATCCGTATTGGCAGATTCTGGTAATCCTGGACCTATATCAATAACAGGTTTAGGTGTATCTGCAGGAGGTGTAGCTGCAGGAGGTGTATCTGCAGGAGGTGTAGCTGCAGGAGGTGTAGCTGCAGGAGGTGTATCTGCAGGAGGTGTATCTGCAGGTGCAGGTTTAGGTGTAGCTGTAGCTGCAGGTGCATTAGATGTAGCAGATGCAACTGCAGAAGTTGGAATTTGACTAATCGGTACACCAACACCATATCTGGGATTTAAAGGAGCAACAACAGAACTTGAATTTTGTTCAGCTAATCTTGCCATTATTTTTCTTCTCTCTTCTAAAGTATCCTTACGTAATTGTTCAATAGAAGAAACATCTACTGCAGTTCTCCTTAACTGACTCGCTCTATCTCGCTCACGTTCTATTTCTAACCTATCATCTGAAGGAAGGCTAGATTCTTCAGCAGCAGCAGGGAAATTATTTAAACCTCTATTATATATTTGTTCAGGAGTAAGTAGTCCTGTTAATTCATTTGCTCTAATTTTATTTTCATTTCGTGGTATTGTTCCAAAAATACCAGTTCGAGAACGTCTATTTGCTGCATCTACTGCGTCTCTTCTGCGCCGTCGCTCTGCTTCTACTAAAGCAGGAGAAAAATTAGGATCGCCTGCCGCTCTATTTAATTCTTGTGTAGACATTTTAGACAACATATCTATCTGTGTTGAACCGCTACCTGTTGGTGGACCACCATTAGAAAGAGAAATAAGACCACCTTCTTTAAAAGCATTAAACGCTTTACCAACACCTGCGGCTGCAAAACCTAAACCTGCTGCCTGTTGCAAGAATGAAGGAGCAGGTGTAGTAGTCTGTGAACGCGTCACAGTAGATGCAGGAATAGGTGCAGCATAACCACGAATGATTGACTGATAATCCTGTAGTGTACGCTCTGGGAATGTACGAGCAATCTCGTATTCTTGTTGTGCAATGTCCAATGCCTGTTGCTGTTGCTGTTGTCTTTGTGCACCAATAGCTTCAAGTGCAGACAACTCACGGAATGCCTGTCCCGGTGCTACTTGTCCTAGTGTAGCAAACTGTGCACCTGCAAGACGTTCACGTTCACGCTGCTGTTGTAGGCGTGCCTGTGCATCTTCATATGCTGAAGCTAAACCACGTGCTTGAATGTCACCTAGTTGCTGTTGTAAATTACGCGCTTGCTCTGCTTCAAGAATTGCCTGACGAGAACCACCAAATCCACCAGCACCTACAGCCTGTGCACCTAACTGTTGACGCTCTACGTCTGCTGCTCTACGTGCTTCACGTTGTTGTATATCTACTACATTCTGTAGATAAGGATTCATAAACTGTGATACTTGTGGTGCAGTAGGAGCAAATGCACTAGCTGCTGTAAGTCTAGCAGCAGGATCAAAGTATTGCTGTCCTTGACCTACAAGACCTTTGATACTTTCAAATGCTTGCGTCTGCTCAGGAGCAAACTCTGCAATACGTGGACCTGAGAATGGAACATAACCTTCTACTTCTCTACGCTCTTGAATTGCGCGTGCTTTTTCAAGAGCATCAGTAACGAATGGTTTTAGTTCATCAGGAATAGTTTGTTGTTGAGTAACAGTCTGTGTAGCAGGAGGAGGAGGTGGAGGAGAACCACCACCACCAAACTGAATTAGATTGGTATGTGGGTTGATTGTACCTGATCCACCCATAGCACGCAGAACTGCCATCTCTTCCACGTTGACATGTGCAAGTTCAGTATCTCCATCAATACCTTTGCCTGACAGGTCTTCATAGAGACAGTTATACAGTTCAATCTTTTCTGCTACTGAAAGATCATTGATCAACTTGTTTGCTTCCATTACTCAATTTCCTTTACAATCGTAGTATAATACTTTTTAAAGTTAAACTTCTTAGTGTACTTTAGCCAGCCATCCCTGACATAACACTCAAGTCTTACTGCTCCTTGCTCTTTACCCCACTGCAATAGCGGAGAATTATCGTCCATTGTGTACTCGTACCACTTGCTTATTGTATGTGGCTTAGTTCCTACCAGTGGTAAAGACAATGCTTTACATTTTGGATATTGTATCAACTGTGTGATACATGCTCCTAGTATTCCTTCTTCTTCACTTGCCAAAACCCATAGCTGCATTTGATTGTGGAGAAGAGAAAGGTAAACATCATCTATGTCTCTTTCATTCATGCTCCTGTCTACAGGTTTTTTAATAAAGTGTTTTACATAAGGCCAAGTAACTTCTACACAGTTTTGTTCAATTCTTATTAGTTTCATTTTTTATTATTATTGTTCTTGTTAATTACCAACTCCTTGATCGTCCCAATATCTTCTTTGACTCTCTGCAAATCTCCTGTCTTCTGCTTCCTGTATTTGATCTGCAGTAGGTGCATTAGCTGCTGCTGCATCTTGATCTGCAAATCTTTTCTCCATTATTTCAAGTCTACGTAGTGTATCTCTCGCAGTAAGTTCGTCATCAAAATTAGTCCTAGATAATTCAGTTACATCTATTTGTGGACCGGGAGAAGTATAGCCAGTACTGCCATATGGAGACAGTGGAATACTTGCAAGTCCTGTATAAGGTGATGTAGGTGTAGGTGTAAGTGGTGAAGTAATTCCACCACCTTTATTACTTTGTATAGGTGTAGGTAATGGTTGTGCTACTATTGGATCAGAAGCAAATGTAGGAGAAGGAATAGCAGCAGTACCACCACCTTTATTAGATGTACTTGGAAAACCTATTGGTCCTGTTGGTGGTACTGGAAGTGTAGACATACCTGCACCACGATTTATTAACTGTGGTTTAGATGGTATTGTTGCTGGTGTTGTTGCTGGTGTTGTTGGTGGTACTGGAAGTGTAGACATGCCTGCACCACGATTTACCAACTGTGGAGTAGCTGGTGTTGTAGCTGGTGTTGTAGGTGTTGTAGTTACACCTCTTGCTCCTCCCATTAAACTAATCCTCTCAAACCTTGTTGTGCATTAAGCTGTCTTTGTTGTTTTTGTGTTCCAAATGAATCTTGACGTATACCTTTAATAAAATTATCTAACTGTTCTGATCCTGCATTAGAAGAACCATTACCAAGCATTGCTACCACATCTGCAGGTATAACATATTCGTCACGACTTAGCAAGGCTTTATCAGGATTGTTGCCCTCTACTTCAAAGAGTATTTGATCTGACATACCATCACCATTACCAACTACCTGACCTTCAAAGTACTGACCAATATCACCACCTTGTGCATAACCTAATGCACCACGTACTCTATCTAAAAATGAACTTTGATCAGGAACAGTTATTTCTTGTCCTCGACTAATAACATTAGGATCAGAAATATTTTTATTTGCTTCAAGCAACTCATCTAAAGACATACCTTGTTGTTTTGCAATAGCAGATAAAGTATCTCCTGCTTGTACTTCATATTGTTTATCTTCACCACTAAGTATATTTCTTAATATAGAAAGTATTCCTGCGTCTTTTTCTGTATCAGATAACTTAGCCATTTGAGTTTCTTTTTGTACAGTGGGCATACCTGAATAAACAGAACTAAAAGGTTTATCATCATACATGTCTTTAGTTGTTGGAACAGATAGTTTTTTTAGTTCATTAGAAACAAGTTCCATACGAGGTTTAATTCCTAATCTTTTTCTTTCCTCTGCTTTTCTATATTCTTCATTATTTAAAAATTCTTTGCTTGCTTTTTCATACTCTCCAGCGTTAATTAATTTTATAGTTTCAGGACTACCACTTAAACTTCCTCTGAACCATTCACCTACCATAGCTGTTTTTAAACTTTGCGGAAAAGAATTAAAATCTTTTATTTTATTTTTAATTTTAGGTAGTCTTTTTCTTATATCGCTTCTTAGTAATAAGTCAGCTTGCTCTTCTGTTATTTCTTTATCTGTCATTTTTACATTTTCTGTATGACCATAACCTATAGTTGGCTTGTCTCCTTTTGTAGGTATATAGGGCTTGGCTTTAAACTTTTCTTTTTCTTTTAAAAAAGAAACATAAGGTTCAATACTTTCTTCTTGAGGAATATCTCCTCCCTCTCTTAACCCTACCAACCCACCTGTGTTAAATCCAAAGTCAGCGCCAGTACTAAAAGAAGTTGAAGGCGCTTTACCGCCTGCTGGAGTTGCATATGATTCTGGTCCTTGTGCTAGTTGTTGTCCAATAACTTGACCTACATTTTGCATCTGCTGAAACATTTGCTGATTACCTGTAGGTTGTTCAATAAACTGCTGTCCACGTGACATTGCCTGATCACGTTGTAATAGTTCGTCCTGCCGTGCACGTTCAGATATCTGTTGTTCCTGCTGTTGTAGCAGTGGTGTTTGTTGCTGCTGTTGTACTACTGGTGATAGCTGTGACTGTAATACTCCCTGTTCAGGTGTGCCACCCTCTACTAATCTAACTAAACCACCTGCAGCTTTAGGATATAGTCCTGTATCTGCTGTGTCAAAGTATGAATGTCTTCCGCTGCCCATTTCATTTAATTGTAAATTTCTTGGAGAAGAAGCATTTTGATTTAAAAATTGTATAACTTCTGGATTATTTCTTAGAAGTAAACGAGACATTATAGACATAATACCACCTTTACTTTCTAATTGATCAAAAACTCTATTAGATATATTTTGTTGAGGTTGAGAAATATTATTCCTTACTCTCTGACTTTCTGGTGTTATAGACATTTGAGTTAATTCAGGCTGATCAATAAATTGTTTAGTTTGTCCACCCTCTGCCAAACCTACAAGTCCACCCTGTGCAACATAACGATACTGTTCTGATAGTGGCTGATAACCACCCTCTAGTGCCATGCGAAGATACTCTTGTGATGAACGAGCAGGTGACTGTGTGCCACCAGCAAGTGTACGTTCACGTGGTACATAGGATGGACCTAATGTTGGTTCTTGTATATCTAATTCTTCATATTCTGGTGGTTGCATTAGAACACCAAGACCTATTTGACCATATGTCTTAGGATCTTTAAATGTTAATTTTGTTAAATCACCAAGACTTTCTGTTCCAGTTCTTCCTCCTAACTCTCTATATAATTCAGTAGGAATTTTTGTTCCTTTAGGTATAACATTATCTGTAGCATATTTTGAAATATCAGGACCAGTTAATCTACCCAAAAAACCTTGTTCATATGGTTTAGTAAGTTCTACCATATTAGATGGAATTGTACCTTGAATAAATCCTGATGCGTCTGCCGGAACAATAGGTGCTGATATTAGCTCTTGTCCAGACATTCCTCCTCCAAACTCAAGTGCAGCCTTTGCTGGAGTAGTTGGTATAGCTGCTGCCGCTGCTAAATCTGCCGCTCCTGCTGTTGTAGGTACTGATCCTGCTCCACCAAAACCAGCCATTGTTCCTAATTCTCCCGGTCCTGGTGTTGGAACTGCCCCTTCTACACCGGGAACGGGTGTACCAGTTGGTGAAAGACCTGCCATAAATCCTGCAGTAGCGCCTGACATTAAACCACCTAGTGCAGCTTGGCCGGGAGATTGACCAGCAATTAATCCACCCGCAAACCCACCTAAACCTGCAGCTATACCTGTACCTAAAGCACCAGAAACTAAAGAACCAGCAGTACCTGCTCCAAGACTACCACCAAATAAACCTGCACCCCCAGGACCAAGTAAAAATGTTGCACCAATTGCGCCTATAACAGGAAGAAGTGATTTAAAACTAAATGCTTCTGGTAGTCCTGTATCAGGATTGATTGTTAATGTACCAAGAGATGCAAGTCCCTGTAGTTCATCAGGACGTACATGCAACAACATACTGTCACCATAACGTCCACGGCTTGCAAGTTCATCTGCTACAGGTGCTAGTGGTGCATCCTGTATACTACCACCATCAGCTACTGCAGCAATACCACGTGCCTGTGGAATACCTGAGTAAGGATTAAACTCCAGTCCACCCATACTTCCCATAGCTGCAATGTCCTTTGTAGGAACATAGGCTAGTTGTGTGGCAGGGTTGTTGTCTCGCATATTAAGTAAACGAGTAAGTCCTGCTGCTGGTGCATTGGGGTTTATATAATTCATTATTACAGTACCTGTTTTGGATTTAGATAGTTTGATTGTATTTGTGTCATGTCAGCATGTAACGTATTAGGATTATTATACAATGGAGTTTGTGAATATGCCATAGGTGAACCTGTAGTATACTCCGGTGGCTGTACTAATCCAGTATTTAAATTCTGTATGTAATTACTACTCTGCAAGAATTGTGCCATTTTATTTATATCATACATTAGTGAAAGTCCACCCATCCTGTTCCACTTACATAACCTCTGTACTTACCTGCACTTGCAGCAAATACTACATCTCCATTAGCAGGTCTTCCTACAGAAGCTACTGTAACTACTATTAAAACTTTAGATGCAGGTGTACTATCAACCTGTGTATCCCTTGCCTCAAGAAGAAACTTTAATTCTCCTGCATATGAAACAAGATAGTTGTATAACTTCTCTACATCATTCTTATCTAAGTGTGCATACTGTGGTAGTTCAGGATAAAGAAAAGCCATTAGCGTTTACCATCTGGTTGTAGTCCTAGTCTAACACTACCCCACTTCCATGAAGTACCTGAGTCAGCAGTAGATACTCTAATGTTTGCCTGTCTTCCACGTGCACGAAAGTCAATCTTTTGTGTGGCGTTATTAATAGTGTATGGTCCTTTTTCAACTGTGCTACCAGCAGGATACATTTTAGTATTAATTGAAAATCTAATTGATCCTTGATTTATTGTATAGTCAGGAACAATTTTATTCATAAACATAATCTGATCGCCATCTTGAATGTCAAAGTCTGCAGACTCAAGAAAGGAAGACAATGCTTGACCATCACCAGTAAAGACAGATGTAGGTTCATTGTCCCAGATATATGTATCAGCAGTAGCAGAAACTCTTCCTGTTGTAATTGTATTTAGGAATACATCACTGTTGTTAAATGTTGTATAGAAAGACGTACCATAATACCATGTGTCTTCCATAAAGTTGTAGATAACGTAGGCATTAGGTTCAGAAGAGTTAGCTGTAGGATACAACCATATAATTTCGTGAAACTCTGAATTAACTCCTGCAAAGACTTTATCTTTGTTAGTCATATTAAAGTCATCATAAAGATAACGTCTTACTGTGCAATCTAGTTTTCTTACTCTACCATCAAAGATAAAGAAGTTATTGTCACTCATCCAAAAACTTGCACCGTCCACATTAATTGCTGCATGTGGACCAATTAATCCACAATTAGAACCTAGTTGTGTAAGGTTAAATATAAATGGTGGACCAACAAACTGCAAAGCATACATTGCTTTATCTGTCCATACATGAATAGCATTACGAGAACGAATACCACCCTGAATCTGTGTGCCATCAATTAACTGCAGTTCACCAGATGTAGAAGAAACTGAAGGTATCCAGTTAGAATAATCTTCCTGATCTGACCAACGAATAAGAAGAGGATTGAATGTAGAAGTACCATACTCTTCTGTTCCAAAAGCAATAACATGACGATCATTAGGTGAAACAACAATACTATTTATTTGAGAGGGAGCAGTTCCTACAATTGAAGTTCTTACTGGTGCAGTACTTGCATCTGCATCCCAGTGAAGTAAGTTACTTCCGCGACGAACAGCAAGAAGGTCTTCACCAAAGTTATCCAAAGACCACTGCGTTGCAAGAAAAGTAATATTAGAAGCGGTAGCAGGTTCATTCCAAGCACGCACTCCTGTTGTAGAAGCACCAGCATTATATACTCCTGCACCATAACCTAAACCTTGAATTGGATTTAGTTGTCCTGTAGCAAGAAGAAAACCTGCTACACCATGACCTTGATTTGTCTCTGTACTTGTAGCAATGCTTGTAACACTAATATAAAAACGATTTAATCCTGATACACTCACAGCTTCAAAGGTAGGTCCACCATATGCTGAAGTAGAAAAGTCTATACCATTTGTACCAAATCCATTGATAGATGTATTGGAAAAATTAATAAAGTCTCCAATACTAACGCCGTTATTATTAAGGCTTACCTCAATAAGATTAGAACCTGCACTGGTAGAGAAGCTACCCTGTGTTCCAATATCACCAATACTAACTGTACTTACAATTGGTGTAATGTCATAAGGCCAATCATTATAAAGAAGATATAGTTTCTTTTCTGTACCTACAGATAGTAGTTTAATTGTATCATTATTAATCCAAGTCTTTAAGTCTCTGCCTACACCAAGTATATCATTGATAGTATGCTTTTGATAACCTCTAATATTCTCAGGTTTACCTTCTCTAAATCTTACACGATCACAATCATACCATGAACCTTCCTCAGAATACTGGGTTGACTCACGGCGAATACCGGGTCTAAAATTAAATTTAGAAAGGGTTGATGCAGTAGAAGACATTTATATTTTATCCAAAAGATGAAACAAAAACTGTATCTATAGCTGACACGCCTCTTACATTATATACAAGAAGGTCTACTGAATTTATTGAAGTAGACATTGTAGGTGCTGTACCACCAATAAACTTAAATGAATCTCCAAAGGCTAACGTCCTGCTTCCTGTACCATCCTGAATAACATAGATATGACCTGTCTGACCTAATGCAGTATTGGTAGGATTTTCTAGTGTTCTATTGTCAGTAAGCGTAACAAGGAAGTTTGTACCTGAAGATAGATCAAGAGCAATAGAAGTTGCATCAGTAAGAGTAACAGGTGTACCTGCAACCTGCCCTGTAAATGTTGCCTTACCTACAGTTTCAATTGATGTAGTGACAACATTAAATGCAGCATTGCTAACAAATGCTTCAGTAGCAGAAATACTTGTAGCAAACCCTACAGCACTTGAGAATGCATTCACATTAGTAAATGTATTGCTTCCTGAAATAAGAGCAAAGGTAGAACTAAGATCAAAACCTTGTGCATTTAAACCATAGACTGAAACACCATCAGAAATAATGTGTGCAATTGCACCTTCAGATATTGCAGAACCTGCACCTGCATCAGTTTTAAAAGTAATTGTTGCAGAATTTTCTCTTGTTGTTTTATCGTTAACAATAAAACCTTTTGACTGTTCAGGTATAATTACATTAAGGTTTGCAGAGACAGTACCTGATAATTCAAGGAAAGCTGACCTAGACTGATCTGCTGTACCATCAGCGGCTGTTAGAGTTACATCTGCAGAAGATACAATTACAGTAGTGTATGCAGCAATAGCATCATCAACCAGATCAATTACATTCTGATTAAGAATTGCTCCCCAGCTATTAGGGTTTTCTCCATCGCCCTGTTTTTCTAATCTGATGCGAGTAGTATATGTACTTGCCATTCTTACTTTCCTTATAAAGAGTTATGTTTTTGTAGTGCTACTGTTCCAGCAATTAGAATGTAACCAAAAAAATTTTTACTTATGACTGACTGTACTTTTAATACTACATTAGAGACTTGATCGTAGTCTTTATAAGTAGTTATAAT
>Ga0208427_1000717_pt1 | contig 14187 bp, 12 predicted proteins | sample DEB08_DNA_FD_184532 | JGI IMG/M metagenome (GOLD analysis project Ga0208427, IMG submission 184532) | Aqueous microbial communities from the Delaware River and Bay under freshwater to marine salinity gradient to study organic matter... | ecosystem: Environmental > Aquatic > Marine > Coastal ...
CACGCCTCGTCGATCTGCGCCTGCCGGCCGGAGGGGCGGACCGTGTCCACGGCCGCTTCGGGCAACGCAGGATTCGACGTCGTGGCCGACGCGGTCGCGACGCCCATCGACACGAGGGTGGTGGAAGCCAGAGTCCAGCACGCTCTCGACAAGGCGTCGCGCGAGACGAGTCCGATTCGAGTCGATCGAGTTCGGTGTCGAAATGGATTCATGCGGCACGGCTCCCGATCGAACCACGTTGCGTCTCCGCAGGCGACCTGCCGTCGGGGCGGGCCGAGGTCGACCGGTCGCCTCCAGCCATCGCGACGCCTCGTCGATTCCGCCACGCCGCCAGCCATCCTCCGCGGCGATCGCTGATGAAGGTCTCCACGACCAGCAGCAGCAGGGCCAGCCCGGCGAACCACTGGAAGCGAGGCGTCGAGCGGCGAATGGTGGTCGATTCCTGCTCGGCGCGTTCAAGACTGCCGAGGGACAGGTCGAGCGCCTCGGCCATGTCGAGAAGCCTGGTCCCGGCCGGGAAGTACGCGCCATCTCCCGCGAGGGCCACCTCGCGAAGCGTCGAGTCGTCCATCTTGGTCCAGACCTCCCGCCCCTCGTGCATGAGCCATCGCCGATCCGATCCCTCGCCGACCGGAATGCGTGCGCCGTCACCGGAGTCGCCGAGGCCGACGGTGAACACCCGCACGCCGAGGTCGGCGTAGGCCTTGGAGGCGGCCTCGACCGGGAAGCTGCCCTGGTCCTCGCCATCGGTCAGGACCACGACGACCTTCGCGCCCGGCTGGTCGTCGGTGAAGCTCTCGGCAGCGGTTCGGATGGCATCGCCCAGCAGCGATCCGCCGCGGACGGTGGACTCCGGCGCAAGTTCGTCGAGACTCATCCGGAACAGGTCCTCGTTGAGCGTCAACGGGCAGCGAATCGACGCGGTGCCGGCGTAGGCGATGAGTCCCACCCGATCGCCCGGAAGCGCTCGCAGCGCGTCCTCGATGAAGGACTTCGCTCGCCCCAGCCGATTGGGCGAGGCGTCCTCCGCCAGCATCGAGCGCGACACGTCGACGACGAAGAAGCAATCGAGCCCTCGCCGCTGCACCTCCTCGTATCGAAAGCCCCAGCGTGGATCGACCAGCGCCGTCACCACGGCGGCCATGGCCGCCACCGCCAGCACCGACCGGGCAATCGGCCGAGTCGTCGTGAATGTCGGCGCGATTCGTCGAAGCAGCGCGTCGTCGGCGAACCGGCGCAGCCGGCCCCGGCGCGATCTCAGGGCGAGAGTCGCCACGACGCCGGCCACGGCGACCAGCCACAGCCACGCCCACGCCTCGGGGTGGTTGAACTCGAACTCGCCGAGCATCATGGCAGCCTCCCCAGGCGCGTGCCGGAAAGCAGGAGGTCCGCCGCCAGCAGCAGCAGGGGCAGCACCAGCAGTGGAGGCAGCGGAACGCCGGCCAGGCGGAACGAAGCGGTGGCGAAGTCGTCGAACTGCCGGTAGCGACGCTGCTCGGTGCGGGTCTTCTCCAGATCGTCGATGGTCTCGTAGATCTCGACGAGGCTGTCGGTGTCGGTGGCACGGAAGTACTCGCCGCCGGTCGTCTTCGCGACCGCGCGCAGGGTCTCTTCGTCGATGGAGACCGGCATGTTTCGAAGCACGGTCCGTCCCATCATTCGCACCGGCACCTTCGCGACGCCTCGAGTGCCGACGCCGATGGTGTAGATCTTGATGCCGTAGGTCCGAGCGATCTCGGCGGCCACCAGCGGATCGAGGTCGCCCGCGGTGTTCTCGCCGTCGGTCAGGAGGATCGCGATGCGGCTCTTGACCTCCTTGCGATCCTCGACGTCGTTGAGACGCTCGACGGCAAGCGCGATGGCGTCACCGATCGCGGTGCCGTCCTCGTCGGGGGTCTCGGCGAGTCGAATCGTCGAGAGCGCCGCCAGCAGATGGTCGTGGTCGAGGGTCAGAGGACACAGGCTGTCGGCGTACCCGGCGAACCCCACCAGGCCGATGAGATCGTCCGGACGGCCCGGCAGGCCGTCGCCGCCCTCGATGAAGTCGCGAGCCACGGCCTTGACCGCGGAAAGGCGATCCACCGGCCGACCGTCGAGAGTGAAGTCGAGGGCCTGCATGCTGCTGGAGCGATCCACCAGCATCTGGATCGCCACACCTTCCACGAAGACCCGCGTCTCCTCGTCGGCGGTGCCGGGACGCGCCAGACACAGCACGATCGACGCGATGGCGAGGGTGCGCAGAATCGTCGGCAGGGTGCGAAGTCTTCGCCACATGCCGTCGGCGCTCGCGCGGACCAGATCGACGCTCGAATAGACCAGTTCGGGTCTCATGCGTCGGTCGAGAACCCGCCACCACGGCAGCAGCGCCAGCGGCAGGAGCAGCAGGGCGGCCGGAGCGAGCCACTCGACACGGTCGATGGCGACGACGGGGACGTCGGCGAGGATCATGCCGCCGCCTCCAGCAGGCGAGCCTTCGCACGGCTCTCGCCGGACTCGACCAGGCGCTCGATGACGTCGAGCGCCGGACCGGGATCGCGATCCGAGCCTCCCGCGAACTTGGCCAGATCGGCCTGCTCGAGCAGTTGCAGGATCTCGTCGCGCTCCTCTGGAGAGAAGCGATCGTCGGCGACGAGAACGCTCCGGATCTCGCCGGTGGTTCGATCGAGCGTGTCGAGACCGTCGCGACGTGCGAGCAGGCCTCGAAGCAGACTTGCGACCTCGGCCCACTGGTCCGAAGGCGTGCGCGACGCGTCGGGCGTTCGGAGATCGGCGATGCGACGGCGAGCCCAGACCGCGGGCGGCGGCTCGGCGGGGCCCCGTCGGCGGGACAACAGCAGAAACCCGCCTACAAGCACGGCGCCGGTCAATGCGACGCTCGACAGCCACCAGATCGCCGCGTGGCCGGGGCGCTCCGACTGCATCGGCGTCACCCCCTTCGGAGGACGCATGGCCGCCAGAGGATCGAGCGTGGCGCCGCCCTCCTCGCCGAGCACGCCCTCGACGACGACGGGCAGCGGAGCAGAAGCGACGGTTCGGACAACGCCGTCGCCGCCCCGCTCGAAGGTCGCTTCGATCGGAGGGAGTTCGAGAGTCCCGCTCTCGAAGGTCCAGAGTTCAAGAGAGACCACCTCGCTTCCGATGGGCAGATTCCGAAGGCGAGGTGCGGGCCGGATCGCGAACTCGAAGGGGCCGAGGCGACCGTCGTCCGGAAGTTCGATCGTCGCCACCGCGCCGTCGGAAGGTTCGGCGATCACCAGCAACGGGATGGCATCGCCGACGAGTCGTGGGCCGACCCCGTGTCGAAGCGTCAGCCGGTCTCCGTCGATCCGCATCGAGGTGTCGACGAACTCCGAGGCATCGGGAGCGCCGCCGACCTCGGCGCTTCGATCGCAGGCGACGGCGGCGAACGTCGCGAGCGCGACGACGGAGCGAAGCGATCCCGATCGCAGGGAACGGCGTGCCCACGTCATCGGCGACGGCCCTCCCGACGGCGGAAGTACGCCGCGATCGGATCGACGAAGTTCTCGCCGGTCGAGATCCGAATCGGATCGGCGCCGAGGCGGCGGAACGTGTCCACCTGAAGATCCCGCCGGGCGTCGGCGAGGGCCGCGAAGCGCCGGCGCATCCGGCGGTCCGACGTGTCCACGAGCAGACGGTCGCCGTGCTCCGCGTCGGTCAACTCCAGCAGGCCGATGTTGGGGAGGCGTCGCTCCCGTTCGTCCTCGACCACGATTGGAATGAGATCGTGCCGCTGGCGAAGGGCTCGGAACGGTCGTTCCCACGCCTCGTCGAGGAAGTCGCTGACCAGGAACATCACTCCGCGTCGGCGGAAGATGCGGCGCAACTCCTCGATGGCGGCGGGCAGGTCGGTCGCGGTTCCGCGCGGCTCGAGCGCCATCAGCTCGCGGACGATCCGAAGCACGTGGCGAGGCCCCTTGCGGGGCGGCACGAAGAGCTCGATGCGATCGGTGAATGCCAGCAGTGCGACCTTGTCGTTGTTGCGGATCGCCGAGAAGGCGAGGGTTCCGGCGATCTCGGCGACGAGCTCGCGCTTGAGCTCGGTGCGGCTTCCGAAGGCCAGCGATCCCGAGAGATCCACCGCGAGAATCACGGTCAGTTCCCGTTCCTCGCGAAACAGCTTGACGTGCGGATCGCCGAGGCGCGCCGAGACGTTCCAGTCGATCGTGCGGACGTCGTCGCCGACGAGGTAGGGGCGCACCTCCTCGAACTCCATGCCGCGGCCCTTGAAGGCCGAGTGGTACTGGCCTGCAAGGACGTCGGTCACCAGGCGATTGGTTCGGATCTGGATGCGTCGGATGCGGCGAAGCAGATCGGAGGAGAGCATGGTGGCGGAGCAGGTCGGCTTGACGGGAGATTGCAGCGGGGGATGTCGATGTGGGGCCGTGGGCCTCAGGGCACCGCGACGTGGTCGAGGAGTGTTCGGACGAGGTCGTCGGCGGTCGTCTCCTCGGCCTCGGCCTCGTACGACAGGATCAGCCGGTGCCGAAGCACGTCCGGCGCGATGTCCTTCACGTCCTGCGGCACCACGTAGCCCCGGCCTTCGAGGAACGCCTTCGCCTTGGCGGCGACGGCCAGCGAGATCGTCGCCCGCGGCGAAGCGCCGAACTCCAGGAGATTCTCCATGGGCACGCCGGCGGCACGGGGGTCGCGGGTCGCGACCACCAGCGACACGATGTAGTCCTTGATGCGGTCGTCGATGAAGATCCGGTCGACCAGTTCCCGCGCGTCCGTGATCGCGGAGGGCTCCATCACCGGTTCGACCCGGTCGCCGGCGCCGGTCCTGGCCATGCGGTCGAGGATGATCCGTTCCTCGCCGGCGTCGGGATACCGCACCACCAGCTTCAGCATGAACCGATCGACCTGCGCCTCCGGCAGGGGATACGTCCCTTCCTGCTCGACGGGGTTCTGGGTCGCCAGCACCAGGAACGGCTGGGGAAGCCGAAAGGTCTCGCTGCCGATCGTGACCTGTCGCTCCTGCATCGCCTCGAGCAGGGCGCTCTGGACCTTCGCCGGGGCCCGGTTGATCTCGTCGGCGAGCACGATGTTGGAGAAGATCGGCCCCTTCTTCACCGTGAAGTCGCCTTCGCCGGGTCGGTAGACGAGCGTGCCCACGAGATCCGCGGGGAGCAGGTCGGGGGTGAACTGGATGCGCTGGAAGTCGGTGTGGATCCCGTCGGCGAGGCACGCGACCGCGGTGGTCTTGGCGAGGCCCGGGACCCCTTCGATCAGGATGTGTCCGTTGGCCAGCAGGCCGATCACCAGGCCGTCGAGCAACTCGTTCTGCCCGACGATCACGCGGTGCATCTGCTCCTGAAGTCGGCGGAACGGCTGGCTGCGCTCCTCGACCTCGCGTTCGAGATCGGCGATCTGGGCGCTCGTCAGGGCTGGTGATCCGGTCGTGGGGGACATGCTCATGGGCGTGGTCGGGTCGGAGGGGAAGTCGGAATCGGCCGCATCGGTTCCGGCTTCGACCGGTGGCGGGCGTTCGGGTTGCGAGTCGAGGCTACGGCGGACGATTTCCGAAGGTTCGTCTCTCGCAGGACCCGACTGGGGAGGTCGATTATGCGGTCCTGCGGAGAACGCCTCAACGCATCCCGCCTCGGCCGGTTCGGAACGCGGGCCGTAGCATGACGGACATGGACGACTCGGATCGAACGACTCCGCTGGTGATCGCCGGCGTTCCCGCGAAGAACCTCGCCCTGCATCATCGCATCCGCTTCCCCGTCGGCGATCCGGCGGCCCTCGTCGAGTGGCCGGCGGAGGCGGGCGTCCGGGGCCGTCGCCTCCTGATCGTGCGCGACATCGAACTGGAGCGGGCCCGTCGCGACGCCCTCGCCGACACCTGCCACGCGCCGGCGGAGTTCACGCCCGAGGGCGGCCTCTCCGGCGATCGCGAGACCGCCACGGCCCAGTCGCTGGCGGAGTGCCTTCGAAAGCAGGGGATCGGTCGAGTTCGCGGCGATCGGACGCTGCCCTTGATCTTCGCCGAACACCTTCGAGACGCCGGCATCGACCTGATCTACGACGCGGAGGCCGGAGTGGCGGAGCGTCGTTCGAAGGACGAGTCGGAGATCGAGGCGTTGCGTGAGGCCCAGCGGATCACCGAGGAGGTCATCGAGTTCGCCTGTCGGACGATCGCCGGTGCCGGCGTCGATCGAGACGGAGTGCTCTCGATCGACGGCGCGCCGCTGACCTCGGAGCGGGTCCGGACCATGATCGACCTCGCCCTCCTGGAACGCGGATTCGACGCCTCGCCAAGCATCGTCGCCGGCGGAGCGGGCGGCGCCGACTGCCACGAACGCGGCGACGGTCCGCTGCGAACCTCCGAGCCGGTGATCATCGACGTCTTCCCCCGGTCGAAGGAATCGCTGTACCACGGCGACTGCACCCGGGTCGTGGTTCACGGCGAGATTCCGGAGGTCGTCGCGCGGATGCACGCGGCGCTCGTCGATGCGAAGCGGGCGGGCATCGCCGCGTGCCGTCCCGGCGCGACCGGTGAAGAGGTCCATCGAGCGACGATCGCCGAGATCCATCGCCATGGCTTCGCCTCGGGTCCGATGCCGGGACCGGACGATCCCAAAGGTGCGGACTGGATCGGCATGGTGCACGGCACCGGTCACGGGCTCGGTCTCGACGTCCACGAGCCTCCCCTTCTGGACTTCAAGGGGCCGGCACTCGTCGTGGGCGACGCCCTGACCGTCGAGCCGGGCCTGTACGGCCGGAGGATCGGCGGTCTGCGTCTCGAGGATCTCGTCGTCGTCACCGACGACGGATGCGAGAACCTCAACACGCTGCCGGAGGGACTTGACTGGCGTTGAGCGAGATGACGGTGAGCGAGCTGACGATCACGGGCGGTGCTCGCGCGGGGCGTCAGGACTCTCGATAACCAGCCGGCGTCGACGGAATCGGCGTCTTGAGCCCGCGCTTGGCGGCGTCGCGACAGGAGGCCATCAGGGTCTGGTGCAGCTTCTCATGGTCGGGATGGGTGTCCAGACACGCGAGCAGATGGTCGATCCGCTTGATGGGATCCTGATCCGGGTCGAGGTCTTCGATCGCGCGATCGCCGAGTTGCTCGAGCGCCTTGGCGACCCAGGTCTGGGTCGGGGCGGCGACGCGACGGGGTGGCGAGATCCGTGTCCGGATGGTGACCGGTCCGATGGCGACGATGGGACATTCCTCGAGGCGGGTGATCGGCTCTCGGCAGAGCACCGCGACCGGGACCTCCTGCTCGAGGGCCAGAAGTCTGAGGCGGCGGGCATCGGCGCCGACGAGCGGTGGCTCGACGACGTGGATCCCGGCGGTCACCTGGTCCTGCTCGGTCACTGCCGTCGTCGAGATGCGGACCTTTCGATGCTCGAACGCGGCGGCGAGACGCTGGCGGCGGGTCTCCTGCAACGGCAGCAGAATCCGAGCCATGGCGTCGAAGTCGTCTTCGGCGCGGGCGGCGGCGAGGGCCTTGCAGGCGAGACGCTCGGCCTCGAACCAGGCGCCTCGCCTGAGCGCGGCTTCGGCCTTCTCCATGGTCTGCTGAACGTTGTCGCCGCGGGACTTGGCCATTGCGGACATCATGCCCGCACCCGGCGAACCGAGCAAGCGGACCCGACGACTCAGCGCTGGTCGGGATCGACCAGCATGAACCGGATCCGAGCCTCCGCGGCGACCCGGTCCGCCACCAGGGCCCGGGCTCGAACGCTGCCGGTCCGCGTCGTGCCACGCAGCGCCTCGACCTCCAGCACCACCTGATCGCCCGGCGTGACCGGCTTTCGCAACTTGACCTTGTCGAGGCTCAGCAGCACCGCGATCTTCCCGGTGTGCTCGAGCTTCCTCGACAGAAGCAGGCCTCCCATCTGAGCAAGGGCCTCGACGAGCAGCACCCCGGGCATGATCGGGGTGCCCGGATAGTGACCCTCGAAGAACGGCTCGTTGATGGTCACGTTCTTGATGCCGACGGCCCGCCGATCGCCATCGATCTCGATCACCCGGTCCACGAGCAGCATCGGGTAGCGATGCGGCATCAGGCGAAGGATGCTCCGGGCGTCCATGACCGAGGTCGTGGACAGCAGATCGGCATGCTCGGCGGCGCGGATCTGCTCCCGCAGGCGCATGGCGAGGCGCCGGTTCAGGGCGTGCCCGGAACGTCCCGCCACGATCCGGGCCTGCAGCGGCCGACCGACGAGCGAAAGGTCGCCGAGCACGTCGAGCACCTTGTGCCGGACCGGCTCGTCCTCGAACCGAAAGGCGTTCTCGATCGGTCCGTCCTCGCCGATCACCAGCACATCCTTGGGAGACAGATGCGTGCCGAGGCCCTGGGCCTGGAGGGCTTCGGCCTCCTCCTTCAGGCTGAAGGTCCGCGCGGGGGCGATCTCGCGCCGGTAGTCGAGACGGTTGGGGTCGTAGCTGAGCGTCTGGCGACCGATGCGGTCGGATCGGTCCGCGTAGTCGAGTTCGTAGACGACCTGCAGGCCGGGCTTGGATGTGGGCAGAGCGGCGATCGAGCCGCCGCCCTCCTCGATCACGATCGGTTCGCGAACCCGGAAGACCCGGCGGGGCGCGTCGAGCTCGACGATTCCCGCGTCGAGCATCGCGTCGACGAAGGGAAGCGCGGATCCGTCGCCGCAAGGCAGCTCCGGTCCGCGGAGCCTGATCACGGCGTTGTCGATGCCCAGGCCGGCCAGCGCCGAGAGGCAGTGCTCGACGGTGTCGATCGAGGTCTCGCCGGATCGAAGCGTGGTGCGGCGGGCGAGCGACACCGCGTGGTCGACCACGGCGGGGATCCGCACCGGGGGATCCAGATCGGCGCGCTCGAAGAGGATGCCGCTGTCGGCCGGAGCGGGTTCGATCCGGGCCTCGGCCATCTCGCCGCCGAGCAGGCCTCGACCCGAGACCACGACCGCCGCCGCGAGGCTGCGCTGCCGCGGTTCGAGATCGACCGAGGTGTCCGCTTCGGCCTGCAGCATGGTCATTCGGCTCCGAACCGCTGTCGGAAGCGACGGAGGAAGTCGGGAAGGTTGCGAACCGCGACCGCCTCGCGCATCGCGATCCGCCGTTCCTGGGCGGGCACGCCGGCCCAGGTCTCGCCGTCGGGGATGTCGTTCATCACGCCGCTCTTCGCCGCGATGGTCACGCCGCGTCCGATCGCGATGTGGTCGGCGACGCCGACACCGCCTCCGATTCGGGTGCCGTCGCCGATCGTGACGCTGCCGGCGAGACCCACGAGTCCGGAGAGGGCGCAGGACCGCCCGATTCGGCAGTTGTGGGCGATCTGACAGAGGTTGTCGATCTTGGTTCCGTCGCCGATGGTGGTCGAGCCGAACTTGCCGCGATCGATGCAGGTGTTGGCGCCGATCTCGACGTCGTCTCCGATCACGACGTTGCCGAGGTGGGGCACCTTGATCAGACCCGTCGGCGACGGGCGATAGCCGAAGCCGTCGGTGCCGACCGCCACGCCGCAGTGAAGCGTGGTGCGACGACCGATGACGCAACGCTCCCGCACCGTGACGCTCGCGTGCAGGACGCTGCCATCGCCGACGACGACGTCGCGGTAGAGGCGAACGCCGGCGACGAGGATCGCTCCCGGGCCGATTCGACAGCCCGCGGCCACGCAGCACTGCGGCCCCACGACGGCACTGGGATCGATCGAGCTGTCCGGATCGACGACCGCCGTCGGATGAACGCCTTCGGCCAGCGTCTCGACCGTGGGTGCGAACCGTTCGAGCACCGTGATCATCGCCGAGTCGGCGTCCTCGACGCGGATCACCGCTCGTGGGTGTCCGTTGGGCGAGGCCTGGGGCAGCTCGACGTGTCGGCTGACCAGCGCCGCCGAAGCGCCGCACTGCGGCCAGTTCGATGCCCACACGTCGTCGGCGATGAAGGTGAGATCGCCCTCACCCGCGCGATCGACGGCCTCGAGACCTCGGATGAGGACTTCGCCTGGGCCGGTCAGTTCGCCGGAGACGAGTTCGGCGAGGTCTGCCGCAGTGATCTCGATCGTCGCGGGCATGCTGGGCGGATCAGTCGCCGTTGGCGGAGGCGCTCTGGGTGTTGAGACGGGCGATCAGCGCGTCGGTCACATCGAAGGCGCCGTTGGCGTACAGGAAGCGACGGGAGCCGATCTGCTGCTGCATCTGTTCGGCGCCCCCGGGCTGGATGGTCGGCACGGTGTCGTCCACCATCACGTAGTCCCAGCCCCGCTCCTTCGCGAGGTCGGCAGCGGCCTCCCGGATCGAAAGGTAGATGTCGCGCATCGCCTTGGACTGCTCCGCCTCGAGCTTGATCGCCGCGAATCCCTCCCAAGCCCGGAACTCGGCGATCGCCTCCTCGATGCGACCGGCGACCTCGATCTGGGCGTCGGAACCGGGCTGGAAGCTCTCGAGCTCGGCTTGCAGGTCCTCGATCTCCAGTTGCAGTTCGTCGCGGCGGGCGCCGAGCTCCTCCGAGAGCGCCTGCAGCCGGACCTCGGTGCGGCTCTGGAGATCGACGCTGTTGAACACCCGCTCGAGATCGACCGTGGCCACGACGGCCGGGCGGTCCGGGGCCAGCGCCGCGAAGGCGGCCAGTCCGGCGCAGAGAACCGCCGCAAGCAGGGCGGTCGAGGATCGGGGGGCGTGGAGAGTGGGCATGGTCGGATCCGTTGGCGAGGTCGATCGATGCGATCGGTTCGGGGTCAGGGGCGAACGGCGCGGGCGTTGTTCATGCGGACCACCAGCTGCTCGGTGATGTCGGTGGCGTCGGCGGCGAAGAGGATCTGTCGACCCTCGATCTGCATCCGCACCTGCCGCTCCTGGCTCATCTCGAGTTCACGGGAGACGCTGATCGGGCCGACCCCGTCGTTGACGACGACCAGCTCGAATCCCTCGGACTGGGCGAGGCGTGCGACCTCCTCGCGGATGGCTCGGTAGAGGGTCTGCCACTTCAGACTCCGCTCGCGATCGAGCTCGAGCTGCTTCAGGCGGCCCCACTCCTCGAATCGGAGTCGCATCAACGCGACCTCCTCGCGAAGGGCGGCGGAGTCGTCGGACTCGGGCATCTCTCGCAACTCGGCGATGCGCGACTGCAACGCCTCCTGTCGCCGCTGGAACTCCTGGCCGATGTTGGCCGACAGGCGATCGATCTTCATGTCCCACTCCGCCGCCTCGTTCAGGCGGTCGAGGACCTTGCCCATGTCGACGGTGGCGATCCGCTCGGCGGCGATCATGGCCGGCCCACGGGCCTCGAGGGGGCGGAGCACGACGGCCAGGGAAATGACCAGGGCGGCGGCGACGATGGCGATCGATTGGCGGTTCGACATGGCGACCTCTCGGGGGCGTCTGGAGCGAAGGCCCATTGTAGTGGTCCCGCCCATCCGGACACGCGTCGGACTCCCGTCGGAACGACGCGGGCGGGATCGGAGACCCTGAACGCCCTAGAAGGGCAGTTCCGCCGAGAAGCTGATCAACTGGTCCAGGTCCTCTTCCTGCTTGAGGATCGGAAAACCCAGATCGAACGCCAGGGGGGCGGGGCCGAGGGCGTCGAGGAACAGGCGGATGCCGACGCCCACCGAGACCCGGTACTCGCCGAGCGAGACCTCGTCGTCCACGGTGCCGCTGTCCACGAAGACCACTCCGGCGAGGAACTCGTCGACCAGCGGCACCTCGTACTGCGCGCTGAGGAAGAGGAGGAAGTCACCGCCCACCGGTTCGTTGATCGGGGTGGTCGGAGCACCGATGGTTCCGGTGGCCTTGGGGCTGATCGTCCGGAACTCGAAGCCCCGGAAGCTGCGCCCGCCGAGGTAGAACCGCTCGTAGACCGGTGCGTCGCCGCCGAAGATGTAGCCGAGATCGCCGGACAGGCGGAGCACGCTGCGACGGCCCAGGTAGTCCTCGTCGAGCGTGAAGAAGCTCGTGACGCCGGCGGTGACGGTGGTGAACATCGATCCCCCGTCGTCGCCGCCGCCGGAGAGGAACTGCTGGACGCCGAGGTTGATGCGGGTGCCGCGGGTGGGGCGGAGGAAGTCGTCCACCGTCGTCCGCACCATGCTCACCCCGATGCTCGGCAGGTTGGTCGGGCCGCGGTCGTCGAAGACCTCGATCGGGGTGTTCGGATCGAAGTCGGTCAGCGAGACGCGCTGCCATCCCAGCGAGAGACCCAGATTCCACCGGTCGCCGAGGCGCCGGCCGAGGCCCAGCGAGAAGCCGTATCGGTTCTCGTCGTAGTCGGTGAAGATTCGATTGCGGTAGAGCGCCGAGACGTTCGCGGAGATGTCCGTCTCGAAGAGATGGGGATCGCCGAAGCTGATCGAGTAGTTGCTGACTTCGGTGCCCGGCGTGATGGCGAGGCTGAAGGTCTGCCCCGCGCCGCGGAACGCCCGGCCCTGAACCAGTTCATCGAGCGTCAGAGGCGGGTCGGCGACGTCGAAGTTCCGCTGGTTGACGGAGATCTCGCCGAAGATGCCGCTGTCCGATCCGAGTCCGACGCCGAAGTTGACGCTGCCGGTGTCCTTCTCCTTGACCTCGATCAGCAGATCGCGGACGTTCGGCGAGCCGGGCCTGGGGTCCTGGATCGTCGCGCGGACGTCGTTGAAGAGATTGGTCTGGCGAATGCGCTGCTCGGCCAGCTCGAGCTCTCGGCCGTCGAGCGGCCGACCCGGTCGGATCCGGACGAGTCGGCGAATCACCTTGTCCTTGGTCAGGAGATTCCCCTGCACGAGGACGAGTCCCGTGACCGCGGGCTCGCCTTCGAAGATCGTCAACAGGAGATCGACCTCCGCCGACTCGCCGGTTCGGGCGTAGGCGTCGGAGACGTTGGCGTCCACGTAGCCCATCGCGAGGTAGGCGTTGCGCACCGCCTCGATCGAGCGTCGCACCTGGATCGCTCGGAAGACCTCGCCGGGTTGAAGCACCACCAGCGCCTCGATCTGCTGTGGAGAGAAGACCTCCAGAGGGGTCGGGCCGGCGACGCCCGAGCCGCGAATCAGGATGTTCCGCAGCCGGTAGCGACGTCCTTCGGAGATCACGAAGGTGACCTTGGCCTCGCGACTGTCCGGACTCAGCTGGATTCGCCAGTCGGTGCGAACGTCCACGTAGCCCTGATCCCGATAGAAGCGGTCCAGCGAGGCCGCGTCGTCGATGAGTCCTTCCGGATCGAGCAGGCCCTTGCTGAAGATCCCGAAGGACTCGGAAGTGCCGATCTGCGCAGACAGCCGCTTCGCCGGGATCGCGTCGTTGCCGACGAACTCGATCTCCTTCACCCTGACCCGGGGCCCCTCGATGATGCGCAGGATCAGGATGCCGGTGTCTCGAAGGCGACTCTCGTCGACGGTGACCTCGACGAGGTAGTGACCCTTCTGCTTGTAGAGGTCCTTGATGCGCAGGACCGACTGCTCGAGCAGGAAGTCGTCCCTCGGGCCACCCGCGTAGAGCGGGATGACGGCCCGGAGCTCCTGATCGGAGATCAGCTTGTTGCCGATGACCTGCAGGTCGAGGATCAGCGCCTGCTCGGTCATTCGGTAGACGACCTCGACGGCCCCGTCGGGGAGGATCTCCGCGGTCGCCTCGACCGACTCGAAGTGTCCGAGTCGGTACAGCGTCGCCACGTCGTCCCGAATGGTCCGCGGCTCGTACGGCTGGCCTGCGGCGATCCGAATGTTGTTGAGGATCTCCTGCCTTTGGATCCGGTCGAGACCCTCGAGCCGGACCGATCCGATCGGACGGTCTCGCAGGGCCTCGTTCTCGAGATCGCCGAACTCCTGAGCCCGGGCGGCCGGACTCGTCGCAACCAGAAGGACCGCTGCGGCGAGGACGGCGGCAAGAACGCGTCCCGGGAACGAGCCGCGAATGCGTTCCTCGCCCGAGAGAGCGCCATGGCGTCCCGGAGAGTGGTGGGGCGGCGACCGCATGGAGAGGGAAGGGTATCGGTGGCGAGAACCGGTCACAAGGCGGACGCTCTCCGCGGCGACCATGCCGAGTCTCCGGCCCGCCGCCTCGCGGGTTGCCGGGCGATCGGCCGTTCGTGAACGGCCTGACCGATCGAGTTCGGAGGCCCGTCGGTCTCGAAGAGGTCAGCCCTTGTCCGTCGCCTTGTCCGTCGCCTTGTCCATCGCCTCGAGAAGATCGTCGAGGGCGGCATCGAGCCGCCCCACGGCCGCAGCGAGGCGACTCAGTCCCTCGGTCGCTCGATCGAGCTCCCCGT
>Ga0208427_1000723_pt1 | contig 14089 bp, 8 predicted proteins | sample DEB08_DNA_FD_184532 | JGI IMG/M metagenome (GOLD analysis project Ga0208427, IMG submission 184532) | Aqueous microbial communities from the Delaware River and Bay under freshwater to marine salinity gradient to study organic matter... | ecosystem: Environmental > Aquatic > Marine > Coastal ...
TCCGCTATTGGTAATGGGTACGGTATTGATGCGAACACCTATACCGGCTTTTAATAGTGCTGCTAAAAATTTACTGTCTTCAAAGCTGTTGTACGGCAAAGCATAGCCGTATGATGATTCCGAGATCTGCAGATCTGTTACTTCTCTATTTTCCGGGAAGGTAGTTTCCACGTTTTCTTTTGTCGCATTAGTTTTAAGACCATAAGCGTAAGCGAGTGACCAAGCGGTGATGTCATAAGTCACTGAGTCATTGAGTTTGGTGTTGGGCTCTAAGAGAATTTGAGCCATCTTTCCTTTCACTTGATCGGTTGGGACTACCAGTGCATTTTTTGAAAAGGAAGTACTAGTATTTTTTTGAAGTTGATAGTCAAACCCTTTAATGTTTGAGTTTTTTGCTAATCGTTTCGTTTGGATTTGATGTTGATCAAAAAACTGTGCCAGGGCATTCAGCTGATCTTCATCACCTTCCAACACAAAGTTTTTGTATTTCATACTGGAATTGCTGTAATAGTCCTGATAGTTTTTGTTGAGTCTTGTTTTGTGTTTTACTCCCATTTCAACAGTGGAAATGCCTGTGGTAAAGTGATGTTCTATTCGGTCTTTTAGAGTTAATTCAATATTTTCATCATTGTCAATACCTAATCCAGCGACACCACCACCTGCTTGTTCATAGGTCATACCTATGGCACCTAGATACATGGGATAGCTGTCTCCATAACTGGGATATAAGATGTCAAAACGTTGTTTGGTAAAATAGAACCAACCCTCTTTGTCAAAATAACTCGCATGGTTTTTACCTAAAATATCTTGAAACTCTTTCTGAAAGTCAGTGATTACCTCGTGTAGGGGTTCTGCTGCTGGAGCAAAGTAATATGGACTGTTTATTCCTTGTTCGTGAAAATCAACATGAATATGGGGCAGCCAACGGTTGAATTGTTTCAATCGCTGTTGCGATTCTACTTGGGTAAGCCAAGCCCAGTCGCGATTTAAGTCAAAAATATAATGGTTTGTTCTTCCATTATGCCATGGTTCATCGTGCTCCCTAGTGTTGCGATTGGAATCATAGCGCATACTGCGCGATTGTTTATAGAAGTTAACATAGCGATCTCTCCCGTCAGGGTTGATACAGGGATCTATTATAACTACTGTATTTTCTAACCAATCTGCATGTTTTGTCAGTAGCGCGTGAGCAGTTTTCATAGAGGCTTCTGTACTTGAAGATTCGTTTCCGTGTACATTATAACTCAACCATACAACAGCAACATCGTCGTTTTTAGGTCCTTGTACACTACCGCTGTTTTGAAGATGTGTAGTTCGAATTGTTTCGAGTTTTTCCATATTTTCTTTACTCGAAATTACTGCCAATTGAAGCAGACGTCCTTCGTTGGTTTGCCCATAAGGAATAAGCTGTATCTGGTTGGAGTTTTCTTCCAGGTGTTTGAAATAGTCCACGACCTGGTGGTGTCGACTAAAACGCTCACCAAGTTCATAGCCTAAAAAAGTTTTGGGAGATTGTATTTGACCGTAAAAATTAAAAGAAAGAAACGTGAGTAGTATTAAAAGAGTTCTGCGAAACATGAATTTGTTTTTTGTTTTAAAAATACACTTTCTAATTCAAGTATAAATTCCTTTTTCTAAAAAACGAATATCTTTACACAAATTGTTTCATGAAAACCCAACACCTTACTCTTCAATCTACTGGGAGATTTTCTCAATTGATTTGTGACTATATAGGCAGAGATAAGAGGCTCGCTTCCTTTTATGGTCTGTACCCAACCCTTGAAAACTTCAAAGATCAAATAGCACTCAAGAGCAAGCATTTCAGCAAACAAACTAGAAGCGTTTTGATAGAAGTTCTTAATAAACAATATGAAATACTCCCCCACTCCAAAATCACTTTAGGTCAACTTGAACTTTTAAAACAAGAAAATACCTTTACAATAACAACTGGTCACCAATTGTGTTTGATGACTGGGCCTTTGTATTTTATCATCAAAATTGCATGCACAATTAACTTGTGTAAACAGCTCAAAGCACAATACCCGAAATATAATTTTGTGCCAATCTATTGGATGGCTAGTGAAGATCACGATTTTGAGGAAATTAGTTCCTTTCAATTTCAGGATAAAAAAATCCAATGGAATCAAAAGACTGAAGGTGCTGTAGGATCACTTTCTCTCGACGACTTACAGCCAGTTTTAGATGTTTTTGAAACTCATTTGGGAAATCAACCAGAGGTAGAGACGATCAAAGAATGGATCAAGGGAAGTTATCGTAAATCAAAGGACCTTTCAGAAGCCACTCTTCGAATGGTTCATGCTCTTTTTGGTGATGAAGGGTTGGTCATCTTAGAGCCAAATGTTAAAGAGCTTAAAGAATGCTTTAAGCCTTATTTGGAAGAAGAATTGAAAGGCAAAATGTCTTACTCAAAAGTCTTAGAACAAATAGGAGCGATCCAGAACACCTATGATAAAAATTATTTACCCCAAGTAAATCCTAGAGAGATTAATCTATTTTATCTCACACCCCATGGGAGGTATCGTATTGAAAAAAAGAGTGAAAATTATTCTCTGGTAGGTACTGAAAATCGATTTACTGAATCAGAAATGTTGCAACATGTAGCAGATCATCCTGAACGTTTCTCACCCAATGTAATCTTGAGACCTGCATATCAGGAGGTGATCTTGCCCAACCTCTGTTATATTGGAGGTGGAGGGGAAATTGCCTATTGGTTACAATTGAAAGAGAATTTCGATCGCTTGAAAATTCCTTTTCCTATGCTCTTAGTTCGTAATTCGGTTTTGTTGTATTCCCAAAAAACGGCAAAAAAGATGGAGAAATTAAAACTTACTCCTTCCGAGATATTTTTGAAAAGGGACTCCTTAATAAATAAAAAAATACGACAAATCAGTTCGGTCAATTTGGATTTAGGATTTTTAAAAGATCAACTCAAAGAACAATTTGACTACCTCCACACCCTAGTTGCTCAAACAGACCCTTCTTTTGAAGGAGCAGTTGCTGCACAAGAAAAGAAGCAAACCAAAGGTGTCCAGCATTTAGAGAAGCGTTTACTCAATGCACAAAAGCGTGTGTTATCTGATCAAATTCAACGCTTAGAATTGTTACACAACGAGCTTTTCCCCGGAGATCAGCTTCAAGAAAGAAGTTTAAATTTCACTGCCTTTCATATAGAGACCAACGGACAACTGATACCCTTACTACTAAAATCAGTACAGCCTCTTCGATCCGATTTTACACTAATTGAATATTAACATCCTTTGTGGATTAAAATCGAGCTAGTGTTTTTCAGCCTTGGATTAAATTGTATTTTTGCTCATGCAAGAAAAGGTACTCATACTCGATTTTGGATCACAGTACACTCAGTTGATAGCCCGACGTGTTCGAGAGCTTTTCATATACTGTGAAATCCACCCCTACAATAGCCCTCCAGAAGACGTTTCCACTTTTAAAGCGGTCATCCTTTCAGGTTCTCCTTTTTCTGTTCGTGCATCGGATGCGCCTCACCCAGATTTAAAACAAATCAAAGGGAAGATACCTCTGCTAGGGGTGTGCTATGGAGCACAGTATTTAGCTCATTTTTTTGGTGGAGAAGTAAGCCCTTCGAACACACGTGAATACGGTAGAGCCCATCTTTCTTCCTTCGACTCTCAAGATCCTTTTTTTAAAAAGGTGAGCGAGAACAGCCAGGTATGGATGAGTCATGCTGATACTATTTTAAATCTCCCCAAAGAAGCAGTTCGTTTGGGAAGTACAGAAGATGTGGCAAATGCCGCCTATAAATTTTCTAATGAAACAACTTATGCTATTCAGTTTCATCCTGAGGTGTATCATACAACGGATGGAAAGCAGCTTTTGGAGAATTTTTTAGTAGATATTGCCGGTGTAAAACAAGAGTGGACGCCAGATTCTTTTGTAGAGATGACCCTTAGAGAGATTAAAGAAAAAGTGGGTCAGGACAAAGTCATTTTAGGACTTTCTGGAGGAGTAGATTCATCCGTAGCGGCAATGTTATTGCATAAAGCCATTGGGGCACAGTTGAATTGCATTTTTGTCAACAATGGCTTGTTGCGAAAAAACGAGTTTGAGGAAGTGCTGGAGCAGTATTCTGGCATGGGTCTGAATGTAAAAGGTGTAGATGCTTCAGATCAATTTTTGGATGCCCTTGAGGGGGTTAGCGATCCAGAAACCAAACGTAAGATCATAGGAAAAATATTCATAGATGTTTTCGATTCCGAATCCCATAAAATTGAAGGTGCAAGATGGCTGGGACAAGGGACTATCTATCCAGATGTCATCGAATCTATATCTGTAAAAGGTCCCTCTGCTACGATCAAATCCCATCACAATGTTGGTGGTCTCCCTGATTTTATGAAATTAGATTTGGTAGAGCCCCTCAGAATGCTTTTTAAAGATGAGGTGAGACGCGTTGGAAAAAGTATGGGTATGGCCCCTGCCTTGTTGGGCAGGCACCCCTTTCCTGGTCCTGGATTAGCAATACGTATTTTAGGGGATATTACCAGAGAAAAAGTGCGTATCCTTCAAGAAGTAGATGCCCTTTTTATACAAGGTTTAAAAAAATGGAATCTATACGACAAGGTGTGGCAGGCTGGTGCCATCTTCCTTCCAGTAAACAGTGTTGGTGTCATGGGTGATGAACGTACCTACGAAAATTGTGTCGCACTTCGTGCTGTCCAATCTACTGATGGGATGACGGCAGATTGGGTAGATTTGCCCTATGAGTTTTTGCAAAAAATCTCCAATGAGATCATCAATAATGTTAAGGGAATTAACCGAGTGGTTTATGATATCAGTTCTAAACCTCCTGCTACAATAGAATGGGAATAGTTTTTGATACAAAGTGGACAAGCATGAGAAGACTTTTGTTTTTTTTACTAGTTATTGGAGCTCAATTAAGTTTTAGTCAAACTCCACAGGGATTTCTAACTCATCGTGTAAAAAAAGGGGAGACCTTTGAAGAAATCTTAAAACAGTATGAGATCACTGAAGAGCAACTTTTTGAATACAATCCGCTTTTGGGAGAAATAGGAATTAAAAAGCGCATGTCTTTGCGCATTCCTGTTTACAGTTCTCCATCTCCTCTTGAAGAAACTACCGTTGTAGTTTCTAAACCGATTTATAACTTCACGATTCATACCGTTCAACCCAAAGAAACGAAGTGGCGATTGGCCTACGAATACGGCATGACTTTAGCTGAATTGGACTCACTGAATCCTCAGATAAAAGAGGGTTTAAAAATTGGACAGGAAATACAGATCAGAAATAAAGAGTACCGTGAAGTTCTTCCCGAAAAGGATTCTTTATACAATTACTACAAAGTACTTCCAGCAGAAGGATACTACCGTATTGAAAAAAAATTGGGAGTTAGTCGTGCTGTATTAGACTCTTTAAATCCGAGCTTAACAGAAACAGGTCTTCAACAAGGAATGATACTGAGAATTCCGGATGCACTGAGTGGTCAATTAAAAATTGAAAACGATCTTTTGGTAGAACGTGTCAACTTAAAGGATTCCCTTTTTAAAAAGAAGTCCATCAAGATCGGACTTTTGTTGCCTTTTCGAGCGAATGAAATAGTATTTGATTCTATAGAGGACACCAAAAGAACTTTAGAAGAAAGAAACTTACACACCATCTCACTTGATTTTTATAGCGGTGTTCTTCATGCGTTGGAACAAGTTGCAGCCTTAGGAATTAAGGTTGACTTAGAAACTTTTGATACGGAGAACAATTTTTCACGATTAAAGGAAATTGTCGATTCAAAAGCTTTGGAGGATAAAGATCTCCTAGTAGGGCCTCTGATCCCCGCAAATTTTGATTTTATTTCTAATCAAGCTTCTTTGAGCGAACTTCCAAAAATAGCACCCTTATCCTCACGACCTGTTGCTTTTAGAAAAAATGTATTCCAGTCGGTAACCGACGAAAAGCGTTTTCGTGAGCATATGTACACTTTTTTAGAACAGCAGCTGGATACCACACAAAATGTTGTGATAGTTGCTGATTCAGAAAATAGAATGATTGAACGTGAGTTGCAATCGCGTTTTCCTTGGTCCATAAGAATTCGACCCGAAGCGTCGGATTACCTCCTACCTGAGTTAGTCGACTCTTTACTCATTGATTCTATTCCCAATAAGATCATTTTGGAAACGCAATCCTTTCCTCTCATTGCTAGTGCACTTTCTCAATTTGGAGCACAAAATACTTCTGAACGTGAAGTGCAAGTTTTTACCACCTTTAGAAGTAATGCTTATGACAACGAAAATCTTTCGAGAAAGGCTTTAGGGGGGATACGATTTACTTACCCATCTGGTTTTAAACCATTGGAACAGCCCTTAGAAAGGGATTTTGTAAAAAAGTTTGTCCAAAACTATGGGAAACCTCCTAACAAAGAAGCCATACGTGCTCATGATGTCGTTTTGGATGTGATTTTAAGGATTGCCGTCGCTCAAGACTTAAAAAGTTCCTTGGACCTGGGGGAGACCCAGTACCAGTCCAACCGATTTTTGTACAGCAAAAATCAAAATGAATCGTATAGCAATGATTCCATTTATATTTTAGAACACAGCGGCTATGAAATTTTAGAGCGAAAAGAATAGCTCTTGAATTCCCAAAGTTCACCTCGATTTTTGTAAATTTGAGCCCGGTTACTTTAATGAACGAATACAACCGGATGTCCAAAACCAAATATATTTTTGTTACTGGCGGAGTTACTTCCTCATTAGGAAAAGGCATTATTGCCGCTTCTTTAGCTAAACTACTACAAGCACAAAACTTTAAAGTGACCATTCAAAAGTTTGATCCCTACATCAATGTTGACCCAGGGACATTAAATCCTTATGAACACGGAGAATGTTTTGTAACTGATGACGGTGCAGAAACCGATTTGGATTTAGGACACTATGAGCGTTTTTTAAACGTGAACACCTCCCAGGCCAACAATGTTACCACTGGACGGGTATACCAAAGTGTTATTGAAAAAGAACGAAAGGGTGAATTCTTGGGTAAAACGGTACAGGTTATTCCTCACATCACCAATGAGATTAAAGAACGGATGCAGCTGCTTGGAGAAAGTGGTGAATACGATATTGTAATCACCGAGATAGGCGGAACGGTTGGAGATATAGAGTCCCTGCCTTATATTGAATCTGTTCGACAGCTCATCTGGGATTTGGGTAGAGAAAACGCCTTGGTGATACACCTCACATTGATTCCTTTCCTTGCTGCTGCAGGGGAACTCAAAACTAAACCCACACAACACTCCGTAAAAACATTGATGGAAAGTGGAATTTTAGCAGACATTATTGTTTGTAGAACGGAACACGAACTTACAGAAGAGCTGCGAGAAAAATTGGCTCTCTTTTGTAATGTAAAGCATGAGGCAATTATACAATCTATTGACGTAGATACCATTTACGATGTACCGCTAAAGATGCTTGATGAAGGTTTGGATAAGGTAGTTTTAGAAAAGCTGAAATTACAACCCAAACAACCCCATCAATTAGACGCTTGGAATGGATTTTTAAATCGTTTAAAAAACCCTCAGCATCGTATCAAAATAGGACTTGTAGGAAAATATGTAGAATTACAAGATTCCTATAAATCCATTTTAGAAGCAATCATCCACGCCGGTGCAGTCAACGAAACTGAGGTGGAGGTGATTAGCCTTCATTCTGAATACATAGACGAAAGTAATGTACAGCAAGAGTTGAAGCCATTAGACGGTTTGATTGTTGCTCCTGGTTTTGGAGAACGAGGTATCGAAGGAAAAATAACAGCCATCGCTTACGCCAGAAAAAACAATATTCCCTTTTTGGGAATTTGTTTAGGTATGCAAATGGCAGTCATTGAATATGCGCGGAATCAAGTGGGATTGCCAGATGCAAACTCTACCGAAATGGACCCCAGCTGTAAATCCCCTGTTATTGACCTGATGGAAACACAAAAAAGTATTGTCAAAAAAGGAGGGACAATGCGCTTGGGGGCTTGGGATTGTTCACTGAATTCTGGAACTATAACTTCAGAAATCTACGCTAAAAAGTCCATCTCAGAACGTCACCGTCACCGATATGAGTTTAACAATGCATTTACAGATCAGGTTTTTGATGATAAATTTATCGTTGCGGGAACCAATCCCGAAACAGGCTTGGTAGAAGTAATAGAATACAAGGATCATCCTTGGTTTGTGGGGGTTCAATTTCACCCTGAGTACAAGAGTACAGTATCGGATCCACACCCTCTTTTTAAGGCTTTTGTCAAGGCGAGTTTAGCAAAGAAATTAGAATATTAAGTTCCAACAAAATGGAAGAAAAAAAATTTGACCCCTACCAGTTTATCGGATTTATTCTGATCGCAATGATCCTCACCTGGATGTTGTACAGAAATGGCCCACAAGAAGTTCCTGCAGAAGCAAAAGCCGCTACAGAACAAATTGTTACCCCTCCAGAGGAGGTAATTGTACAAGACAGTATTCAGCAGCAGCAAAAAGTCCTTGCTTATGGAGATTTAGGAGGATTATTTATGCCCAACACCCTATCTAATACGGTTCTTTCTACCGAGGACATGAATCTAGAGCTTCAGTCTAAAGGTGGTGGAATCAGCAAATTGCAATTGAAAGAATTTGAAAATTATCAGGACCAGCCTGTGCCTATGATACAAGAGGGTAATTCTGAGTTCAACCTTACATTGAAAACCAAAGACGGTCGCTTGCTGAATACCAAAGAATTCTTTTTTACACCAACTGTCACTGAGGGAGACACTTCTATAAAAGTTATTATGAAAGCGGCACTCTCAGACCGTCAGTACGTAGCTTTTGAGTACGACTTTCCAAGGAAAGGTTATTTAGTAAAGGTGTATTTTAAAACAGTAGGTATGGGAGGGCTTTTGGATGAAAGTGAAGCACCTCAAGTATATTGGACTACTCAAGCCTATCGCAACTCAAGAAGTATTGATTACGAAAACCGTTATACTGAGTACACCTTTGGTTATGAAGAAGATCGTGTCGACTACCTTTCTCTAAGTGGTGACGATCAGGAGACTCGAGAAGGAATTCGATGGATTTCCTACAGACAACATTTCTTTAGTGCTATTCTTATTCCTGAAAATGTCATTTCCAGTGCAAATTTAAAATCCCAAGACCTCTCTGGTGAGGAGCAACTGGAAGAAAGATATACCAAACGCTTTGAAACAAGCTATGCACTTCCCATGCAACAAGGAGATTTGTCTTCACGTTTTCAGTTTTATTACGGACCTACAGATTATAAAACTCTACAAAATTTAGAGGGTGATCTAGAGGCTTCTATTCCTATGGGTTGGGGAATATTCGGATGGATAAACCGGGTAATTTTTCTACCTCTTTTTGGTTTTTTATCTTCCTTTCTCTCTTATGGAATTGCTATTATAGTAATGACCTTGATCGTTCGTTTAGCAATGTCTCCGGTAACTTACAAATCGTATGTTTCACAAATTAAAATGAAGGTGTTGCGTCCTGACATAGAGGTGATTAACGATAAATACAAAGACGATGCAGTAAAACGTCAACAGGAGACTATGAGTCTTTACTCACGTGCTGGGGCTAATCCCATGTCGGGTTGTGTTCCCGCGTTGATACAACTGCCTGTTTTTTATGCTCTTTTTTCCTTCTTTCCAGTGGCTTTCGTGTTACGGGATAAGTCTTTTCTTTGGGCAGACGACCTCTCTTCCTTTGATTCAGTTTTGGATTTAGGATTTTCGATACCCTTTTATGGTGACCATGTGAGTTTGTTTCCCATATTAGCCTCAATTGCTATTTTCTTTTATACCAAAATGACTACAGGGCAACAACCTATGCCCCAACAACCTGGTATGCCCAACATGAAAATCATCATGTATTTGATGCCTTTGATGATGCTCTTCTTCTTCAATAACTATGCTAGTGGATTGAGTTTGTATTACTTTGTCTCTAACCTTTTGACCATTTTCTTAATGTTGGTGATTAAAAACTACATTGTAGATGACGCAAAAATCCACGCTAAGATTGAAGAAAACAAAAAGAAACCCAAAAAAGCGGGAGGTTTTTCTGCCCGTCTTCAAAAAGCGATGGAAGAAGCAGAAAAGCAAAAGAAAGCCCGAGGTAAATAAAAACGCTGCTTTTTTTTAGGAACTACCTATCTTTGCCTTGTGAAAAAGAAACGGGTTGTTGTAGGACTTTCTGGAGGGGTTGATTCCAGTGTTGCTGCCTTTCTTCTCAAAGAAGATTATGAGGTTATCGGTCTTTTTATGAAAAACTGGCACGATGAAACCGTAACGCTCTCCAACGAATGCCCCTGGCTAGAAGACAGCAACGACGCTATGCTGGTCGCTGAAAAGCTAGGAATTCCCTTTCAAACGGTAGATTTAAGCAAAGAGTACAAAGAGCGCATTGTCGATTATATGTTTGATGAGTACTCCAAAGGAAGAACACCAAATCCAGATGTGCTTTGCAACCGAGAAATTAAGTTTGATGTTTTTTTAAAAATTGCCCTTTCACTTGGAGCAGATTACGTGGCTACGGGACATTATTGTCAAAAATCCTCCTTTAAAAACCTGAAAGGACAGGAGCTCTTTCAGTTGCTTTCGGGTGCTGATCCAAACAAAGACCAGTCCTATTTTTTATGTCAATTGACCCAAGAGCAACTTTCTAAAGTGCTTTTTCCTATTGGTCATTTGCAAAAAGCAGAGGTGCGTAGAATTGCCGAAGAGCAACAGTTGGTCACTGCCAATAAAAAAGATTCCCAGGGACTTTGCTTTATTGGGAAGGTAAGTCTTCCTGATTTTTTACAGCAGCAACTCAAGCCCAAAAAAGGACAGATAATTAATATTCCAGAAACTCTTTCTACCTATGCTAACGGGAATGGAACAAAACAGACCCTAATCCAAAAAGCAGAAAAGTATCATTATTCACCCATTGACGGTGCTCTAATAGGAGAACATCAAGGAGCTCATTTTTATACCATTGGTCAGCGGAAAGGACTTGGTATAGGAGGGTTTGAGGAACCTCTTTTTGTAATTGATACTGATGTAGAAGAAAATATTATTTATGTAGGAGAAGGGAAGTTTCATCCTGGTTTGTACCGAGACACCCTAAAGGTGGCTTCAGAAGAAATCCATTGGATACGAACAGATCTAAAAATAGAAGTGGGTTCCAGTCTGGATGTTCAAGCACGTATTCGCTACCGCCAACCCTTACAGCAAGCTACTCTTTATCAAACCCAGGAAGGACTTTATGCAGTTTTTAAAGAACCTCAATCTGCTATTACTTCAGGGCAGTTTGTAGCCTGGTATCATGGGAAGGAGTTATTGGGGTCTGGGGTGATTCTTTGAACCATTATTTAAAAGCCTATTTTAGTTCTATTTTAAAAATGCAAAATTTTTACTTTTTAAAGTAAGGCTGATCTATTCAAAGAATTCAATTTGCTCCAAAGCTTCCCAGACTGTTTCTACTGGTCGTAAACAGGTTTTGTTTTGACAGACATAGATTGAAGTTTTGTCTTTGGAATAGCGGTCTTTAAGAAGAGGGAGGTCACTAGGCTTTGTGGAACCTTGAAAGAGCATATTTGGAAGATAGTTTTTTAAGAGTTCAATTTTTAAGTTAGGAGCGTTGGGACCTACAATGACTACTTCACAAAACGGGTAGTATAAATTTGCGATCAATTGACACCACAGGCTGTAGTCACTGCTTCTGCCTTCTGAAAAATAAGGGAGAATCCCTGTAATCATTTGGTCTACCAGATCAAGATATTCTTTTTGGTCTAGATACTTTCCCAATTGCCATAAATTTCCAGCCATGACCGAATTGGGAGATGGAATAACATTGTCATCCAAGATTATGATTTTTGAAAAGAGCGTGGGTGAGGGGGTAAACATAAAAAAGGGAGATTCTGGGTCTTTAAAATCCCGAATTACGGATTCTGTCCATTGTGATGCCTCGTTCAGGTAGCTTAGGTCAAATGTGTTTTTGTAAAGTGTCAAGGCAGCTTGAATTAAAAAAGCATAGTCTTCTAAAAAGCCCTCAATTTTGGGAACTCCTTCTTGATAGGTGTGGTACAAATGCCCTTTTTTAAAACTTTTTTTCTTTAAAAATTCATAGGTTGTTTTAGCTTCCTCCAAAAAGAGTGAATCTCCAAAGGCTTCGTACCCTTGGACCAATCCGATAACCAAAAGTGCATTCCAAGAGGTAAGGATTTTTGTATCGATCAACGGAAAGTCTCTCTTTGCCATTAGTGCTTTTAAACCCTTGTGCCACAGTTCCTTTTTGGTTTGTAGTGCTTCCCGTGTGATTTGATGTCGGGACAAGAAGGCCTCATCAATAGGATTTTGTTTGAGATGAAAATATTTTTCTTCAAAAACAGTTAGATTGTGATAATCCGAGAATAATTCAAAATCAGCTCCCGTGATTTGTTCTAGTTCCTCCTGGCTAAAAACAGAGTAGCGTCCTTCTCCCTGGTCATTATCGGCATCGATTGCTGAGTAGAAGCCGCCTTCGGAATGTGACATGCGGTTTTTTAAAAAAGAGAGTGTTTGATAAACCCGTTGTTTGAATAGAGGATTCTTATTTTGCTTATAAGCATACGCGTATAAACCCAGTAGCTGTGCATTATCATAGAGCATTTTTTCAAAGTGGGGAATGTTCCATTCTGGGTCTACGGTGTAGCGATAAAAACCGCCTTCAATATGGTCAAAAATTCCGCTATTGGCAATGTTGACCAAGCTGTTATCAAAATAATTTTGAATTTCTTGGTCTTGAGTTAACTGTTGAAATTGTTGGATGTATTGAAACTTTACCGGAGTAATAAACTTTTGTTGACGTTCTTCTCCTCCGTTGATTTTGTCCCATTGTCTGGACCAATACTTCATTTCGCTTTCCAAAATTAGGGTGTCCCTTTTTTGTTCCTCGGTAAAACCGAATCGATTGACTTCTTGAATCCCTTTTTCTACCCGATCCGCAAATTCTTCGAGTTGACTTTTATCGTTTTCGTAGAGTCTTTGAATTTTACCCAATACGTCAAGCCATTGTTCTTTGGTGTGGTAGGTTCCTCCATAAACAGGACGACCATCTGGTAAACAAACTACATTTAGGGGCCATCCTCCACTTCCTGTCATCATCTGAGTGGCGGTCATATAGAGGGTGTCAATTTCAGGGTTTTCTTCTCGATCTACCTTGATTGAAACAAAGTATTTGTTCATGAATTGGGCAACGTTTGAATCTTCAAAAGTTTCTTTTTCCATTACATGACACCAATGGCAACTAGAATATCCGATACTTACTACGATTAGCTTTTGTTCTTTATTTTGCTTTTTATACAATTTTTCCTCCCATCGCTGCCAATGTATAGGATTTTGAGCGTGCTGAAGGAGGTAAGGACTAGTTTCTAGTTGGAGTGTATTGGAGTTCAATTTTATTGTTTGATGAATTCGTCAAAATTAGAATAAACTTAAAGTATTTTGACTTATTTAAAACTATTCTTACATTAACTAAACCAAAAATTGAATGAGATCTTTTATTTGTTTTATAGGTGTCATTAATGATACTTAATCGGAAATGTAAAAGAGCTTTTTATAAACCAATTGAATATGATTTTAGAAGAAAAATTAAAAAACAGACTTGCATCACTTGACTTTTTTAGAGGTTTTGTGATGTTTTTATTAATAGCAGAGTTTGCTCATTTGTTTGATGTATTTATGGAGTCAGGCAATGAATAAATTACAGCGCTTTCAAACTTTCTTTTTCACCACGCAAAATGGGAAGGACTTCATTTTTGGGATCTTGTTCAGCCTTTTTTTATGTTTATTGTAGGGGTTTCTATACCGCTGTCCTATCGTAATAGAAAGAAAAAGGAAGCATCTGAAAATGAGATAAGAAATCATGCCTTTAGAAGAGCTTTTTTACTGTTGCTTTTCGGTTGGGGGCTCTACTGCATTGGTCCTCAAAAAATAGTTTTAATAAATTTAATTTAAACTATCATAACTTGTTTTCAATTAAAATTAGAATAGTGGTCTTCAGTATTATATTTTTCAACTCAATGCTGTTTTCCCAAGA
>Ga0208427_1000727_pt1 | contig 14068 bp, 18 predicted proteins | sample DEB08_DNA_FD_184532 | JGI IMG/M metagenome (GOLD analysis project Ga0208427, IMG submission 184532) | Aqueous microbial communities from the Delaware River and Bay under freshwater to marine salinity gradient to study organic matter... | ecosystem: Environmental > Aquatic > Marine > Coastal ...
ATTAAACTCATCCTCGTACATGTGGTCTCCTGGTTGACCGCCTTGTTGCTGCCACCATAACGGCATTTCCATCTCACCGTGAATATACAGCATGCCTGTACCATAGGTGAGGTGATCAATATCCGGCACTTCTTCAGTAAGTGCGACCCAACCGTCTGCTCGGTCTTTATGTACTGGTCGACCGTCGTTATATGCTTTTCCTAAAGAGTTTAGAGAACCAAATCGCTCAAAATCCCTTACTGAGTATCGCCCAATGTTTGATAGGTTTTCAATCAACCACTGTTTAATTCTCTCAGCATGGATTGCTTCAAGTTCTCGTAACCCAATACGATCCAAAAAGTTTTTGATATACTGATTAATTTCGCTGAGGTTTATAGTTGGCATTATCTCGCTCCAAGTCCTCCGTAAATTCCTTTCGCCTTGCCTATAGCACCACCAACGCTACAAGCAGTCCTAGGGTCAACATAATATTTAACTAGTTGCGCGACCTGTCCGTTACCTTTTTCTTCAATACCGTCAACTTTCTCTCCATACAAGTTGCCTTCTATCTCGCGTGCGCGCAAGACTTTAGACATGGCCATTGAACGAGCAGTTTTTAGTTCGTGAAGAACATATAGTAACTGCCCCTCAAAATCTTTATCGTCTCTAGTTGGCGCTAATCGACTGATATAAGCATAAAATCTATGATACCGAGGACTGTTAGGTTGCCATCCAGCGATACCTATACCGTTCCCAGTTTGCGTAGGATCTAATCCGCTGACCTCTTGCAAAACACCTGTAATAGAAGATGCTTGTTTTGCGTTAAACCCATTATCTATAAAGTATCTAGCAACATCTCCTGCTGACGCTGGACCAGAATTTTGCACCTCTGGGTCAATAGCGTCCGCATTAGATTGTTGAAACGAATACGTGAATGGATTGGTTGCCATATCTTCACGATTAGATGCTTGTACCGTAGTCGGAAACTCGATACGAGGAAGCGAACCCAAAACCAGTGGCAACTGAGAAGTAGCACCGTCTAAGAAAAATCCGAAAACTAGTGCACCAGGAAGTATCATGGTGCTAGTTCCTAATCCAGACACGCCATATGTATCACCAGGATTCATAACTTGCGCCCAAGGAAGATCGCGCTGAGGGATTCCAGACTCATCAGCAATGTCAGTGTGGATGCCGTGTATGCGAATCTTTACTCGTCCCTCTAATCCGTAGGGAGGAGTATTATCAATTACGTTAGCAACAAACCAACGTACATTATCTCCGTAATATTCATTCTCCCAAGTCTTCATTACGCAGAACCTCCATCAAGGTCGGCAACTTTAGTTACAGATACAGCAACTTCATGGGTGGTTGACTTAAATACATTTCTACACTTATGTATTAGATATGTACCTGACAAATCTTTATTAAACTCTTCGTCACCTGCTGTTTCAACATTGGTGTTTTTAAAATTGATTTTTACCAAGTCGCCGACAGTAACACCAGAAGCACCGTTCTCTAGTTGAGACCAAAATGAAATTCCTGGCAATATCAAATCAATCATATTTTTATTGAACAGACTTTTTACAGCATAATGCCTTAATTTGTTGAGTGCTTCTGACTGATCGAACACATCGTGATAACTATTCCTGTATCCGTAGGTGCCAAAAGAAGTTACGAGGTTTATATAACGGGCATCAAACTCATCGAGCGTTTTAGTCTCGTTGTCGATAGTAAGTTTCTGTTCGTCATCAAACACATTTTGTTTGCCTCCCTTCATCATACCACCTTCATTGTCCATCTTCTCTATGAGGTCGGTCACACCAAAATGCCTAGAATATCTTTGACTACTGAACACGTCATAAGAACTCATCATAGCACCAGCAGAACTTTCTGCTGCCAGTTTTAACGTGTCTTGTATGTTTTCAAACGATATTTTCTTTACGATAAATGCCTGCTTTGAGATGTCTGCTCCGCCAGCAGATTGTCCTCTTGCCTGAGAATATAGTAGCGGAAGATCTTCGTTCCATACTTCTTTTTTGTACATATCCTCTAGATTACCAAAACGAATAACGTCTTCACCGCCATTTAATTGTTGGTCATAAATCGTTTGATATGCATAAAAGGGTGCACCAATTTTAGTTGTTGCTCTATCCATTAACCATTCAACTGATTCTAAAGGACTAATGTATGGCGTAATAATTCTTACAGGGGACTGCTTACTTTTTTGCCCGTCCATGTAGTTTCTATCAGTTCGCACTTCTAAGTGGTTTTTTAGTATGGACTCAGATATGTCTTCTAATTTACCAGTGTAAGAACGAGAAATTTTTATAAACTGATCTTTGTATGCATGCGGAGCAATTAAATTCAAGTGATACATCTCACTGCGTTCACTCAATTTTTGAACTTGAACGATAGAGACGATATTAAATTTTATGTCTACCTTTGCTTGAGGTATTTCCGGAATCTGAATACTCAAGTCTATTTGCTCAGTGCCTTTCAACTTTATTTCGTCGAATACACCAAGGTCGTCAAATACTAATATTTGCCCAGTAACATAAGGTTTTTCTAAATCTTCGAAAAAATTTATTTCGGCGATCATTTGTTTAACGTCATAGTCATCGCTCAGACGATCTGCGCTGATTATTGCTTTCGTAATGACGTATTCTTGTTGTACATTCTGTACCATGTTATGATCTCGCAGTCAACAAGGCATTCCATTCAGTCAGAACTTGACTTATAACATCAGGTTTAATAACTTTTATCGAACGCAACTCGTCGTTGGTTTCCCTCAATCTTTCGAAATATGATACAGATTTTCTGGTATCTACACTAGACCATATAAAAGGATAAGGTGCATCTTCTGAATAACTTGGTTGCACCCAGTTTCCATTAGCATCCTCGTAATGATGCGGGGCATCGTACTGGCGATAAGTTTGAACATTAGTCGTTCTTTCATACTGAGTTGTTGGCGTGAAATTATAATTTCCTGCTATGATATATTTCGCAGAAGCTTCGTCAATAGTGACAAGACTGCCTGTATTAATTCCTGGCAACACACCATCAGTAATCGTTGGAAACGGAGTGCCTTTAAAGTCGATATGAAGTAACGCCAAGTCTTGATCTATTCGTACTATTTGACCTGCTCTTTTGTCTTGTTCAAACCATACATATGCTCCAACTTTGAAACTAGCAGATCGAGACAACGGTTTGTTTGGTTCTGAATCTTCGCCTAGTTGTATCAAACTCACAGTACCAGTCGTACGCACTGATAAATGCGGATAGTATTCTTGCGCTCTCCGATATAGTTGAGAGTTAGCGATTGGCCAATGTTGTTCTCTCAGGTGATCATTCATCAACCAGAACGTCCAGTAATGGTCTGACGTACCATAAAGTTTGAAAGAAACTTGGTCAGGTCTTTCGCTGTTTTGAATTTGATAGTTCTGATAAAACGAGACATATTCTTTTATTTGATCTAGGATGTCAATATAAACACTTATGTTTTGAAACCTTGTGGATGTTTCGTTATTGCCGAACTTATACAGTACTTCCGGAAACTTTTTGAAATAACTGCTCATTAGAATCCTTCCTCGATTGACTTACGATCTAGCGTTCTAGATTCGGTCAGCGTTATGTTTATATCGGTTTCTAAGAATGCTACGTCTCCCCCATTTTCTTGCACCAAACTTTGTCCAGTTGGATTATATGCTGCACTAAATGCTTCGATATAGCAAGGAGCGACCTTGGGCGCGAGAGGCGATAGTTTATTGTTGTAATACATTTCTATTTGGAAACGATTCGGGAACTTATAACCAAGGGATGTTCCTTTTACTTCCCCTCCCCCAAGACTTTCTGGATACATTTCTAATCTAAAAATTTTGATTATGTCTTTTATCGCTTGGGATTCAGCAGCATTAGTGGGGATCAATTTAAAGTTAAACTGAAATGAACGCAGACTAACCTGTTTAAACAAGGCACGAGTGTTTGGGTTTGGCGCAACTTTAGTTCTATCCTGTACTGATTGACCTACTTTCGGCATAAACTTTTTTATGGTTTCAGTACCTATCATTTCAGCAAGTTTAGGGTCTGACAGAGCATCAGTAAAACTACCTTCAAAACCACCTACCGTCATGCCTGCTACGCCCGTCTCTACGTTCTCATATTGAACGCGGTCAGCATATAAAGCACCAGCAGGGAAATATAGGTTGACTACTGTGGACAATGGCGCATCAGTTTCGTCAACTAGGGTGAACCGTATTTCAGAAGGATATCCCTCGTCCTTTACTGGAAATTTAGCCATGAAAACACTCTCGTTGATAAATAAGGTTGTTATTATTTCAGTTATTTATATACAATGCCGAGGACTTACAAGGGGAAGTACACAGTAAAACACCCCAGCAAGTACAAAGGGAATCTTGAGGAGGTCGTGTACAGGTCTAACTGGGAAAAATCAGTTATGATTTGGTTGGACAATAACTCCGAAGTTGCCAAATGGAACAGCGAAGATTTTATCATACCATACTACTACGACGTCGACAAAAGGTGGCACAAATATCACGTTGACTTCTGGATTAAGTTCAAAAGCGGAAACGTATTGCTAGTAGAGGTCAAACCTAAAAAGCAAACTCAACCGCCCAAGTCTAAGAACCCTCGTAGCAAACGCTCACTCAACGAAGCATTCGCATATATTAAAAACCGCAACAAGTGGGAAGCAGCAGAGCAGGTGGCGAAAGATAATGGTTACAAATTCGCGATATGGACTGAAGATGAGTTGACGAAAATGAAAATCCTCAACAAGACTCCAGGAAAACTGAAGAAACTAAAACCGCTCGCTCCGTTCAAGAAAAAGAAAAGTTAGAGTTTCCTTCCTCTATATGCCCCGCGAGCAGTTCGATCGCTCTTATCCATTGGAGAAGGCATTGGACCAGAGTTTATAGTTGTACTGTTGCTTACGTTTGAGTTTTGCGTAGGGGCAAATACAGCGTTGCCAGCTGCCGTAGCAGATTCTTGTTCTTTATTCATTTCTGCTTTTTTCTGTTCCATATCGAGGACGTTAGATCTCTGCGCAGATTCTTGATTACCGCCAACTAACTCTGGAGATTTTGGCGTAATGCTGACTGCGTTTTCGATCTTACCACCAGTTTCCATGGCGATTTGTGCTGCCTCTTCTGGGGTGCTAGCAGTTCCTAACAGTTCGCCCGTCTCTGGATCAGTTACAGGATAACTAAACTGTTGCGCTGCCTCTGCTATATCAGGAGAGAAAGCATCTCCGTTCATCGCTTCCGGAGTTTCCTCTGGTTCTTTTGGTTCAAACGTGAAGTTCATTGAAGAGAAGAAGTTCTTGACCTTAGTTGCAAACTTCTCTTGATCTTGCAAGAACTCTTTAACTTGTTCTGGTGAAGAACCAGCATTAACCATTTGAAGAACTTTTTCAAATACTTTAGGACCAACATCAAATTTTTCGTAGGTATCTTCTAATTCTTTAAACTCGTCAGTGACTAGGTTGTCTATAGTTTTACCAGTGTCAATACTGACGGTGCCTTTAGCACTGTCGTCGTCAAAACTGGCGATTAACGAACTAGTCTTCTCTACGATTTCTTTCTCGCCGAGCTCGTTAGTTCTGTACTCGCGCTCCGAACTGTTCGCCGAAGTGACTACTTTATCTTGTTCAATTGTACTCGTGTGACCCGACATCCGTTGTGAGTCGCCGTTAGAATCGTACTCAGAACCAGAATCAACAATAAACTCAGTATCGCTTGAGGAACGCACACCTCCTGCCACATCAGCTGAACTTTCCGGAGCGAATGGATAGAATGGACCAAACCCAACTTTGCCGACCAGAGGTATGTCAAACTCTATGCGAGGTATGCCGAATCCTTCAAACAAACCTTTGATTAACTTTTTAATTTTTCCAAAGTCAAACAAACCGCCGACCCACTCTTTGATGTCATTAAATCCTTCGATCAGTGGATCTAGTAACCCATCGAATGGAGAAGTTTTAAGATCTTCTATTTGAGGTTGGATGTCAGTATCAATTACAGGTTGGATATTATCGTATTCACCATCGTCTAAATCACTACCCGATGCGCCCATAAATACGCCAGCTTGTGGCGTCCCTATAATACCGCCACGCTTACCTGTCGCTGTATTAATTTTAGTGGGCGCAGGAGGTGCTTCTCCTATAACTCGACCACGTTTACCAGTTTCTTTACTAACTTTGGTTGGTACGGGAGGTGCTTCTCCTATAACTCGACCACGTTTCTCGGGCACTTTGGTTGGTTCAGATGCTTGAGCAGATGGTTCTGCTCCTTCTGCCTGTGGGAAAAGATCTGGTCCTCCCATTGCAATGGATGCAGTTCTCGCTGCGTTTATGTACTTGAGTTCTTCTTCTGAAAAATCCGTTCGCGCAACACCATCTTCCTCAACAACCACTCCACCTACTTTTTTAGCAGTTTTACTAGTTTCCCTCTTCCCAGTAAATTCGTCGAGTCGCCTTTGCCCTTCTTCGCTGAAGTTGGTATCGTCAGTCGCAGAAGGTATCTCCATACCACGCTTTGTGCTTTCCTCCTCTTCTTCGTCGTCACCGCCAAACCAATTAAGTGGATTGAGTTTAGATGCGAACCCAACTATGGCATCAACGATACCATCTTTCAGTCCTATCACAAAATCTTTTACTGCGTCGACCATACTTCCAAATATATCGGTAATAGAGAACGAATCTAGTATTTCAGCGGCACCATCGAAACCAAAGAATCCTAATATTCCTGATATTAAGTCTTTTATCCAGTCCAGCGGGATTGTAAGAATCTTCATGATTCCTTTTATGAAACCTGCCACGCCGCCAAATATTTTATCAAGCAACGTGCCTTCTTGACTCTGGAATCCTTCAATGAAACTCATAATACCAGAAACTAGAGCAGTGACAGCAGCAGCGATAGCAGCAATCGGTAGCAATATCGGTGCGAGAGCAGCGACTATAGGGGAAAGCATGGTCATGAGTCCGGTAAAGAGTCCGGTGATCATAGGCATGACCGTAGCACTAATAAATCCTAGAGTGGCGGTCAAGGCAGAACCAATCGCAGGTAATACGGTTTGAATAAGAGTTGTGCCTATCCTCATCAGGAACGAGAACAGTCCCTTTCCCAATAATTTGATGCTATTTAACAAGAACTTGCCCGCACCCGATATCAACTTACCTGCGCCAGTCAATGCTTTTGTTATACCACCAGCAAGTGTGGGGAATTTAGCAGCAAACAAAGACCAAGCGAGAGCAATTTTACCTGCCCACTCTCCAACGGTTGATGCGAAATCTTCGACTGCTTTGAACAACCCAAGTTTTTCTGGGTTCATTCCGTCTTCGAATCCTTTTAAGAACGCACCCTTTATCTTTCCTGGTTTCTTTTCTCCGTCATCACCATCACCGCTTTCATCGCGCTGCCTTAACCTTTCTCGAGTATCAGCATCTTTCTTTTGCCTTTCTGCGATACCTTCTTCTGTTTGAATAAGATCTTGGAACCCTCTAGAAAGTGCTTCTGGGACAGTGTTCATAAATGTAAGCATGACACTGGTCAGTTCTTGCATTCTTTCCGACAGTTGTCCTACACGGTCAGATATCTCAAACTGAGCATCGAGGTGAAGGTCTGAATAATCGTTCAGTTCTTTGAGTTCTGTTACGACGGTTTCTAAGGTTGCCATTTGTTATTCTTAGAGTTAGGTTTCCTTTATTTATATCACATTTTAGACAGTCTTCGTTGTTCTGCCTTCTCGTTTTCTTCTTTAATGTACTCGGTGAGGAGAGTAATATAGATCTCCCTTTCCCACGGTAACATATTTTCTAACTCAGTCAACGAATAATTGTGATGCTGCATCAGGGCGAAGTTAGTCTTGTAATGGTTTACAAGATTATCATGGGAAAGGGTTATCAGAAAAAATCAGACAACCCTTTCAGTTCTAATACGTTATTCGTGGCGCACTTAATACAATCAAACTCTGCTGTATGCTTTAGTGCTGGACTTTCTTGAAGAAAATCTGTGATATTTTTTATTTGTGTAGCAGTCATTGAGTTTAAGAACTCAACTACTTCTTGTTGTGCAAGATCGGAAGTGTCAATCCTCTCTTCAGCAGTGATCACAGCGGTGACTGACTTTGCCACTAGGTCAATAGCAGCAGAAACATCATTACGAGCACCGTCGACGTCGCCCTCTACCATAGAGTTGAATGTAGGGTATCTCATCTCTACTGAAATACTATCAGTAATTTTGATAATATTCTTTTCCCTCTCTACAGGAATCTCTAATTCTTCAAGATTAATATGGTACTCGTTTGATTGCTCGCATTCTTTGCATCGAATATAAATTGTCGACATCTCGCCTACAGACTTCGAACGTAATTGTGTAAACAAATACTCAATGTCAAAAGTCGCAAGTTCTTGTACCACAATTTTTTCAGAAGGATCTAGGCAAGCAGTGATAGTGTCGCACATCGCCTCGAGACATGTCTTGGGGTCTTTCGACTCGAATGCTTGAAGTAGAACTTTTTCTTCTTTTACGAGGTAGGGTCTGTATTTTACTTTTTGTCCCGTTGACGGGATATTCATAGTAAAATTCAAAGTTTCATTAATGCGTGGTAACGCCATGATATTCTCCGATAATGTTATGATACTGTATAGTGACTAAAATCTACCGTAACAGTCAATTCTCCAACAGCGCCAGCTTGTTGGTTGTTAAATTCAATTTCATTGATTGCTGTAGGGTATGCACCTTCCAGCGTTATTGTGTATTTCTTTGCGCCGAGTTTATCTAGTTGAGAAATTTGTATTTCTTCAACATAGTTATCTCGGTATCCGACAGTGTACGGTGGCGTAGGATTAACTATCCTATCCATCCATGCTTGCCAATATTTTCGAGCAACATAATTTTGAGTGAGATAAAACGTCATTGACACTGCATTAAAAGTGTACCCAGAAGCAACCTTTATTGGTTCTAGACCTATCTGACGATCTAACGTCGCAAGAGTTTTAGAAGGCAAGGAAACTTGGGTGCATAATTCGTTTACAGGTTGCGAAGGTTGGAAATCTACAAAGTCGCCGGATGGTGTGCTACCTGCCACTAGAGGAAGTTTGACTTCCCATCGGTTGATATATGCTGGTCCGCTCTCTTGTTCAAATCTTCCGCGAAGGGTATTTGTACTAAAACTCATGTCCTTTTCCTAGCGATTTCTCTACTGTCTTTATAAACTCTTGATTCTGCTGCCTTACGCCATGAAGCGAGTGGTAAGTGTACAGCAACTTCCCATTCTGGCGCTGGCACGTTTGCCATTCTACCATATATCTGATCGTAACGATATCGCTTGATGCATGCTTTATGTGCTCTCAGTTGCGTTCTAGATTTTAGATAATCATAATCTATTTTCAAATATGTATTCCATCTAAACTCGCTTTGACTTGCACGATTAAGTAAATTGTAGAACAACCTTTGGCGCAAATCTATCGGGAGGTAATGTAGGTTCAATCCCATAAAACCGCCATCGTAGATATCCAACATAATCACCAAAGGAAACCTGTCAAAGTATGGCATTTTTTGCCTACCAACAGGATTGTAGCGAAATAAGTACATCCTGCCTTTAAACTGATTCGCCGCCATCTTAATCGGTGGATTCCTGACAATGCTTTGGCGATCCACTGGTTCTTTATTTATCTCGCGAATCCTGTCGTAAAACCACTCTTGCGAAAGTTTAGAGTGTGCTTCGATACCATCTTGCTCAAGAAGGTCTTTGTATTTTTCGAACAGGTTCTCGTCCATACGATGTATTTATACTAATACTTACATGAAAATACATCACAAAATTTGGGAATGGATCAAATCGCTCTTTATAGACCGATACGAGATCACAATCTATTTTCCTGGTCCTGTCGAAGAACGTCAAGACGGATCAAAAATATTTGGCGCAAACCCTAAGACATTTAAGTGCAAAAGAAAACCAATTGTCAGCAAAGACAAGTGCTTATTTCGTTTCACTACACTAGAAAAGAAGGTGTACAAAGTCGAAACAACTTCTCCAGTTGGTTACGACATTGTTAAGGTAAAATAAAAAAGGGCACCGAAGTGCCCTGTCTTCCCAATCAGTCAGCGTTCGCTAATTTCTGGAAGTAAGAGAAAGCGTCCTCGTCTCCGTCGTCACTTGCTTCTTCAGCAGTGGCAGCGGCACTTACCTTGATCTCAGGAACAGCAGCAACTGGAGCAGGTGCTGGATCAGCAACTGTTTCCATCGCTACTTGCTGTTGAGGAGTATGAGCAGATTCGCCCAACACTTCCATCAACTTTGCCTGAAGTTGATCAAACGACTTATAGTTCGCAGGATCGACAAAGGTAGAGATGTCATGTAACGAGTTAACTGCTGCTTGCAGTTGAACCTCGTCACCGTCGAACAATGGTGAAGGTGCTTTAAACTCGGAACGATCATAATTACGATACCCTTCAACGTTGCGAATCTTCAGTTGGAAGTCAGCACCGTTCCACAGGTCAAACGGATCGACGGGAGTCTCTCCAGGAAACTGTGGTTGCATCAAGTCTTGGATCTTGTCAAAGATCTTTTTACCGAACTGATACATGAAGACTTTGCCTTCATTCTCAGGAGCAGAAGGATCAGAGATCACCAAAATGTTAGTAACATAATGGAGTCGCCGCTTTTGCTTACGAACCGTTTCTCGATCTTCTTCATTGCCAGAGTTCCACAACTTGGAGTTGTATTCGCCAAGAGGATCTTGCTGACCGAGTGAAGTCAGAGACTTCTCGATGTACCACTTACCAGTTGGTCCCTTGAAACCATGGTCCCAGTAGCGAACCCATGGTACTTCGTTTTCGGAAGGAAGGAATCGAATGACTGCGTAACCATTGCCTGCCTTATCGACAGTTGGTTTCCACATATTGGTATCTTCGGAACGTTCGGTTGAACCACCAGTTGCTTCTTGAGCAGCAGCAACCAGTTTATTGATGTCGTATCGACGTGATTTTAATGCGTTTAAGTCCATGTGTATTTCTCCGTATGTCTGAAATGTACAGTGTATTCAAAGTATGTTGAGCAGTATAACGCTCAACCATATTTATATAATACTTGATTTTGAACAATATGTCAAGCACTTTTTTCACGGTGAGGGAGTCGACTCCCGCCCCAAGAAATCATTATAACTCTCCTGCCTTTAAACACAGGAGTCGCTTCATGCCAAAAGTAAGCAGGAAACACGACAGTTTCAAATGGTTCTAGATCTACGTCTATAGATATATCTGAATTAGGCAACCATACCCTTAGAATCCCGCCATCTAGGTCATCAGATTTATCAACCATCGTAACACTGGTGTACAGTCGATCATGTTGTGGGTTATCTTCCCTATCATCTTGATGCTTAACAAAAGTTTGTGCTGGCGGGAGGTATCGCACAAATTCAAATTGTGTATACCAGAGATTGGGATTCTCCGCTTCTGGATACCAGTCTAAAGTAAAGTCTCTCAGTGCTATAGAAACATCAAAGAATTCAGTATACCTGAAAGGCACATTATAGCAGGTGCGATCTTCGCGAGCGCCACCACCAGCTTTACTATAGACTTGCGCTTGATTCATTTTCGGTTCAAGTTCAACCAACTTAGCAATGATTTGCTCCTGTTGTTCTTCGTCGAAAATGAAGTCCCTTCGCAAAGGTTCAGTCAAAGGGTAATTGGGCATTTTTTTCCAAAAAATTTAATTGCATCGCTTCCGCTTCTATCTTCTGCTTGAGCGCAACGTTCACATATTTCCTAGAATCTTCTATCTCAATGTTGTGTTCCTCGCAAGCATACACAATAGCATCAATGTAAGATAACTTTTTATCACGAACAATGCCTTCTATGAGTTTGCCAAACTTGCTTTTGGTCATAAACTCTATTTCTACTATTTCGTCATTCATCAACTGCTTCCTCCTGTTCTTGCTCCGGAGTAGTCTCTATAACTCTAGCATTTTCCTTCAATGTTTCCATAAGGACGCTGACTTCATTGAAAGGTTTATTGCCAAGGTATTCAACAACTTTGTTAAAGATCTGTAACGGTATCGCTACATACTGTTCAGGATTTTCCATTTTTAATTCCTAATGCCTCTTTCATTTCGTTATGCATAATCCTTAAATTAGGACTGTCGATCTCAATGTTCGGGAAATGGTTTTTTCTAAACACCAGATGATCACCCGTAACTTTTTCTTCCAATCTGTTAATACTATGATCAACCTTCAATCCGTCAATATTAACCGTACTAAGTTTTTCATATGCCACCACTGGCCAAGGATAGTATTCTTCCAACCAAGGGTAGTGCTGCTTGCATATATAAACGTCATTACGGGTCAACATTCTGTTACTTTGTTCTACGTCTTGTACAAACTGCGTTGCAGCTTCAGGTTTTATCGCATAAGCATGATGCCCGAAAAAGATATCGTCTCTTAATGGATGTACTCCTTCTTTCGGTTCTATAAAATTACAATCGTCGGCACGAAAAAAAGAAGGTGCTCCAAAGTTTATACATTTATCGAACTCTAGATCTTCTGGGATATTCCTGATAAACTGAGCATCATGTTCTAATATCAATATGGGTTCATTCAGTTCTATACACTTTTTCCACAACAAATAATGTGAGGCGAAACAACCCGCAATCGGATCTGTTGTTTTCACCAGATTCCACATATATGTATTGGCAGTTTTAGGGAGGTGTTTTCTCCAATCTCTAGCGAACACTCCCCAGAAAGTTTCTATTTCTGGTTTATACCCAACTTTCCTAGCAGACTCTCTGCAAATTTCTGCTTTCCTCTTTGAAAATTCTATATTTTCCAGAGTTATTATGAAACTTCGCATGCCATCTCTTTAGTCCATACCGCTCGAATATCCGGATAGTATGTACCAACGTCACGTTTGATATTACCGTCCTTGTCTTTTGCTGGAGCAATACAAACATATTCCATGGTGTTTTGCCTTGCTGCACCATATTTATGGTCGCACCAAACACCGTCTCTAATCCAGATGCCAAGGTTCTTAACATATGCTTCGGCGATTTGGTATTCTTGCCGCTGTTTAGAATCCTTAGAATCTTTTTGATGGCGAATGCTTTTTAACTTCTCGCGCCACTCTTTGAGTATCGCCTTGCTGTTTACATACGACAGAGGGTGATCCGGATCAAATGCCAACACGCGAGGGTGTGCGTTTGGTTCCTTACCGACGTTCCTCTTCGCGCGAGCGAGCGCGAGACGCTCTGCTGCTGCGATCTTCTGTTCAGGGGTCATGGGTTTACGTTTCCGCTTCACCTTGGTCGGTTTGCGATCTTCAACACCCATCTGATCAAGCATGGACTTCTTCTTTGCTTCCATGGTCTTTGCTCTCTTTTGAGCAGGTGTTAGCAAGTGATCAAGATCGCTTGGCATTGTCAACTCTCCCGTTGTATTCAGTTAGGTTTCGCCAGTCAAACTCTATCCAGCGTTTGGCATCAACATCCCAAACCTGATAAAAATTTTCGTCGTCTGAAGGATCTGGTTTATATGCTTCAGGGTCAAACTTCACCAGTGTTATGTTGACCTCAACTTCTTCTTTATTTTCGTCAAGGTATTTTAAGTTGACTATGCCGTTATACAACTGCCTCCCGAACACATTGAGAGGCGGTCTAGAATATGCTAATGGTTTTAATGGAGTTTTCATTTGTAGAATATGTGATCATCAATCACGCTCGTTTTATTAAGTGAATTTGCCCAATACGGAGTCACATAATCTGCATGATACCACAGAGCACCGTCAGTGAAGTCAGTCCAATATGGCGATGCTTGTGCCTCAAGTATTGTTTGTGCTAAACGCAATGACTCTTCCCAAGTAACGCTGTCAACTGGCGTATCAGATTTGCCATCACAGTACCAACTAAACTGGCACTTGTGGCGTAACGGCACTTCGCGACCGTTGGCGAGGTGCCACTTACTTAACTTTGCTTGGTAGATGACTTCGCATACTGAATTAGGGAAATTATCGTTTAATACGCGATTAAATACAACTTGCGAAACAGCAATCTTACCTGCGATTGACTGATTACCTGCTT
>Ga0208427_1000731_pt1 | contig 13979 bp, 24 predicted proteins | sample DEB08_DNA_FD_184532 | JGI IMG/M metagenome (GOLD analysis project Ga0208427, IMG submission 184532) | Aqueous microbial communities from the Delaware River and Bay under freshwater to marine salinity gradient to study organic matter... | ecosystem: Environmental > Aquatic > Marine > Coastal ...
ATTATAGCACAGATTTAGTGGATCAGAAGGTGTACTTCAGACCTGCCTTGGTGCCGTAAGAACGGTCAACACCAGCAACGCCCGAACCAACGAACGAAACTTCACCGTAAGCAGAGAGCTCTTCGGTCAGACCAACGCCAAGACCTGCCTTACCTGAAGGAACCCAGTCAGAAGCACCACCGTCAGGAAGAACGACAGTAGCACCTGCTTGGATATACCAAGAAGCGTCAGTACCCAGAGCACCTTCGTATCCAACATGGTTGTCGATAGAAGTGCCAGTGTAGTTCGAACCAGTGAAACCAGAGTTGGCTTCAACATTCACGTAGGGTCCTGCAAAAGCAGCACCAGCGAAAAGGGGAGCAGCAGCCAGAGCTGCGAATGCGGATTTAATCATTTTTGATACCTCGTTATTTTCTCGCAGAGTAATATACCTGCGGATGGAAAGAGACTCGACGTGTCTCTGTTTAAACTTCGTGGACTAGGCGAGTAATTGAGGCTTCGTCACGATAACTTATTTATTAAGTTTTACAACTACGGGAATTCGGTTTCCCGAAGCGGAGTATCGGAATCGAACCGACGACATCTAACTTGGAAGGATAGCGTTCTACCGCTGAACTAACTCCGCATGAGTATTAAGAGGTGAAAACTAACAAGAGTTTTGCTATGTGAATACCAACAGATTGGATTATAAGACAATCATTTAAGATTGTCAAGCCTCCGACAAGATTTGAACTTGCGACCTTTGCTTTACAAAAGCACTGCACTACCACTGTGCTACAGAGGCAACTCCCGTTGCTGGGCTCGAACCAGCGACATTCGGATTAACAGTCCAACGCAACTACCAACTGTGCTAAACGGGATTGTTTGCCTTTTCTTCCTTTGAGGTTTTGAAGTAGAGTTTATAATACCTCCGCTTCATCTCATCAATGAACTTCATATCTTCTTCAAATCCCATATATTTAAGGAGTTGATAAGAACCTTCAAGTTCACTGAGTAATCTTAGTATATTGACAGAGTGTCTGTCAAGTCCACCAAAATCGTATTTACCCATGATAAGAAGTAAAAGGACAACGGGTTAGGAGGGATTCGAACCCCCGACCGACTGCTTAGAAGGCAGTTGCTCTATCCTGCTGAGCTACTAACCCTTGAGGACCTTCATATTATAAGGGATCTGAACCAACCTGTCAAGGGTGTTCGTTGTGTTACATCCACTTTTTCTATAAATAATTTCATAGTTCCATTATATAGACAAAATGAAAGCAGGTCTAATTGCTTTAGGAATGTTATTGTTGGCGGCACCTGCACATGCCGATCTTACTCATAAAATCTCTTCAAGCGTTCAACTGACTGTTGATGCTTCTGCTTCTCAAGCAACTCGTCTTGGTTCTACCTACTCGGTAAGTGGTTCTAATGTATCTGCTACTCTTGGCGGTCTTACTGCTCCTGTTTCGGCAACTACTGCGGCGACAATGAACTCAGGTACTTACACTCAGACAACTGATGGAAGTGCATTTTCGTTTAGCGAGACATTCAACGGCGGAGACGCAATCCCAACAGGAACAACCGTTTCTAGTGGTGTGGTTGGAACCCTACCCGCATTTGGAAGCGTCACCACAACTGCTGGTGGGGTGGCTGGTTCTCTCGCTGGTACTATCAATTCTGCTGGCACGATGGCATTGACTGCTGGTGGTGCTGGTACTTCAGCAACAGGTCAATTCGTATCTGAAATCACTATTAGATAATGGGTATAGATAATAATGAAGAAGATCATCGGTGCCCTAAGTGTGGGTTTGTTCTATGCGCTTGTCCCGTCGATTTCACGGGCAGTTCCTGTAGTACCAAATTTTACACAGGGCTCGATGACTTCTCATACCGAAACAACAAGTACGGTTACGGAGACTATAAATTCAATAGACTATAACACAGGGTATCAATACTCTGCAACTGGAAGTGGAATCACCGCCAATGGCAATCTCTCGCCAGGGACAGGTGCGACTAATGTAACTATAGATGGAGTGACATCATCATGGACTGGAGTAACAAGCAAACCAACATTTACGCAAACAACACCAGGAGCAGCGTTTCAGTTCACAGAAACCTATCAAGGTCCTGGTTTAAGCAATCAAACGATAATTCAAAGAACGACAGAAATAAAAAGCGTGACCGACACTACAAGTATCTTTACGCAGTAATCTTAAGTTTTGCTTCCATCCTACCCACACAAAGAGTTCTTGCTGAGACTGTTGGCGGCGTTAGCGCCACTGCTGCTCCTGTTGCTAATTCCTCTGGTTCAGTCACCAACCAAGCCATCCAAGTCCTCCAAGGTCCGTACATCACCAACACCTACGGTGGTGGAATCCAATGTCAAGGGCCAACTCTGAACATCACTCCATTCGTTACTGGTTCTGGTTCGATGCAGAAACCCTACGAACCTTATTATAATGATCCAGTATATGATATGAGAGACCTGAATGAAGATGGATCATTAGATAATCCTGGCAATATCTTATATACTGTTCCTACCAGAACAGGACAGAAAGACAACTATAATCTTTCATTAGGTGTCAGTGCTACTTGGTCTATCCCACAAGATAAAAAACTCCAAGACCAGTGTAAGGAAGCAGCAGCGGCAAATATTGATTTGATGAAGCAACAGGCGGCAAATAAAAGATTAGACTTTGAGATTGCCCGTCTCAAGAATTGTGGCGAGTTGAAGAAACAGGGCATCTATTTCCACCCCAAGTCTCCATATTATAAAGTGTGTGCGGATGTGATTGTTACTAACCCTGGCGGTGTCATTCCCCCACATAGACATTCTATCCCTTCGGTTTCAAGACCTTCTTCAGTGCCCGTATCGCCTCCGTCCTCTCGCGCTGAAGATCTCGGCGCTCCGTTACAGACAAGATCTCCTCTTGTTTCCCCCTGATCTTAGCAATCTTTTTCATAACTTTTTTAACCGTTGGTTTGATAACCTTGAGTAGGATATCTGCCAGCGGTTTTGCCATAAGTGCTGATGCTGTGGCAACAACTGCAATACCACCAGTAGTCATAACAGTTCCAGGACTAGGAAGTCCAGCAATAATTTGCTCTGGTAGTGGCACCTTTTCTGTTTGCTGGACACACTGATTTCCTATCAGTTGATATCCAGTTACTTTCTTTCTGAACCCTTCAAGATATGTTCCTACAGGTTCCTTTGCCTGTTGTGATGCTGTGGGACAATCTACCTTGGCGGTGGCAGGGGGAGTTTTAGGTATCGGTAGATCAGGTGCTTCGGGAGCTTTAGGTTGCCTTGTATCTACCTTCGGTTTTTGTGTCGGTAGAGTTTGATTGGGTTCAAAGTTAATAGGATTGAATGATGGCATATTTCCATCACAAAATGTTAATGTCCCATTAGGATCATCACTTTGAAGCGTTTTTGATCCATTATTCGCTTCATGTGCTTCTACACAACCAGGCATATCAACTATCGGTATTCCAATGTTTTGTGTTACTGGAACAACTGGTGGTATTGACTGTGGATAATTCATCAACCAATCGGGAACCGGAGGTATATCCAGATTCCTGATTTGGATTTCTCTTATCTTAGGCATCAATCATCATTTGTGAAAAGATTCAAAAATCCACTCCAAAGATGAAAGAAGAACACATAAAGGAAGAATTTTCCCTCAGCATCTTTGGATTTTCTTCTTCTTGTTGTAGTCATGAGTCACTTTTCTGTTAACACTATTTAACAGGAATAACACCACCCGTTACTGAAGGCACATTTGTTTGAGACATAACATCTCCAGTAGCAGAAGGCATCTTAGGCATTGCTGACTCTACCATTCCTGGAAGTGCTTCTGTAACTGCCTTAGTGATTTCTTCTGTTGCCTTTACTCTCACATCTTCAATCATCGCATCCTTATTGAGGAAGAGGTATGCTCCTCCACCTACAACACCAAGTGATACAAGACCTGATAGTAGTGCTACCACGTTTACTAGTTTTTGCATTGGTTTACTCCACTAAAGTTCCATGTGCTCTGCGGATCTCTCTGAGTTCCTCAAAGTTCTTTTGCTTGGTTCCACCATCATATGCCCAGGCATATCCTTCGGTGATCATTTGTTCGTTAAGAGAGACTTCTGCGTCTCCAATGTAAAGCCATCCCAAGAGTCTACCGTATTTACCAACACCCCCAACAAGCTCAGTCCTAATAACGAGGTCATCATCACCAGCGATAGCACCATCGAGCGCGTCTTTGAGCCAGTTGGTTGCATCATAACCAAGTGCCTTCTCTTCTTCGTCGCGTGTTCGTTTCTCTGGCGTATCGACTCCTGCAACTCTGACTCTTTCTTTTTTATAAAGGTCAAAACCCAGGTCAATAGTGACATCCAATGTATCTCCATCTACAACTCTATTGATCTCAATTATTCTAAAATTATAACAACTCTTCCGACTTGGTGGTTTCATAGCACCCATAACTACCTCTCATTTTTTTTTATTTATTCTATTTCTCTTTCTCGCTTCACTAATTTTTCTTTTAGTTTCTTCACTCATTACTTCTTCTTACCCCCGTTCTTAGCTTTCTTCGCTGTTGCGTTGCCCTGGTTCTGTTTCTTGTTGTTCGCAGATCCCTTCTTGCCCTTGTTTGGACTCTTGGACATCTTCTTCTAGTTCCTTAAATGATAGGCGTAGAATATATATGACGCAATATAGCGTAAACACTAGTCCACATCCTAAAAGTATAATTACTGACCAAACAGGATCATTTAAATTTTCATGGGGTTTCAGAATCAATTCCATTTAAATACTCCTTTTCCGTTTGATAAGGAACAACTTTTCCAGTCTTAAGTTCCCATGCACTAATTAATTCTGGTATCAACCACTCATCTATACGAGAGCAATGCTCCCAGTTAGAAGGGACAGTAGTACAAGGAATAACTACCGTAGACCAAAAAGAAACCACATAATTTAGAATTGTAAGCATCAATATTCATCTCCACTTTTTATGATTTATAGAAGTATCATTCCAATCATTACCATCTGCCCATGGAGAAATGATACGAATATCATCAAGACCTTCTATATCAGACTTTTTGATTTCTGTTACTGGTTCCTGTTTCTCTTCTTCATCCCAAGTTTTTATAATCTCATTCACTTGTCTATCCACATCAGTCATTTCCATATCGACTTTACCTTGAACCCACATAGTCCATAACCACTCTATGAAACCTAGAGCAAGATGATTGATGGGAAACTTTTGTTCGTTTGCCCATCTCTTACTCTTTGTATACCAATTTTCTTCTCCACCCCAATAATACTTAAATTTATGTTCCATTAGCAGTCATTAAATACTTTGCCAACTTGTGACCCTGCTTCCGAACCCATTTTCTGTCCAAGCAATAGTGCCCAACCAGATGCCAACCATCCAATATAAGGTATATTCATCATAGCAGGAACAGCAACGCCAGCAGCAATCGCACTACCTGCCATTGCACCTTGACTCCGTGCTCCAGCGTCCGCCACGATGCACTCTATGTCTCTTGCAGACTTTCCCTCGCCGTCAACGGCACCTCCTATGTTCCTCGTGCCGTCCATAGTGTATTCGTCAATGCGATACTCCCTACGCTTCTCAGTGGTAGGTCCAAACCATCCACGCTTATCCTTATCTAATTGTAAGGATTTTTCTGACTGTAAAACTCTAGGGTCATTTGCTCTATATTCAATTCTATATCCATCCCTAGTTGCTTCAACTTTATAAGATGAATAATCTCCCTGTGGAAAATTAATTACAGGTATTTTTGTTGCATTAAGAACGTGTCCCAACACACCAATATGGGCAACACCAACTAAAGTCCCCACAGTGAGAACTACCCACTTGAATGGAGATTTTGGTGGAGTGTTGTTAGTTGCCATTTTACTGACCTTGTAGTTTAATATCCAAATCTTTCAGTTCAGAATAATATTCGCAAGGATATTCCATAGCAACTGGTTCATCATAAATCATCATTTCGGTACGGCAAATTCCATTACCGATTTCCATATGACCAACAATAAACAAAGTGAGTAGCATCATGGCATTAAATTGTAGGCATTACAGGAGGTTCGCCGTCCTTCTTAGGAGCAGCAGTTGAGATTTGAAGAGGTGCCTGTTCAATACGAATCGTTTGAGCAGGAGCAGTTGCGGCAGCAGCAGCAATCAGTTTCTCCAAATCTGCCTTAGATACACCGCCAGCATTACCCATCTTCATCGTTCCGTCGCCAGACTTCTTAGCAGTCTGAACACCAAATGTTGCTAGAACACCAGTAAACACCGATGCGATGAAAGTAGGATCAAGTTTCTGTTCGGGAATACCCAATGCAGCAGGAAGTTTAATATAAGCAAGAGTCAAAATACCACCAGACCAGATGAGGATACCAAGTCTGACCATAGTGCTGATTGCTTCCAACTGACCTTCGTGGTCATCGGCAGCTGCTTTTATTTTACCAAATAAACCTTTCTTTTTTTCTTCCTCTTTTAGAGGTTCCTTTACTTCTTCTGGCATTATGTGTGAAATAAGGCACTGCTATTTATGGTGCTAAGATTTCAACAGTGATATTTGCTTTTTGTATTTGATTATATTTTTTACAAAGTTCCTCGCTTGAGGCGTGTTCCCACTTGTGTTTGGTTTCTTTTAACTGCTTTGTGTAATCTTCACCATCGTTGTTTTGCATCTCAGTGGCAATGATGGTTTTGATTAACACATCTCTCGTTAAATGTGTCATACCTTTTAAATGCTTTCCAACAAAAAATTCAACATAATAAGTCAAGAAGTTTTCACAGAATCTCTCTTGGCTGGTTACCTGAAAATTTCAGGTGATATTATTTATTCAAAGATTGCTTTAACAGGTGGTTCCCATTCTTCTCTAACTGCTTTCATAACGTGCTTAGGGACACCATAATATCCCATATGCATCCAAACACAATCAATATATCGAAGATCCTCACGATCTGCATCTAATGTAAAAGAATCGCAGTATCTAATAATATCAGGTGGAACCTCAATCTTTTTCCAAGTGATAGGTTCTTCAATAAAGAATGGTACAGTCATTAATTAATAAATCCTTCTTCACGCAGCCATTTTTCAGTCAAAGGAGTGGGTTCATAAATCTCCCACATCTTACCAGTGGTACAAGCATCAAGTGCTTTAGCAGTCATACCTTGAGTCATACCTGCCCATTTTGCTTCTGCTTCAAAAGGAACAGCAGACTTAGGATAACTCTTCTCTACAATATCACGCCAGACTTGAGGAACCTTTTCCTCTGGGTAGATGAGAGCAATCAAACTATTCTTGATAGTTCCTGCCATACAATCCTGTGCAGAATGCCATCCTTCATGACGCATCACAGTCATAAGGACATGGGGACGATGCACAAAGGCATCATTCAGATAAAAGTTATTTGATACTGTGTGATAAACTCCACGATGTCCAGGGGGAAAATACTTTTCATGCCCTAGAAAAACCATAACTCCGATCTTATCAAGGGATACCAACATCGAGTCAAACTCGTCAGCAACAAGATCAAAATTAGAATTAGGAAACTCTTTACGAATATCGTCGATACTCTTGATTCGTCGAACATCTTTGGTGCATTCTCGTGTAATCATGCAACCCATAGAGTCCATAGTATAGAATCCTTTTTTGATCTTTGATTCATTTGCTAGTGCTGGAATAGCAAACAAAGAAGAACCAATCAAACCAAGTAGTAATCTTTTCATGTTGTATAATATGCTTGATAGTATTTAACCAATCCAGAAGTGTTTACATTTCCTTGTGATACCCAGTCATGAGAGCATTCAGAAATACTTTGCATACTATAAATTGGTTCTCCATTTTCATCAGATTGAGAACCAAATCTACCAAGAAGGAGTGTATAACATTTCTGCCGCAATTCCATTCTTTCTTCAGAATAACGCCAATCTTTATCCATAGAACTATTTGTCATTTTAGGTATACTTTTCAATAAATTTGTAGTCTTCAGAATAAATTTCTTTTAATAGATTAATTTGGTCTTCAGTAAAGTGATCAAGTTTTATATTTTTCTTTGAGCTATTATACCAGTTTCTACCATCAATACCAAATCTTTCACAAACATTTTGGATTGAAACTAATTCAAAATTCTTAAATTTTAATTGGTCTACAAAAAAAGTTTGTGGATAAAAATGATGCACTTCTTCTGAAGAAGTAATATTTTTAAAATTTTTAAAAATAAACTCCAATTTTTGAATGGAAGTAAAAATTTCTATACTTTGTTCATCACTAAGCAACTTCCATTCTAAAAATAGTTTTTTGCCAAAATTAGAATGAAAATTGTAATGTTTTTCGGAAAAATAATCATTACATAAAGATATAAATCTTTTTACTGGATCATTATAAACAACAAGAGGAACTACATCACTATCAATTTCATCATAAAGTTTTCCTGGATGATAAGAATCTTTTTTACATGATCTAAAAATTTTAATACCAGAATTTTTTATTGATGTTGATGCATTCTTAGGAACTTCAAACCAATATCGTTTTCCCTCATTTAATTCAATTTCATTTAGAACTGGAAGACCATAAAGTTGGCACCATTTACAATTGCAAAAATTAAAATGGTTAAAAAACTTATTATTTTTATCAATACTCAGATTGTGATCAATTCCATTATTCATTGAAACTGCCCCATACCAGTGCCAGAGTTCCAACCACCAGGACCAGACTGGAAGTTTTCAGAACCTCCGACATTTTCTTGCCAGGTTGCCCAGTGTTTAGAAGCACGAGCATACATCTGTTGATGAATGTCTTCTGGTTCTTTCTTAGGTTGTGATGCCTCAATAAACTTTTGCTCTTCAATCTTTTGAGCAACATGCTTTTCGTAGGCAATAACTTTTTCGGTTTTCACTGGTTCAGAAAACCAAGAATCAGTAGGAGTGCTTACGGGAGCAGGAACACCAACATAGTTTTCTTTAGGTTTCTCAACTTTCTTAGGTTTCTCCTCAATGAGAAATTCACTGCGGGGAATGAATACCTTTTTGATACTCTTGATTATTTTTTTGATCATGACCAGACAAGTTTCTTAGTGTAATCGTATGCATACTGTTGGCGATATCCTTTGATGCCCCAACCCAACCAGTAGTAAGCAGCAACCATATATTGATCGACTGTCTTACCAGGACCTTCAAATTCTGGAAGGTAGCGTTGGAATACAGACTCATTGATCATGTATGCTGTCTGACCCTCAAGTGAAGAAGGATCATAACCATACTTAGTGGCAAACTTACCAAGGTTATTATAACGTCCTATGGAAGTCCATTGAATCAATCCATAACCACCATGAGTACATTGTTTATATGATACACGAGCACCCCCTTCACAAATGTTGGGAATGAAATTAGATTCAGATTTGATGTTACCCAGGATTGTAGCAAGGGCATTACGATCAGAAATCTTGGTCTTTTCTTGAAGTTGTGCAAGAACATAGTGTTCTTCTTTAGTTCCCTTAGTAAGTTTCCAAGACTTTTTGACAACTTTGATTGAAACTGCTTTCTCCTGATTAACAGTTACATCAATTTCAGGAGGATTCTTGATTTCACTGATACTTGGATAAGCACAAGCAGCTGAAGCAGTGACAAGAATTGGGGCAGCAATAAATTTTTTAAACATTAAATCAATTGAATTCTACATCCAAATCAAATCGCACTTGTTTGGCACAAAGTATATAGAAAAATTACTTTTCTCCAATATACTCTAAAGAATAAATCTCATGGTCTTCAATATCAGGATTTAACCATTCAGCAAACTCTGATTTAATTGCATGAGCATTCTCTACGGATTCTAACACGTCATAGGTCTCTATTTCGCATAGAGTGTGCATTCTGTCAACTGCCCAATCATGAGTCGTCTTCAGAGTGTCTTCCAAAGTTACCATAGTCTTTACGCATGTAGCGTCCGAGAATGTTGCTATTATAGAACGCAGGACTCCCGTTGTCAAGTGCCTCAGATAAGACATTATTTAAGAACAACTGTTTAGTTTCTTCATAATTGCAAAGACCTCTAGTTTCATGAAGACTCAGTATTTCTCTACTGAAGATCTCTTTGCCATACTTTTTTATATCTTCTTTTAACTCAGGACAAGAACCGTAATACTTTTTCCAATCTGATTCTTGTTTTACTTTTCTTTTCTTTCCAGGAGGTTTTCTGAACGACCAAAAATACTTTCTCCCAATGTACGATCGTCCGTTGGACTTATTGGTAATACAGTAAACAAACCCAAAGTAGTCCCCAATATCATCAGAGTCAAAAATTTTGCCATCATATCTCCATGGATTCTCATAACTCATCTTATAGAATTCAATGAGCTATTATTTATCTTTAACCGAGACAAACCTAGTCTAGACAAAAAAAGGGGGTTTGTCAAGCCCCCCCCACAAATTATTATTTACTTTATAATCAGTATTGCTCAATGATGTTCTGAATAGTTTGACTATCCATCTCCAACATGATATAATTAGCTTCATCAATGGTGTCTACGTGACCCATTTCAAATAGATAATTTAGAACAATATCATATGCATCAAATGATTCTGATTGTTTCTGTTGTGATTTTTTTGCTCTTTCTTCTTGCCTCTTCTTCTCTGCTTCAATTGCTCTATCAACAGAATCTTTGTCGATCTTTGCACCAGCAGGACCTTGAGTTAATCCAGATGAATTACGTAGTTCAGTTTTCAAGGCATCTCTTACCTTTGGATTATTTTGTACAATCCTCTTGGCATTTGGAGATTTTTCAACAGTATCGAGCATTGCACGACGTTGAAGAGTATCTAATTCATCTTTAGTGTTTGGTTCTACTTTTGTCTCTGCTTTTGGTACAGGTTTATTGTATAATTTGGCGTGCATTTCCTTACCATAAGCCTCAGCTTCTTTGATTTTTCCCTGAGCAATTAATTCTCTGTACTTGCGGTTAATGTCAGCACCTTGTTGTCTTGTTTGACCACCTGGGAAAGTTCCTTTAGTAGATCCTCCAGAATCGCTACTACCGGTACCGCCGCCACCGCCACCGCCGCCACCGCCGCCACCGCCGCCACCGCCGGCGCCAGCATTTCCACCTGCATCAGAAACTCCAGAATCATAACCTTGGTTTCTGCCGAGCATGTATAATCCAGCACCGCCAAGGGCATAAGCACCTGCTTTTACAGGACCTTTTAATCCACTTTTTAATTTAGATAGGCGACTTGGTTTTGTAGGTGGAGTTACTTTTTCAACTCTTCCAGCACCTTGTCCACGATATCTAGTGGTAGAACCAGTTGTTTGTCCTGCTGGAGGAAGTGCCCTTTGACCACTTCTAGCCACATCATCTACAGATGACGCTGCTGGTTTTGCTCCCCTTCTAAAAAGGCCCTTCAATTTACCAAATTGCTTAAGACCCCATTTAATACCAAATTTTTCATATAATTCAACTTCTGTGCAATTTTCAACGAATGCATAAATTGCATTTTCACTATAACCCTCAGCAAGCATAGATTCAAAAATAAAATCTATGTGTTGTTGAGTTTCTTCGTCTATAATTTGATCATAAGAGGAAACTCCATCACACAAACTTTTAAAATCATCAACAGATTTTTTAGTAATTTTTGACATTTTTTTATCCTTCTATAAATTTATTTATTTTTTAATTATTTTTTGTATGAGGAGTATCTTGATGCTTGTTTATCAGTCCAATTTTGAGCAGTAAATTTGCCAGTAGATTTATCTAGAGTTCCTTGAACTCCACCTTTCTTTGCCAACACGGTAGTCTTTTTAGGTTGAGTTTGTGCTGGAGTATTTGCTAGTTTTGGATTTGGAGTAGAAGCAGGTGCTGGAGTATTTGCTGGTTTTGGAGTATTTGCTGGTTTTGCTTGTGCAGGTTGACTCAATCCTCTTGCAATATCGGCACCCAGCGCCGCATATCCAATGGGTCCAGGAATAGCACCAGCAGCAGAAAGTGCTGCACCAGCCCAATCACCCTTTCTTGCTCGGTTAACTGCTTCAATACCCATTAAAACATTACCAACAACTGGAATTGCTCTACGACCAACGCTAGCAACTTTTCCTACAGTTCCCCATCCCTCATAAACAACACCATTTGTTTCATATGCCTCATTCATGAAACTATTGAAGGATTTACCTTCCCACAATGGTTCACTTCGATTAGGAAGTGGTGGTTTTTTCTTACCTGGATTCTTACCTGGAGTGGCAGTGGTAGCGGCAACAGGTCTAGGTGCTGGAGCAGAAGCGGCAGGTCTAGGTGCTGGAGCAGAAGCGGCAGGTCTAGGTGCTTGGGAAACACTAAACTGAGCATTTGGTGTAGGAGCACCAGCAACTGGTCTTATACCACCTTGAATTGGTGTCCCAACTGGTCTAGGTGCTGGAGCAGGGGATCCAGCAGCAGGTCTAGGTGCTGGTTGTGATCCACCAACAGCAAGTCTAGGACCACCACCAGATGAAAGTGCTCCTCTACCAGAAAGAGCAGATGATGCTGCAGCATTTCTTGCTGCAACTTGATCTGGTGCCTGTCCAGTTTGATATCCAAAAGTCCTTTGCATTAGAGGATTAAATGATCTTTTTGGAGCTGCCTGTGTTGGAGCAGGAGTAGTTGTTTTATCTGCAGCAGTATTACCAGTTGGTGTAGAAGGAGCAGTATTAGCGGTAGCAGTAGGTCTAGGCGTTGAAGCAGCAGGAGCATTAGCAGCAGCAGGATTAGCAGCAAATGTCCTCTTACCAGAAGCATCGTAAGTTACAGTGCCTTGCTTACCACCGAGAGTTGCTGCATACTGTCTGCCAACAGTAACTCTTCCACCAGCACCACCAGATGCTGCAACTGTTTGAGGTGCAGGTCTTGGTGAAGGTGAAGGTGAAGGTGAGGGAGAAGGAGAGGGAGAAGGAGAGGGAGAAGGAGAGGGAGAAGGAGAGGGAGAAGAAGCAGATGCCTTTTCTGGCGGTTGGTAATCTGGATTATTCTTCAACGCTTCCTGACCACGTTGTCTTACATTGTATCTTGCTTGCGTTGTCAGTGCCTCATCGGACTGAGGTCTCCATCTTTGAGATCCAGGTCCACTTGGTTTAACATTTGCTGCTCGCAATCTCGCAAGTTCTTCTTTTTCAGCAGCGGCACCACCACCAGCAGCCTGAACTCGTCTATCTGCTTCAATACGTCTACGTTCGGCGGCTCTGTAGTTAGCACTACGGTCTACTACAGCTTTCTCATCAAGTTGCTCACCATCATACATTCCCTCATGTGTCTCTGCAGTAGGATGAGACTCAGCACCATTTTGAGTAAGTTTAGACATTGTAGTTTTATCGGTTCCCTTAATGTCTTTATTTATAAAAAAAAGAGGGTCAAAGACCCTCCGTATCATTTAACCATTCATTAGAGTAATCATAATCACCAAATAGGTAATCATCTGCCGCTGCTGCCTCTTTATAGGCATTCAGCATTTTATCAGTATCCCAGTTATAGTTGGAATCCTGTAAAAGAGTTTTCTGTGACATCCTGTTTGATTCCTCCGACAATATAGGACTCAACTTCGGTTTCTTGTGGTGCCACTTGAAGACCCTTCGAAGAAATCCAGTGCTCTGTCCAAGGAAGTGGATTATTCTTTGCTGGAATGTCATAGAGTGGCTTGAGTCCAATTGCTTTCATTCTACGGTTGGCAATCCATTCGACATACTGTTGTAACAGTTTGTCATTCAGACCAATCATAGAACCGTCCTTAAACAGATACTCTGCCCAATACTTTTCTTGATTGACTGCATTCTCAAACGCTTTATAAGTCCATTGCTCTTCTTCTTGAGCAATCTTCTTCATCTCTGGATCATCACCATTCATCCAATTCTTGATAATATTTTGAGTGATGACTAAGTGCTGATTCTCATCTCTTGCAATTAGTGAGATGATTTTTGCACTTCCTTCCATAAGTTTGAGTTCGCCAAATGCAAAA
>Ga0208427_1000750_pt1 | contig 13834 bp, 36 predicted proteins | sample DEB08_DNA_FD_184532 | JGI IMG/M metagenome (GOLD analysis project Ga0208427, IMG submission 184532) | Aqueous microbial communities from the Delaware River and Bay under freshwater to marine salinity gradient to study organic matter... | ecosystem: Environmental > Aquatic > Marine > Coastal ...
TTTCATATCCTTAGGCGGGCCTCTTCGTTTTTTCATATTATATAATCTAAATAACGGATATTTGTGCTTTGATCGAGTTTACCGTTCTTGTCATAAGTTATGACAGTATAGATTGTATCTGTTACTTTATATTTTGCATCGGGAGCTTTGGCAATGGATTGTACGGTGTAATCTTTTTCATAAGAAGTAGGTACAGTAGCAGCTATAGAATTAACTTCCATTCTACTTCTCCCGTTTTTTGGCCCCGCGTTTGATATCATTACGAGTTGCAGCTGAAAGAGGTTTAGCTGTCCTCTTCTTCCTCGTCGAGGTCTTCTTCCTCGTCGTTGATCTCCTCTTCGTAGTCGTCGAGCCAGTCTTTCTTCTCGTCGACTTTTTCCTGCGTCTTACTGCCATCCCCGTTCTCTTCCCAGTATTTCATTAACTGGCTGCGGCTTTTGAATCTAGCAATTTCTTCATTCTTATCATCCATAAGAATCCAAGCCCTATTTTTATAAGCTATGTTCATTTTATTCGCCCTTATTTAGGTCTACGAGGTTGTGACCCCACTTGGCCCATGCAATATGTGCAAACCAGCCAATAACTGCTCCAATTAGTATGTCAATCATTTCATGCTCCTCTTTTTCTTCTTGCCGCGCTTTTTTGCAGCTTTCGATGGTCTACCACGTTTTTTACCGTAAGTTCCTTTACCGTAAGGCATTGTTTTCTCTTATGGAAGATAATCCCATTCTTGCATATAACAATTATGCTGTTGACTTTTTACCCAACATAGTTCTTGAATAAGTCGATTATACCATTGCTTATCGTACTCATCCGAAGCTTTATTCATATCTTGCTTTAATTGCGAGATACGAACATTAATATACTTATCAATGTCTTTTGGCCTATTTCTTTTCATTCGAGTAACAATGATACAATTACACCTGCCAAAAATAGAATCATGCTTCCTGCGCCTACAAGAAGTCGACTCTCCATTCGAGATAATGTCTCTTCAATTTCTTCAAGTCGATTGAAGGTAGTTTTCCACCTTTCTTCGCACTGAGCTTCATGAGTAGACATTTCTTTTTCAATTGCTACAACTCGATCTTCTATATCCATTATTTTAGTAGTGTAAGAATAAGAAACAATGTAGGCACAAAAAGTGCTATTCCACAGATAAAGTATACTACGTACAACGCAAGTTGAGCATAGTATGCTCGCTTTTCACGTTCCTCTCTTTCTCTTTGCTCTCGTTCTTCTTTGGCTTTCTTTTGAAACTGAAGCCAGTCATCCCACATTCCTGGACGACCCGCCCAGATCATATGCTCTTTAAGATGTTCTTCCATCTCTTTGATTTTTTCAAGCTCCATGAAAGCTTGTAAATCACTTTTGTATCCATTTTTATTGGATTTTCTCTGTAGTTCAGTTTTGCTATCAAAGAACTTAGAAACGACTCCAGCTATATCATACAGCTCTTTACCGTTTCCAATTGCTTCTTTTATTACGCCAAACGCAGCATTCGCCATCGCAATTTCTGCGAGCATTGAAGTTCTCTAAGGATTAGTCCTCCTTGAGTAGTTTCTCCATCAGCTTTCCGTAATTACCTTGGCCAAATGGCAAACCCTCAGTATTGATTTGTACATTGTTTTGAGTTCTTACGTTTGAAGTCTCTGCTTTCACCATTTCGGCTTGAGCTTTGATTTCATCCATTCTCATACGATGCGCCATCTGAAGTAAGTCTGCCAAGTCTTTACTTGAGTATACTCCGGTTTCTTGCGCCTCCTCTAATTTTGATTTAATGATTTCGTCAAGGGCTGTAGCAATATTATTCTTGTTACGAAACCCCATGTCTAAGTATACAGTATCTATATACTTTTTTACTTCTCGCTTATTAAGTATATCAACAACTTTATTTTCAGGAACGGCTAAATACTCGCACACTGCACGAATATTTCCAAATTGCAAATAGCAATTTGCCACTTCCAACCCTTCTGGAGAGATTGTTGTTAATTCCTTACTCATTTTTAATTATACCTCTAAGGGGATGTTTTGTCAAGGTTTAAATTTCGGTAGTATTTCCATAGTTTGTACGCATAGTTTGCGTGCATAGGACAGTGTTTAGGGTTGTACTTAACATAAGACATAAATTCTTTAAGATCCCCACTGATCTGCCATTGCTGCGGCAATTCCAAAGAACGTGATAGATCGTTCTTTGCCCTGTCCTCCTCCGAACTTGTCATATCCAGTATCTCCTTGGTTGCCCCATCTTGGCTTACCATTTACTATTCGAGGTTCAACATACCCCGTAGGTTGTAAGGGTGCCAAGCCCCTCAGCCACAAACCCGTTTTCTTTGACGCATCTTCTTCGTAGTTATAGGGCTGGACGTATTGGGGCTTTGGCATAAAATCGAGGCGGGTATTAATGCAACCCACCGGGTTCTCAATGCACATTTTTTCTACGGGAGCTTCCCATAGTTTTGTAATAAATTTTAAGGCTTCTTCTGTTTTTTCCGCTCTTCCCGGGACTTTGTTGTTCCAATGTAGTCCAGAAGAAGCCAGATAGGTGCAAGGAGGGTGCAAAATAGCAATATCCCAGTCATTGTTATATAGTACATCTAGTACGTCTCCTTGGTAGTGAACGCCATGAGGACTCTCGCTAGGCAAGAGATCGCAAGAAACAGCATCGTGCCCCATTGCATTGAAACAATCTCGCACGGTTCCTGAAAACTCACACCCTACTAATACTTTCAATTCTAATCACCGTTGATTTTAAAACGTCTTCGAAAGAGCCATCGCTTTTGAGAATAATCAGACGATCGCTACTACCATTATTTAATTCTTTTGGCATTGCACCAGTTACTTCAAGTGTATGCCCTTTTGTCCAATGTTTGTAAATTACTTTTACCATGTGTACCTCTGTGAGATTATGCTATATTGTATCCCGAAAGAGCACCAAATGTCAAGGCTTATTTTTGGTTAGGTGTTCAAAAAACCCCAAAGTTTTACGTGTGGGGTAGCGCGCGCAAATGAGAATCATTCTCGTCTAGAAACCGCCCACCCCGGCCTGGCCTATAGCACAGACCCGGCCCGGCGTCAAGCAATTTTTTTGTGAAATATTCACATAAAAAAAGCTGTACTTTTGGGCACGGGTTCGGTTATAATCTTTTCATCGGATGGGGATTGGCCCTGTCCCTTTTTAAAAGGTAGCATCTTATGTCTAACTACACTGATAAAATGGTCGCGGCGATTCGCTCTGCGGCTCCTCTTAACCTCGCCAAAGCTAAGGCACTTGCCGAGCAATTCGGGAGCGTATCACATCGCTCGGTCATTAGCAAGGCGCAAAGCCTCGGCGTTGAATACGTCAAGGCCGCTCCCGCCGCGCGTCAGCCTCGCGGCATCACTAAGGCGGAATATCTAGCCGCCATTCGCAAGGGTTTAAACCTTGCTGATCGCGAAGGCGATCTAACCAAGGCGGAGCTTTCCGCCGTGTTGCAGGCTATCGCATGATAGCCTTTGCCGCTTGGATCGGGGCCGCTTGCATGATGGCGGCCCCTTTCATCATCGACACGAGCGCGGGAAAATATCTTGCGATTGTCGGTTTGGCATTATTAACATTGCAAGCGATTGCCAATCGGTGCTATAATCTGGTCTTGCTTAACATCGTTGGTATCGGAGGATATTTTTATGCGCTTTATCTATGATTTAGATCACACTGTGATCGACTCGTCACATCGTCAGCTTACACTTGCTGACGGCTCACTCGATCTGGATCACTGGATCGAAAACAACACGCCCGAAAAAATCGCGCGTGACCGACTGCTACCGCTTGCCCGTCACTGGCGAGCGCAACGCGAACGCGGCTGTGAGATCGTGGTCTGCACTGCTCGCGTTATGGGTGCGGCAGATTACGAATATCTGCGCGCAAATAACCTCGAATGGGATGCTTGCCTATCGCGCCCACTCGGTAACACTAACCCAGACGGCGAGCTAAAATTTGCACTATTGCAAAAATACGCTCGCGCAAAGACTCACTCATGGGCTAGGTTTTGCAAATTTAGCCTAATGATAGATGACAATAAAAACGTCATCTCTTACTTGACTGCTCGCGGCTTGCGGGTTTATAATGCACTTGAAATTAACGCGAGGTTAGCGGCATGATAATTCGATCTACTGACTCAATCCCAGAAATCACCCCGATCTCTGGCATGGCTTGGCACTACGTTTGGGAATTGCTCGAATTTGGTGTTTTCAAAAACGGCTACGCTCGACACGCCTACAAGAACGGCAAGCATGGCGGCATTGAGCGTGTGCGCTGGTGTTTGCAAGATTGCGAGGACGCTTTCGGCTACAATCGCGGAGAGCTTCACGCTCGCATCTGGCGGATGCGTTTGGGCGACAACGAAACGGTGCTCGCGGCAGAGCAATTTGTTCACTCACGCGAGGCAAACCGCGAGGACAAAGCCATGCTGTATGACAAGCGTTGGCTTGACGTTGGCGGTAAATCGGAATTTTATTTCTGTGACCAAAAAACTGCGTTGACTCGCTACGCCAATAGCTACCGCAAAACCAATCTGGCAATCGGTGCGGCGGTGCGTGATTTCAAACGCGCAAAGGGAATCCACGGCTGTCCCTACCCTGTTGACTATGAGGAGGTTTTAGCATGAAAAACCTACAAGCAAAACTAAACCGGCTCGCGGAGAATCTCTCCGCTCCGGTTGCGGTAATTTTAGAAGGGCGAGACACTGCGGGCAAATCCTCGACCATTCGAGAATTGACCCACTACCTGCCGCCCGATCTTTATAGCGTTTGCCTTTCGCACAAACCTAGCAAACGCGCAATGTCATCATGGCTGGCATATTGGGAAACCAAACTACCAAAGCAAAACCAAATCGTGTTTTTTGATCGCTCTTGGTATTCTCGCGCGATGGTGCAACATATCAACGGATGGTGTACACCGAAACAATACGAGATTTTTATGCGCGACCATAAAAATTGGGAAGCTAATCAGCCGGTGCGCTTGATTAAATTTTGGCTTTCGATTTCGGAAGATGAACAAAAACGCCGAATCGAAATGCGAAAAAATTCTCCGCTGACTTATTGGAAATTTTCGCCCAACGATGAAAATGCGCTTTCACACTATGACAGAATGAGCATTTTGAAAGAGCGCGTTATTGATTCCGATTGGCACACAATTAATTTTGAAAATAAACGCGCGGGAATAAAAAAATTGCTTGACACATTATGCCGCGATCTGGCATAATGTTTTTATCGACTCGGGGATTGGCCCCATTTAAGGAGAGCGAAAAATGTCTGCACAATACTCTAGCCACGTTACTCAGGAAGACCTTTTCGACTTGGCGGCTTACCGTCACTTTGACACTTGCCGGAGCTGTGGCAAGACCTGCCCTGCCGCTAACTACTACGAAGGGCGCGTTTGCCACGTTTGCTACAACGAAGACCTAGACTTTTGGTCAGCTTGGGACTGGAGGTTCGAGTGGGAGTGGAGCCGAAAAGCCAAGTGACGTGTTCCACGTGGAACAACGCTAGGCCACGACCCTACCTGCCTTCGGCCAGGACCAAGCGACCAAGCGGTCGCTTGACAATTTTGGCGCGGCCGCGCCAGTAGTAGTTCGACGACGACTTTTTTTGGTGTACCGCGCGCCAGAATAAGTGCAAACGCGACCAATGTCAAGTCTTTTTTGCACGATTGGATAAAATTTTTTTAAATTGTTTTGGTCTTATAAAAGCGCCGCGCCGATTATACAGTGCGGGGTCAATGCTGTCAAGTACTTTTTGCACAATTGCCCAAAATAATTCGACGCGCTGGTCTCTGCTAGACCCCGTGCCCACCCTGGTAGTATACGCGCAAGGCCCGGAATTGTCAAGAACTTTTTGCGGCAATTGTGCAAGATTTTTAAAAGCGCGAGCCTGGCGGCGCCGATTATACAGTAGTGCGCCGACGATGTCAAGTACTTTTTGCACAATTCGTGAAAATAAATCGCTTGACTAGTCTCTGCGGGGACGGTATAATTAGCGCAAATTGTAGAAACCTGGGGCATCCCCGCGACAATTTTTGATAATTTTGGTAGATTCGAGAAAATAATTCTTGACACGATTAGGTCGTGTGCGGCCCCCCGGAATTCGCTTGCGTTGGGGTTACGACAAAAAAGATTTGACATTTGTAACCGAAGCGAGTATAATATGTACCATAAATCGGAGGAATATACATGACTGATGTACAATTCGAAGCCTTTAGCTTATACGCAGGTATGCGCTATGACGGTATGTCTAAGCTGGATGCATTTATGTACACCATACGGTGTCTGCTTCCAGAAGAGGACTACCCTAACGGATACGATGATAGTGCGATTGAATTATACTCTTGGCTTCGACAAAAGGTAAAACTGGATGACTAGAATAAAAGTAAAAGCAAAAAAGCAATGGTCAATGGCTGAAAGACAATTAGCCAAAAAAGCCATTGAATTTGCACTGGATGAGCTTGATTTACGAGTAACCCCAGTACCAATTGATATTCGACTAAAAGGTAAGTCGGAAACAGATTTCGGTGATTCTATTGACCTGGATCACAAAATTGTAGTAAGATTACACAAAAATGATAACTGGTTGTCTACTTTGTTTCATGAGCTGGAACACGCACGCCAGTACATTTACTGCGAGCTTGAGTTAGAACACGACCATGCTATTTGGCAAGGTACTTTATCAAAGCGCAACGAAAAATGCTGGGATGAGTATTGGAACTCTCCGTGGGAAGTAGCTGCAAGGGAAAAAGAAGAAGAATTATTTGCAGCTTTCCAAAAAAATCTCTTGACATCATCCTCATAAACTTGTATAATATATTTTCAAAAGTGGTAAAACATTTAATTTTTAGGGAGAATTTTAATGACTGATATGACTGCAAAGGCTTCGGCCAACTACACTCAAGAAATGGTTGACACCATCTCTTCTGACTACTCTGCTAACCCTACTCGTGCTACTGTTGATGCGCTTGCTGACAAGTTCGACAAGACTCCTCGTAGTATCATCGCTAAGCTCTCTGCTTTGGGCATCTATGTCAAGGCTGAGCGTGTAACCAAGCGCGGTGAGCCGATTGTTCGCAAGGACGAGTTGGTTGCTCAGGTTCAGGCAAGCCTTGGTTTCGAAGTACCCTCTTTGGTCAAAATGACCAAGGTTGATCTTCAGAACCTCATCAGCTTCTTCGAAGCAGCTTAATTTTCTAGGGCCTTCGGGCCCTTTTACTTCAGGGCTTTGTAATGTACATAGTATTTTGTGTATTATCAGGTAAACCAGACTGGGTAAGCACTTGGCTGGAATACTACGATGCTTACAGGGAAGCAGAGTCCTTAAATAAAAGGGATTACAAGGCATTTTACTACGTAAGATATAAGGAGAAATTTAATGGCAAAGACACTTATCTTTGACCCCGCTTTGACTCGAAAGTTCAAAGCCAATGCCGCTATGAAAGGCAAGAAAGTGACTTCTCACGGTGCATTTCGTGCGAAGCGTAAGCCTAACTCACCTGTGATTCAGCGTGCTGAGCGAGCAAAGGCTGCTGCAGTTTTTGGCAAAGACCCGGGATTTAAGTCCGAAATCTATGGTATCGAGGTAGAGTAATGTGGGGATTTGTTGTAGTTCTTGCATTATGGATGACATACGTCGAAACTGAAATGCCAAACAGAGTGCACGAATGTGAATTTGATAACTCTTGCGGATTGCAAGAAGAAGAGGAAGCAGCATAATGAGTAGAGAAGAACAAGACGCAGTGTACAATTTTGTAGGATTTTGTTCAGCTTGTGCGATATTATTATTTATTATAATAAGTGCGTAGGAGTTACAAAATGCACATGATTCAAGAAGTATTAAGTCCCGGGAGATACAAGTATAAAGTGTACAATGCTCGGGGCGCGCTTTTGTTTGTAGGAGAAAGTGCTAGTATTGCACAAAGTATCTATCAACAAGGCAAAGCAAAGGAATTGGAGGCAGAAAAAAATGCTAGATTATCAAGAAATGATCGCAGTAACAGATCGAGCGACATCAGTGAAGGTTAACCCTGACGGGTCTAGCTATACTTATACTAATATTGAGAGTATCCGTAGCGAGCTATGGCATAACTGGGCTCTAAATTACTTAGAGATTGAACAGAACATTGAGTCTATGCGACGCCAGGGCCTGCTTGTAGATTACTCGGAAGGAGCGAATAATTAATGGAAATAAAAGAAGTTGAATCAGTAACAGTTCAATTCTGTGCAAACGGATGCGTGTTAGAGTTTAGCGCAAGAATTGATGGCGAGTGGACTACTAGAAAAGAACTTTTTATAGTAGGAGACGAAGCTGATATGTTTGCACGAATTGCACACTTGCAGGTAATACATCGTGGAGCTTAAAGATAGTGCGGAAAATGTAGCATTTCGTATACGCACTTTTTGTATGTACGAAGCTGACGTAGAAAAGTTCGAACCCAAACTTCATATGAACAATGATGGGCTCGTACTGGAGTACAATGAGAAGAGTACTGGGTATAAAAGATTTGAAAAAATGTGTGGGGTAACGAAAAATAATTCTTGACATTTTGTGGTCACTTCTTGTATAATATCTTCTTAAATGGTGAGGAATCGCCAAAAGTTTGAGGGAAGTCAGGGACGCCATTAGTGTTGCTACCCACTATGCGATAAGACAGTAAAGATCCCGGTAAAAGTTAACTCGGCCTATCCGGAGCCCTCATCATTATCCATCTACAGTTGTTGACCAGTCCACCGACGGGTGAGAGGGCATCTATCTGTAGATCAGCCAGCCTGAAGCTAGAATTCAGGTAGTGCAAGGGACGCACTCGTTAGTTCCCCGCCCTACGCCGAGGTTGTCTGTCGGTGTACGTTCGGAAGGCGTATAACTTCTGTCCAGTTACCAGTTGGTGCGATTTGTATTCTGGGGTATCAAAAACAAAAACGCGGTGAAGTTGTAATCTGCAGTACAGCTTCAGGTATGTGAGGAGGGGGTGCATATCACTTTAACTATAGGAGGAAGTCCTGTAAGTAGCAAATCGCGATAGAGCGTCGAAAACTCTCATGGCTACTTAAAGGCACTATACAGCCTAGTGGCAGTTCGCGGCTCTAAACCTAACTGTAAAATCCCTGCATAGAAATATGTGGGGATTTTTTTATGCCTTCAGAAAATTTTTCTTGACATTTTTTGGCAGGTGCGATATAATATGTGGTTCTGAGGAGAATTTTATGAGTGATAATATTATTGAATTTCCAGTACACCTTACAGCGGGGTCTCAACGAACCAGAAATGAACTGGCAGACATGGGGCACAGTCTTGAGCGAGTGTATGAAAGCCTGGAGGAAGCAATGACTGCAATGTCAGAGATGGAAACAGCAATTAAAGAGCTGGAAAATCGTTACAATGAGAAATTGCTGGAACTTGCGGAACAGGTGGGAATTGAAAACCTTACAATTGATGATGTAAAGTACGCAACCAATATCGGGGTCGGTACGGGGTCGCGGGAGTTTACATTTGAGTTGGAAGACGGAAAGATGTTTAAATTCGTACTAGAGGAAGATCCGAATGAGTAATTATTCAGAAAACGAAGTAAAAGAGATGCTAGAAGTTTACACTGCAAATCCGTGCAGAGAAAGTGTAAACGAACTGGCAGAAAAAATGGGTCGAAGTGTAAAGTCAATTATAGGAAAGCTCTCGCGTGAGGGAGTTTATAGGCGAGAGAAGTACTTGACTAAAACTGGAGAAAACCCTGTCACAAAAGTAGAAATACTAGAAGAAATTGCAGAAAAACTTGATCTAGACGTGACCAAGTTATCAGGATTGGAGAAGGCTCCTAAGCCAGTTTTAAAATTATTGGCAGAACGTGTTGGATTAAGTTAAAATCACGCTCTTATTATTTGCGTTTGGGCAAAATTGTGTTTGCTTTAGACGGAATTGTAGTAAAGCAGTTTGAATGTTTAGACCCGCTTTAGTTATATTTAATTATCGGGGTCATTAGCGATTAGGTCAGAATGTAATCCAAATTGAAATTGAATTAGCGGGGATTTCAATAGTCAATATGCAACAACGAGCTAATCTTGTGGTTTTACCACCGGATGCTCCCTTAATTCCGCATCCGAGGTAATAGCACAAATAACTCTATGCACAATGACTATTTTTTGGTTAGATAGAATAGTGACTGACCTTATTGTCTATCAATTTATGATATATTTTACCACACTTTTTGCAAAAACACAACAACTATTTTTCCCAGGTATCGCTTTTCTGGACTGGGATGGAGATCTAATATGTATATACTAAAAGATGAGAAAAACATACACGGCGTATTCAGTAATGAATCTTACGCTACCCTGGCTTCACGTTTTGTGCAGGCCGAACACGGCCCCGGGCCTTATCCAGAACTACGAATTGTACACGTTCATCCAGATACAATTCGTAAAGTAGATATTCGTACTCTACTTCGATTTTATGAAAGTGCGGAAAAATAAAATGAGAACAGAGATATTAGTAGATGGACAAGTTCTTTCTATCGAAGATGCCCACGGAACAGTTACAGATGACTTTGGGTATTCGTGGGTTTGTGTAAAAGGAGAGGAAAAAGCTTGGCATTATAGAGTTCCTCCTGGAATGAGACATACACAACAAGAGTATGACGAATTTTTAGAACGAGCTCAAATGAGTAAGTGGCATAAAGAAATGCAACAGATGATGACAAAGGGTTATCCACACGGAAGGCTTGAGTATTATCGTCCAGAAATTGACAGAAGAGCAGACTTTATGTTAGGAACTAGAGTATGGGAATTTCAGTACTCAGATCTAACAGAAGACGTAATTATGGGCAGAACAGAAGATTGGAACAGTTTAGATTTTGATGTTACTTGGGTTTTGCATACAGATTTGTTAAGTCCAATTAAGTATCAGCCCCGACTTATGTGGCACGGGGAGTGTATCTCAACTGCAAATTTTCCTACAAAAACTTTATGTAAATGGTTTAAGCCTTTAGAGTTAAATGCTGTTGTAATGAGCGTTCAGCCTTTGTTTCAGTGGGGAGGGCACGGAACCGACAGCTATGGTCGTCCAGGCCTACGCATACGAAGTGATGCTAAAGACTTTATACCAAAAACCGGAGAAGACGCTTTATATAGGTTTTATAACGCATCTTATAATAAAGAATATAAAAGCTATATTGTTTTAGGAGGTGTAACATTTAATTGGGTGCATGCTTTTAAGGCAGAAAGGGGAAGAATGTAGTAGTGAGCAAAGAAAAAAAGTTCTTGACAAGTTTGGTACCAAAATGTTACAATTTTGTTACAAAATGATATTTTTCATTTTAAAACTTACTAAATTTGTCGTGAGACAACGGAAATCGTCGTGATGACGAATAGGAGAAAACGTATGAAATATTTTATAGCAGCACTGTGCCTAGTGTTTGCCGGGGCAGCATACGCAGACAAAGAACAAGCAGTAGTAGTTCGGGATAAGAATAATAATTTTTATGTAGTAGTGTATGATTGTGGAACACCAGCAGTAAGAGCATGGCTTCGAGGAGCCGCAGAAGTCGGAGAGATTATTCGTATTCGCGATAAACGAGATCGAACAAGACTCTGTACTATTACAGATGTAAAAGAACTAGCATAAAGAAAGGGGCATTGCGCCCCTTTTTTAATAGAGTATCTTTTTTAGATCTGGAGCAAAGAAATTTGGTCCTTTTACAACTTTACCATCAAAGCGTTTGATAGGCTTACCATCTTCTCCTAGCTTGCTCATATTGCTTTCGTGTACTTCTACGAAGCAAGCATCAAGATCAATGCCAAAAGCATGACCGGCTCCGTAAACCACGTAGAGCAAATCTGTAAGAGCATCAGCAATTTCAATAATGTCTTTCGCACCCATAGCTTCATGTAGCTCCTCCAATTCTTCTCTGATAAGTTCGTGCCGGAGCGCTCTTGTTTCCGGGTCACGAAGAGTGGGGTTACTGTGTACATCTTGTTCAAACGCGTGCATGAACTCGGCGACGAGTTCGAAGTTTGTTTTGTTCTGCAATTCTTCTTTTCTCCCTTGCTTTAGCTGATAATTTTGCCTTCGATCTTGCAATGGAAGGCTTTTCAAAATACTGTTTTTCTTTGTAGTCAAAAAGTTTGTCTGCGTATTTACGTTTAAAAACTTTTAAAGCTGCATTCACATTGTTGTTCCTTACTTTTACGGACATAAGTTAAGTTTATAGACTACAAAGAGCCTCTTTTTATGAAAAGATCGTATTTCATCTCTAAAAAATCACCAAAATCAGTGGTGATATAGTGAGTTGAAGTACGCCACATTTCCTCTAGCTCAACTAGAAAAAACTCTAAAAACTGATCGAAATTCATGCCTCTAGCCTCTTAAAGTACCAACCTCGTTTTTGTAGGTAATGAGCTTGCGAAGCTATCGCAGTCAGAGTTCGAGATGGCAACAATTCCTGTAGTTTTTCTTTATCTACAGTATAATAATTTTGACGAAGTAATTCTCGTTCTCGAATACTCCAGGGTTTTCTTTCATATTTTTTCATCCTAGTATTATAGTGGAAAACTGTAAAAAAGTCAAGTACTTTTTTTGACCACCCCTAAAATACTTCTTGACTTTAACTCCTTTCTCTGGTATAATTGTTGTCATAATGAGAAGTATACCTAGACAATTTTGTTTGGGCAAAGGAGATCCTCTTGATAACTACTACTGAATTTGCAATTTTTATTTTTTGCCTTCTTGGGTGTGGAATACACTCCTGGAAGTTAGGAAAATCACAAGGAGTAGAGGCTACCGTCCAATACATGATTGATACGGGAGTACTCGAAGTAGAGGATGAGTGATTCGTTGAAGTAATAAACTGACGGTTGGACTCGGGTGCAAATCCCGACAGCTCCACCATAAGGAGTTTTATAATGCGTATTCCGATGAAAGGCGGAGATGAGTTTGATGCACTTTCTTTTAAATCTAAACACTTTTTTAAGTGGAGAGCAGGAGAAAGAAAGAGCCTCAAGAGAAAGTACAATAAACGACGCAGAAAGACTTTTTATGATGGGGCTGATACAGACTCGACAGGCGTACAGTAGACTTATGGAGAATCCGTGCGGAAGCTACGTTAACGCAACAAACTTAATAAATGCCAACGACGACATTTATGCACTTGCTGCCTAATTAAAGGTAAGCGGGGTGGGAGGAGCCTGGCAACAGAAATCCTCAAGCTACTCCAAAGGAGGAGAAATATGAAGAAACTTTTAGCGGGGTTTGCACTTCTCGGCCTTTCAGCCGGAATCGGTGCAGAAACTGTAATTAACTATGATGATGGCTCTACCTACACTTTGGAAGAGAATCAAGAAATTTATATCAGTACGCCGAACAGTGCTTTATTTAAGCGGCAGCTCATGAAAAATAAGGACACTTTTTTTCGTGTTCAAGAGCCTTGGACAAAGCGTGACTATGTGCCTGATCCAGACGGAACTGATACTATGGTCGTAGGCTCACACGAATGGTGTAAAGCATACAAGCCTTGGCACGAAGGTCTTACGTTTAACATGATTTCATGGCAACGTGCTTGTGATACCAACAACGATGGTGTGTATGATGAGGACGACGACAGATGGCCTGACGAAGGCTAAATTACTGGGGGCTTCGGTCCCCTTCTAAAATCGCATTACTGAAAAGGATGCAAAGCGTGTACCGAAAGGGCACAGGAGAAAAAACCATGACAAAGCAAAATTTATTGAATATTAACGACTTTCACAAGTTCTTTTTGGGACTTGATCTTCATCCAGATTTCTTTTCAAACTCCCCCATGACTGGCTACCCTCGCTACAATGTTGTG
>Ga0208427_1000754_pt1 | contig 13804 bp, 15 predicted proteins | sample DEB08_DNA_FD_184532 | JGI IMG/M metagenome (GOLD analysis project Ga0208427, IMG submission 184532) | Aqueous microbial communities from the Delaware River and Bay under freshwater to marine salinity gradient to study organic matter... | ecosystem: Environmental > Aquatic > Marine > Coastal ...
CCCGCCCGGAATAGCAAAGTACTTAGGTGGCATATGAACATTCCCTTCCTCGTCTACTGTAGGGGTGCGTGGATATATCTCGTCATACAGGGCCTTCAGCTCAGGATCACCTGCCACTTCTTCGAGCACAGGAACCTTCTGGGTGTAGGTGTCTTCAGGAACCTCCTCACCATCGCCATACACAGGAACTTGCTTGTAGCCCTCAATCTCGTCGGTTGTCTCGTAGTAGTCCAGCACCATTACCGGGGTTTCAATGACCTCAAGTAGCTCACCATCTTCTCCGTAGACATTGCGCGTCTTAACGACTCCGACCTCGATAGGCTCTGGCAGTTCATTACCATCCTCGTCGTGAGTGCGAGTGACAGTCTTTTGCTTGTCATGTCGCACTACCTTGTAGATTGGGTCGCCGTCTGTATAGCCCACAACCACTTGAGGCGTGTATGCAGGGACAGTTACAACCTCCTCTGTCCACTGAAGCTCACCCTCAATCTCGACCTGACGCTTGAATCCGTGGATTTCTTCGAGAGAGGTAACGGTCACAAAGGGCAGTTCAGCCAAGCCTTCAAGCTCGTCAATCGAGGTAATGACGATCATGCTCTTAGTGCCATCTGGTGAATACTGAATATGCTTGCCCGAGCGTCCGTCGATCTTGCCTCTGTAGGGTGATTCCTCGTTTACGAGTCCTGTGGCCCTGAGAGCGTCCATGTCGTGACAGATGGAAATAATCATAGCGTTGCCACCTGCGAGTCATTGAGCCGCTTGTTGAATATTTTTACGTTGCGGATTGTGCCGTAGGGTTGCGCTCCGCTGGCGTTATTGGCTCCAATTTGTATGGTTGTAGGAGGGTCGGGATCAGGAGTTACGTCTGTATCTGCCGCGCCCTGTGATAAACCATCTATATAGAGTTGTGCGTCATTCGTGAACGAAGCAAAGGTAATGGACTGCGTGACCCCTATGATTGAATCGTTTGTGGCAGTTTCAACCGCCTTGTTTGTGCCATCCGAAGAAACAACACCAGTTATAGAGCCGTCGCTACCTGTCTCAATGTAAACAGGCTCATTAGAATCACCATCATGGATAGACAGCACTTGGGTGTTGGTTGAAATCTGCCCCGGCGTGTACTCCAAATGCTGAGTTCGACCATACGGAGCATTCCCCACTGCGCTGTATGTCAGAACATCGGCATTGCGGGTGGCGCTGCTGGATGTGGTGGGGATGTAGGTGGTGGGGAAGGAGGATGCTTCTACTTGGCTATATGCCACGTAAACATCGCTGTCAGTCGCACCCGTATAAGAAGGCGCTCTGGCTCCGTCAGCATTGTTGGTGAAGAACAGATAGCCCCTCGCCGTGGCAGCAGTTGCCGTAGCCGGTGCGGTGATAGAAACCTCATACCAGCCCCCACCGAGAGCGATGGGCCTGTGTGCCGTTGTCGCGCTGCCTACCGTCCCCCACGAGCCTGTATCGAAGTCGAAGTTGGCATAGGCATTCGTGCCGAACTCACCGCTCTGAAAGGACAACTGAAACCATCTGTCAGACTTCTTCTTGACCGCGAAGGTCATCGTGTAGTCACTGCTGCTGGTTACGGAGACTTGGGATGTCCCAATGCCATGAATGTTGGTTCCTGTTGTCTCAGTGAACGTGCTAACAGTCTTCTTGCCGTCAGGCCCAACTGCGCTATTTGCTGAGACAGTTATTGAGGTCTTGGCCCACGCAGCGTTGCTGAAGTCCTCAGAGTAAGTAATCAAATTAGTCCCCGCCTGCTCACTCAGATACCCCAATGGCCCTGAAGCATCCCAAGGTGAGGGGATATTCTGCTCGATGCTCACGTTGCCGTTGAGCGTGTAGGTAAGGCCGTCAGCGCCTGTCGCTGTTGCTACGCCGGGAGTGTGAATCCTTGCGTCCCACTGGGCGTCAGGCTCTACAGAGAAATCCGTAGACTTCCAGATCGCCGCTCTCGCAGCCTTGCCATCCATGATGCCGTTAGTGCCGCCAGAATTATAAGCACCGATTCGCCACAAAGTACTGCCATTGAACAGGGTTCCGGCAATAGACGCCCCAGTAATGACCTCAAGCTCAACCCATGTAATCTGGTTCCAAGGGGTAAACGGGTGATCGTGCGATTCGTACAAAGTGATTGTTCCTTCAGAGTGATCAAAGGCGATCATCACCCCGCCCATCGCGCCGTCCTGAAAGCTGGTTTTCACGGTAGCGTTGACCGTTGTTTCTGACCCGCCTGTAGATGACAGGTCGATCCGCATGAGCCCGCTGACGTTGCGGAGCATGAAGGTCACGCCGCCGCTTTGAAACTTAGAGGAAAGTGTTTCGTCTGACGATGGGGTCTGCCAGTCCAGCGCACCAAAGAAAGCCGTACAGAAGTCATCTGTCGGAGAATTTTTTACGTCGTCCGGGGTGCTGATGTAGTCGCCGCTGGAGTTGGGCAAATCAGCCCAAGCCGCAAAGGGCGAGAACGCTCTGGCTGTGCCGTTGAGTGTCCAGAGGTCGGGCAAGTATTCGGCAGTTACGTTGTCAATACTGCCAACATAGTTGGCGTCAGCGGTAATGTCTATATCCGCTGTCGATGCCGTAACCTGATAAATGGCCGAAAATGTACCTGTTGTAGTAAAGCCCTGAAACGCAGAAAGTCGAGTCATGCCCGTAGGTGAGCCAGTAAAGGCCGTCTGCCCCGCGCTTCTTTCTGTCTGCGTGAATGTAATTTTTACTAGCTTGCCAACAATCCAGTCTGTTCTCTGCTGTTGAAGGAGGCTAGACCCTGACTGTGTTCCGTCAGAGGAAGCTGTGCCTCCGGAAATAGACCAGCCAGTGCCCTTTGTCCAGTCGCTATCGGTATCGAAGCCGCCATTAGTAACCGTGGCTGTCGGGATGGCCCCAGAGGATTCCCATGTCACTCCTGCCTCATAGTCATTGGCATTGAAATCGACTACGGGGGTGGCTGTCGGGTCTGTCGAGGCTATGACTACTGCGCGGGAGATTTTGCCGGAGACGGGGGCTGTAGTTCCATTTGACTCCGCGCCAACAGCAAAGATTGCGGTTCCATCATAAATCGAAAAACTGCTACCGCTAATTGTTTCTCCAAGTTGCGTCCAAGACAAGTCTGACAATGCCGATCCCAACGGTTGCTCGGAGGTAAATATAGTCACTTCACCAGCAGAAACGTCTGCGGTAATTCTTAGCCAATGACCTGTCCCGTCTGAGAAGCCAGTTGCAGCGGTAGACGTCCAATCAGTAGCCGCTATACCGTCGGCAGAGTGGCGAAAGGTGATTGTTCCGTCTGAGTTCACCCCTGCGCGGTATGACCTTTCGTTTCCTGATGCGTTGTATTTGGAAATAAACTCGTTAAAGGCGCTTGGCGTCCAATCATCCAGAGCCACCCAAGCAATCAGCGTTATATCACCCGTAACACTCGCAGCAGCATTATCCGGCATCGAGACATAAGTCCCACTCGCCCCATCAAGCTCCACCCACTGACTCGTGCTGGAGTTGATCGCTGGGCCTTGGGCTTCTGTTACTACGCCTGTAGAGGCTACGGTATTCCCATTGTGGTAGTTGAAAGCCTTGACACCATCGACCACGCCATTTTCGCCTAACCCGTGTGCGTCCAACGGCTTGACTGACAATATTTCTATCGTGCCTACCGTATTCGTGCCAAACCGAAGCTCTATATGGTCATTTCCAGAAATGGGCGTAATCAGATCAACAAATGTTCCTGATGCGTCTGTGCGCGTTGCGTAAGATGGAGTTGGGTTTGTTCCAGCACCGTCGTTTGACCACCTTGGGTAGTAATTACCACCAGATATTCCTGATACCGAATACTGAACTGCGTAAGTGTGGGCGCTGTCTGCCGTGACCGTTATCGGGAATCCAACGCTAGTAACTGAGGCGGCATCCGTTCTCGTAAATGTGCCGTCGCCATTGTCTGACCAGCCCGTACCGAGAACAGGAGATGAGCTATCGAACAACTCACCCCCCGTCCCCACGCCCGTAGAGACATACTCAGAGGGCGCATGGGTGATGTTGCCTGTGACTTCTTCTAGTTGCCAGTTTGTGATTTCTAGGGTTACTGCGTCGTCGCAATCAATTTTAGGAATTACTGTTGTGCCAGAGGCATCGGTGGATGCTGACACAGAAAAACGTTTTGCTGTTGACGAAACCTCATATCCAATCCCGGCAGTGGCCTGTGTAACCGCGCTACCCTGAAGCCTAAATTGCAGTGAACTGCTTGCGCTGATTGTCCCGCTAACCAGCCGTATCGACGCGCTAAACACAAAGGTTCTGCCACCAGCGCCAGAGCCATCATCAGTTATTGTGTGCGTCCAAAAAACACCGCTATCAGTAGTCCCGTCAGTGGTTAGTTCTGTCGCCGTTACCGAGCCACCGTTTTGCTCAATAAAACCAGCATTAGTCATGTCCTCAGACGCAGTAATCAGGTTCTGCACATACCGCGCACCACGCATCCGGGCGCAGTTAGAAGGCACCTCGATAATGCGGCCTTCGTGGTCTTCTACGGTGCCTGTGGTGGCGCGGGTGAAGGACGCCGTTGCGCGAGTGCTCGCGATATTGGTGTCCAGGGAGTTCTGAAGCGGCAAGCCAAAGGTTGGGACAGGGTTGCCAGACCCGCGAATAGACTGTCGAATGCTCTGACGTATGGAGTTGACTATTGCGCTTCTCAATCGGGCACCTCGGCGAAAATTGAATGTATTAAAAGGGTGGGGAGCCCATGAAGGACTCCCCGGCGGGACGGTCTTACTCAGGCAGGGCCAGAACAAAACCAGCTTCAGGACGGTAAGCCTGAACGCCGTACAGGCAATCAGCCGTGTACAGGTTGCTCAGGTATTCCTGCTTGTACTGAGTCTGTGAGCGAATGCCAACTTGCTCAGCCAGCACGATAGCATCCCGGTGGAACAGGAGGCCAGCGCGTACAGCGATTGCAGTATCGGTAGCAACCTCACCAACCTCTTCGATAGTGGCGCAGTTGGAAGATACGTACACATCAATGCCGTACAGGTTACCAATCAAACCGCTGTCTACCTTGCCGCTGTTAACGAAGTCGGTAGAAACGTATCGGTCGATGCCCATGACGGCGTTACGAGCTGACGGAGGGATGACTAGCGCGCGGCCGTCCATCGGTACATCGTTGTCGTCGAGCTTCTGGATCATGTCTCGGAAGAAAGCGTCCGTGAATACGTCAGCAGCAACGAGAGTGTCGTCGGTGTACTGAGTAGTGGTGCCACCGTCGTTGAAGAAACAGCCTGTGTGCTGGTAGTCAGTTTCTGCAACAGCGTCAGAGAATACAACAGCGCCGCCGTTACCGAACGCAGTACCTACAGAGTGCAGGTCAGTGTCGATACGCTTAGCAAGCGCGTAACCAGCGTCCTGAGTGTAGAACTGTCGAAGGCTGGACAGAGCCTGTACTTCAACGATGTCCTCAACCAGACGCGAGTACTCGAAGTGACGGTTGATGTCAATCGTGATTTCGCTCTCAGTGTTAGCGATGATCGTAACTGCAGTGTCGGCAGCCTTAGCGTTTGCTTCGCCGCGAACGGGAGCAGGAACGTGGATGGTGTCGCCTTTCTTGCCGGTCATCTTCATCTTCTTGACGAGGGGTGCCAGCTTGAGAGATTTCTCGTAAGCAGCGATGATCTCGTCAGACCAGATTTCCGGGATAAAGGTTGCAGCTTCAGTTTTTGCGGTATTACCGGCCGCGCCGGGATAAGTAGCCGTAGCCATGATTTAGTCTCCTTGACTATTTAACTCGACCTTCCTGATATGCGCGCATGATTTCAGGTTGAAGCGCCTCATATCGAGCGGGGTCATTTTTCATAAGTTTAATAAGGTCTGCCCGTCGGTAGACTTTCTTGGAGACTCCTTCACCACTTCCGCGAGCGCCACCAGTGCTTGCAGCTCTCAGATCACTCTTGCGAGCCTTCTGATCAGCAGCAACAGTCTGCCTTGCAGCAGTCTTGCGCTCCTTGAACAAGCTAAACAGCTCATCAGCGGCCTCGGCATCGTACTGCTGGTCTGCTCTTACGAACAGTTGCTTACGAATGTTAGACGCCTTGATCCACTCGGCAAAGCCAGCATCCTGCAAGATGTCTTGCATGTCAGGGTGCTTAGCCTGTAGAGTGGCCATAGCCGTTTGTTGCCTGTGTGCAGCAGCAGCTTCACGAGCCTCAATCACTGACGGGTGACTGTCGATAGCTCGGTGCACACTGCCCCGCGGGTCGGTGAAGTAGTCCAATTCATCTACTTCGGTGCCAGCCTCTTGGTGAGGTGCCTGTTGTGGTGCACTCTGCTCAGCAATGTACTCATCCACAACCTTACGAAGTTCTCCAACCTCGCTCCCCTGCTTCCCTAGAGCTTTCTCAGCCTCTTGGTGCATCTGGACAACTTCCTCTAGGGATTTGCCTCGATACTTCTCAGGGATGTTAGGCTCGTTCTGGGGTTGCTCCTCCGCTTCGACAGTTTCGACGCTCTCGATTGGCTGAGTCCCATCATCTTCGTTTTCGATAGTATCTACTTGTTCCTCTTCAGGAGGTAGATCAATCAATCCAGCTCTTGACATAGCTTATTAATCTCCGTGACTAAATCATTATGGAGTGGGTTTTCTGCCGGCCTTTTCGTGCTCTTTCACCCATCGCATGTGTCTGCCGGGGAAATCCCCAGAGGCACCTTCGAGATGGAAAGCCGGAGCCGACAGTTGTCTGGTAGCATCTTTGCCGCAGTCGCACCTTGTGACCTTGACATCGCCGCGTACCATCTTTTCTGTTACGTGCCCTTCCGGGCACTTAAAATCAAAAATCTTGAGCATCTTCGCCCTCCTCAGCCTGCTCTCTAGCAACAGCCACCGTGTCGGAGAAGTACAACACAGACCGTAGCGCAGCAATCTGGCCATGTCTGCGATGCAGCTCATCTGCCGTCTTGACCGTCGTCAGGTCGTTCAGCAGTGCAATCTTGTTCTCAACCTCCTCAATGAGCAGCTTGTAGCCCTCACTGTTAAACATCACGTTCAGGTGGTCGAAGTATTCCTCTAGCTCCGGGGTCATGGGTCTCCTTGATTATCCTCTGCAAGCAGGGCGATACTATCACGGGGTTTTCGTTCTTGTCAACCCCGAGGTGGTCAATTTGACCGATATGTGGTCTATTTCGCCTCCTTCTTGGCTGGAGCCTTCTTTGGCTCTGGCTCCGGCTTCTTTTCCAGTTGAGCAATGCGCTCCTCCAGAACCCCGACCCGGGCCGCCATCTTGCCGTAGCTGTCGTTTATCTCCTGCATCGCCCTGTTGAATTGTCCTTGTGAGATCATGTTATGCTTCCTCGAGTGTAAATCTGCTGCCGTCCTTGCCGTCCCGGCCATCCTTGCCAGCCTTCCCGGCGGGGCCAGAGGGTCCGACCTTCCCGGTCTCGCCCTTTGGTCCCTGTGCTCCGTCCTTGCCGTTCAACCCCTTGCTCTTAGCAACGTCTGCGATTTTGCGCTCCAGCGCATCAAATACCGCAAGTATCTTCCCGTCCGTGGAAAATTTACTCACCAGAAAGCCTCCGCATCAGCTCCATCTCGGCTGCAACCCCGTTTTCTGCGTCTGCCTTTGCCTGCTCGGCCTCACCCTCCTTGATCTGGAGGTCGCGCTCCTTCAGGGACAACTCGGCTACCCGCATCCTGCGCTCGAACTCCTTATCATCGGAATCGCCGGCTTGCAGGTTCTTGGTGGCAGCGGCCATCTTGTCGATCTCGACCTCCATAGGAATGTACTGAGTCTCTGTGGCGTACTTCTGAGCGCGTGACATAGACTCTTGAGCAGATGCCTGTAGAGCTTGCGTCTGAGCGTTCTGGAAGTCCAGTTGAGCCTGCTGCATAGCCATCTGGGCCTGCTGCGCTTCCGGCGAAGGCTGGTTAGCTTGACGCAGAGAGGCGATCAGCTCCTCGCGGTTGGCGAGGTTCATATTGTCGATGATAGACTCGACCAGTGTGGAGTACAGTGGCGAATCCGGCGGCATGGTCTGCAAGAGCTGTACCAGTTGCGTGACCTCGTACTCGCGGGCGATGATGCCTAGGGTGGAGGTTGCTCGGAAGTTGTAATCTGATACAGGGTATGATTCCGGGTCAAACTGCATGTATCGGTGTGCAGCCTTCTTGACGAACGGGATCAGGAATGAATCTTGGAAGTTAATCAGTGTTCGCTTGTGCCGCTTGATGATGGCACCCAGAGACATAGAGATGCCCGCAGCGGTGGCTTCACCGTTGACCTGACCAGCAATGCCGGCTGAGTCTACTGCGCCTGTAGCCTGCTGCACCATCTGCTGAAGCGATGCGGCTTGAGCGAACGTGATCTGGCTTACCTGACCAAAGTTGAACGGGTGCAGGACTTCACGCGGGTCACCGTTGGTGATCAGCATCTTGCCCGGACGAATCTCTGGCTTAGCACCTCTCGGCATACGTGTGGCGTCTACGGCCATCATCGGGTGCACTGTGAGGGCCAGAGCGTCGATGCGAGCGCGTATCTCTGCATCCAGAGCCTTCTGCGAGTTGTACCCTTTCTCGCACACACCTCGACCCCAGAATCGACCGGGAACCACATCCCACGGGAATGCGACAACCGGACGATCCTGCATCATGTACGGATTCTCCTCGGCTTTGAGCAGGACGCCACCATTAGCGATTACGACGACGGCTTCCACGTACATGTCCTCACCCTCTACTTCAGTCTCTTTGGCGAGAATGTCGCGAGGCACGAGGCCGTAGTACTTGGTCAGCCTGATCTTGTCGTCATGGTAGACGGTCAAGTCTTGGTCTGGCTCGATGTCAGCATCGGGTGAAGCCGTACCGACAGGCACATCGTTGTAGACGCCCTGCTCCTGAAGCTGATCAACGTGGTGCGCCGATACGAACTCATCGATAGCAACACCCATCGCATCATCTACGCAAGTCGCGACAGGGTCGATCAGGAAGTTCTGGGGCAGCACAGGGTTCATCTTGACGCAGACACGCTCTGTGATGTTCACGCCAAACGCCTGCAACTGACCATCCATCAGTGGTTGAGTAGCTGGCGCAGCGTAAGGACGCTCCTCGATAACCAGCTCACCGATGCCTGTACCGAACACGGCAGCGTTAATCAGACATTCTGAGACGGCCTTCCGCACCTTGTTGTACGCGAAGTCCTCCTCCAGTTTGTTTCTCAGGAACATGGCGTCTGCGCTGTCCTGATCCATCATGTCGTCAGAGATGTCGAACCATCGACCCCTGCCGAATGTAGCTTCTTCCATTTCCGCAACGTTAGACTCTACGGCCTGTTGCAGCGCCGGAGCGATGATCCTGCTGCGCTCTGATGCTCTGGTGGAATCCTCCTGCGCCCAGATACCACGCCACAGCCTGTAGTATTCCTGATGCTTGTCGGCGTAGTTGCCCTCGTAGTGATTGCGCCAGTTGTCGCACTTGGTCATCACCCAGTCGGCTAGGCTCTCGTCGGCCATCAGCACATCGCTTTCAAAAATGTCAGTCATGTTATCCTAGTATCCTGCGTGAAAGTCCAATACTTCGTATTCGCCAACCTCCATGTCGCTATGATAAGCCACATTGGAGAGCTGGTCAACATATGCTAATGCGTCCACAAGGTCGTCGTGAGTCAGTGGGTCAGGGAACTGGAATAGTTGGTCAAGGAACTTCATGTTCCAATCGCCCTTCTTCAGCTCCACATACCCGTTCTCAAATCGGCCCTGTAGCGCCCACATGATTCGGTCTGTCTTGTTCTTGTTGCCGTGGGTCAGCTCCTCAATCCTGAAGAACGTCCCGTATTTCTTCTGAAGGTCCATGATGGGCTTCATCACGGCCTGCTTGGCTATGCCTCGCTCGATTCCGACAGATACTGGCTGATAATCTCTGACGGCTTGGAATATCTTTGCCGCAGTCTCCTCAACCGTCCAGCGTCCGTGTATAATGTTCTCAACGACCCATCCTTCTGTAGAGACATGGACAACAGCAATCGCCGTGTCGTCGAGCCGGGAGTTCTTGCCTGTTTTCTTTCCAACCTGTTCAAACCCCGCTAAGTCGATGGCTATGTAGGTGGACCCACTCGGCTTGTCGCCAGAGAAGTATTTGATCCAGTCCTCCTTGAACATCTCAGACCCTCTAGCCTCGAACGAAGCTAGGAACTCTTGTCTGAAGGCGTATGATGACATACTGCGCTTGGCTATGTCAATCTCCTCTGGGTCCAGCAGAGGGTTGTCGTATGAGGTGAAGTGCCACGCCCGATATGTCGGATCATCGTTCAGCTCGGCGTACTTGTACAGCTCATAGAAGTGGTTTCGGCCCATCGGAGTACCGATAAACAGCGCGTTACCCTTCTGGTCAGCCAGTGCGGGCCGTAGAATCTCCTCGAATACAGAGGGCTTCATGTCGGCATATTCGTCCAGCACGAGGTACTTCAGGGACACACCACGCATGGTTTCCGGTCTGTCAGCGCCCTTGAGACTGATTACAGCCCCGTTGATCAGGGTAATCTGGAGGTTGTTGATATGCGAACTCTTAACCACCGGCCTCCCAAGGTCCAGCAGCAGGTTCCACATGATGTCCCTAGCCTGACCCTGCGTTGGTGCCACGTAGAACACCTGCCCGGGCTTGTCGCTCAGGGCGTTGATGATGAGCTTCCACGCAGCATAGCGAGACTTCCCGCAGCGTCTACCGGCTGCTACCACCTGAAATCTAGTTGAATCCACCCAAAGTTCCTGTTGCCACGGCAGAAGCTCTACACTAAGATCGCTCAACTTCGTCCTCGTCGGATAGGTTGCCAGTCCAATTCAGGTCGGACTGTTGGGCAAATATCACCCTGTAGTCCTTCTCCTGCACCTCATTCTCATTTTCCACCGGTTAACATCCCGCGCTTGGCCTTCTTCTTGGGCTTCATGGCCCGCACAGCATCCGCCACACGCTCCATTCTCCCCTGCACCCCATGGGGCTTGCCGGATTCGTTCAGTTTTTTCGATATTTTGTAGTCGTCGTTATCGAGGAACTCGTCCGCCGCCTCTGCGTACTTACCTTGGTTGAACAGCCTGCGGAATTTAGGCGATCCCTGCAGATCACCCCTATAAGCGGCCTGTATTAGCTCTCCCTGCACTCCCTCCGGCAACCGGTCGAAGTCCTTGATCATCTTCTTGGCTGTGTCTTCGTGAGCCTTAAACGTCTCATCGAAGCCCATGCCCCGGTACTTGCCTGTCTGGCCCACACCAGACGTCAGAATGCCCTTGTCGTCGCGGTAGTCACCCGCAACATAGCCTTCCTCTTCAACTACCCGCTTCTCGGGGTTGGTCAAAGGTCTGCCCAGCTCCTGCTCGACGACCCTGATGGCCTGTTGCCCGAAATACTGCTTAGCCATCCGTAAACTCTCCTTCCTCAAACTCGCCATCTAGGGGTTGGTCAGGAATGCTGACTCCGCCAACACCCGTTATGTTGATCTGTATCGAGCTCTTGCCGGCACCCTTGGTCACTTCCTGCTCAAACGCAGCAGATGGCAACACCCTGTCCATAACCAGCTTCCATGCGGCTGACTGGTGCTTGTGATCGTCGTCCAGTGCGGCGTCAAATATCTTCTCCAGCACCAATGCGGACTTCGGAGACGCCAACATCCGGGCCTTGTACTCGTTGATGACCGCTGCATCACCCTTTGGACGCCCAACAGCACCCCGATTGCCCTTCTTCTTGGCCTCGATCTCGGACTTCTTGGGCCTGCCACGCTTCCGGACGTTGATTTCCTTGCGCTCGGCCACTCTCTTCTGGTCTGATGCTGATAATGTCATAGGGGACGCACTCTAACACAGGCTCCTGAGAGCTGTCAAGAGGCGTTTAGGGGATAGGGAATACAATGCAACAGGGTAGGACAGGAAAACGCCTGAGAGGGCTTCTGAGGAGCTCTGAGAGGGTGTATCGGGTCCCATTTTCCTCCTTTTTTACAATACAGAATACACGTTTGGAATCAATGGCTTACCGGATTCCATTTTTGCCCTATTTTGTATCTGGGAGGGTGCCAATTATAATCAAGCATGGCGTTCCCCTCCCCCGGTGGGGTCAATTAGTCAGAATGACCACATTTTAGCGCATTTGACCACTCACCTGGCGGGATTGACCAAGTATTAGCGCATTTGACCACGTATTGGCGGGATTGACGACACGTTAGCCGTATTGACCACATGTTAGTCAGTATTGCGAACCCTTGGTTCGTTTGACCAACAGCCAAGAGGTCCACATCAGCAGCCAGAACAGGCGAGTGTGTGAGTGTGGGTGGTAGCCTATGGACCCTCTGAAGCCCCCCGGATCACACCCTGATAACCCCTGACCGGATATGGCGCCTGTGCTGCGTCGGTGCGTAGCGCCTACAGGTGCATATCCAGACAGTGATGACGATACATACAGTACCGCGAGTCTCTGACTCGTACTGTACAGCCATACAGTAAAGAGGTATTAGACAACAGAAATCGAAGAAAGTTCCCGGTCGTGTTCGGGTAGTGTTCAGAAACAATTGAGGAATAATGGAGGATGCGATTAGGGGTTGGAATCGGGGCCGAGACATGGTAGGGATCGGCATCTGTATCATCCAGGTGGTACAGCGCTGTATATCCATACATGCGAAACCCACAGGAGCCGTTTTCGAGGGGTAGGCAATGCCATAGCATAGGGCGGAGCAAAAACGTCTCAGAAGGGCTCAGATTGCGTCCTAGGGCATGATGGAGGAAGGGCGCAGATTTACCTATATATGTACCAGTAGCGCGGATGCAGGAAACCCAAATAATGTAAATATAATGGAGCTTGTAAAAAATCGCTTGCCATCACCGTCGGGTCTGGTAAGGTTCACTCATCAAGCAACACAACACAGGCATCCGCAGCCTAGCAGTCCAAAACAGCGGCCTTGACCTCCGACAGGAGATCGACCAAGGTAAAGAGACTGACCGGCAACGGGTGAAGCTCTCATAGTGTCATCGGCTAGCAGCCGGTCTGATGAGTCCCGGTACGGACGAAACACTACAACAGAGAGACAGAGACATGAGCTACGAAATCAACGCAGAAACAACCAACCTGATGAACGGCAGCATGCGAGTGCGCACGGAGGAAATCACCAACCCACAGGGCAGCGAGACCTCACACGTCCAAGTCAACATGCACTGTAAAGAGCTGGACATGACCCAGAGCACCGCGACGGTCGGCGGGCCCAACGGAACGAAATTCAAAGTAAAGAAGGTCTTGGCGTATGACGCCGACGGCAACTCGGTTGAGCTGAACATCTTTTTCGATGCATAACCACAACGCCCCCGAGAGGGGGGGGCAGGTGATATAAACGACTATAGTATCGAGCTAGTCGCGCATGAAGCGTGGCAAGATATAAACAACTAGAGGAATGAGCATGAAAAAGTACAGCATCAGGAAAAGTGTCGCGTACGCTTATCCGACAAGCAAGCGGGCTGAGGAGTTGGGCCAGCCGGGGTTCTATATCGAGCAAAGCATTCTGCGCGAGGACTGGACATGGTCGCCAGGATACGTGGCAATCGGGCATGACGTCTTTGATGACATCGAAGACCCTGACCTCTGGAACCTGTTTAATGAGCACGAGGGCGAGGTGTGCCCAATGTTTTTGAGGTACCATGGCCAGAGAATGGGGGCGGCACAATGACATTCGGACAAGAAACAAACAGAGCGCGCATGATGAGCCAGCAAAACAAAGGCGCATGGTTACAGCGGCAGGTTGAAGCCGGCAATATCAATAGTCACAGTGAGTTGGTGACGATTGCGGCTAAGATATACGCCAGCAGT
>Ga0208427_1000764_pt1 | contig 13694 bp, 5 predicted proteins | sample DEB08_DNA_FD_184532 | JGI IMG/M metagenome (GOLD analysis project Ga0208427, IMG submission 184532) | Aqueous microbial communities from the Delaware River and Bay under freshwater to marine salinity gradient to study organic matter... | ecosystem: Environmental > Aquatic > Marine > Coastal ...
TGCATTTCAGCAACAAATCCAAGAGGCACAACAAAGGGCAAAGCAGATGGCACAATCAAGGGCGAATCAATTGGTTCAAAAAACTAGACCAATGTCTCAACCTGCACCTCAACCTGCACCTCAACCCACAAGGATCACAAGTAATAGATTCCGTAACGGAAAAAGAAATCGGATGGGTCAACTTTCACAAAAACAAATGGATCAGTTGAATAGAGCGAAGTTGCAACAAAGACAACAAGAGCAATTAAAAAGGTTGGACATTTTTTCATCTAGGAGGCCATTCCGTGGTGTTGGGAATTATCGAAGTTTTGGAAGGCCGAATTACCGGGGTGGAGGTTTCCTCAGGGGTTTCAGTTTCTAAGGAGTTGTTATGAGTTACGGAGATTTTGGTTTACCTAGTTATGACTATAATTCCTTGACGAGCAGTATTGCGTCCGGGGCAGAAAAACTTACGAGTGCTTACGGGACTTACAAGGATCAGCAAGCAGAAGCACAAGCACAATCACAAGCAGATGCAGAGGCAAATGTTTTAACTGAAGAAGAGCAGGCGAGTAGCGATGCGGAAAGGGATGAGCAGATTGCACTACTTGATAGTCAGATTACAACCATTCAAGCAGAGCAGGAAAAATTACAAGAGATAATTAATTCTGCAGATACTAGCACATCTGAGGGGCAAAATTCCTACCTTCAGGCAATGTCTGCTAATAATGCTTTGATGCAAAACTTGGTGTTTACGCAAATTCTTAGAGACCAAGCAAAAGAAAAAGTTGTCGATGATGATGGGAAGGAAAAGGACAAGTGGGGTCTTAAAGAACTTGCCAATGTCGTTACCTTGTTAGGTGCAGGGATTGCAGTAGGAGACTCCTTAATGAGTCTCCTAGATGATGATGAAATTCAACCCATTGACATTCAAGAAGAGGTTAGGAAGGCAACGGAAGCATCAACCGATCCTGTTGTTGCAGACAAACTTATTTCCGCAGGATATCGTGACCAACCAAGAATTACCGATCTTGAAAATGTAGCAAGTTATAGAAACCAATTTGGTTCATTGTCCGGGGAACTTTTTAGAGACCCTGCGGTTGGTTCAGCATTAGAATCTGCATATCAAAAGCATTTAGAGGACAATCCTAATATACAAATGAACCGGGATCAGTTCATCGCAGAATTTGCGGAGAACAATCCAATGCATCCGTTGTCAGGTTTCATTCAGCAAAAGTTGTCTCGCATGAATCAGATCGCTCAATCAAGTAGCGATCTGTATAATATTGATACCGGGTTAAAACTAAGAGGATTTGACCATGCTAGAAACTTTTACAAACCAATTGATGAAGGAGGTATGGGTTTCACTCCTGACTCGTTCAGGTCAGGTGAACAGAAGCAAATTGTAAACCGGGCAATGGGACTCGTAAATAACCCTGATACACAATTACTGAGGGATAGCATTGGCAGACGAGTAAGGAGTCAGGGAGAGTTGTCTACGGACGAAATACGAGACATTACGGGTAGTGCTTTGACTAGCGTTGATCCATCCCTACAGAACCAACAATTCTTTAGGTCAGGAGGACTTGCGAGGGCATTGCTTAATAATGCCGGAGCAAAGAGAAACCGCTTAATTCAGGACGAGGCATCTTATGCAAGTTTGATGGGTCAGGAGAGAGCAGATATCACAACTGCAAACAATGTAGTCGCATCGAACACAATTGACCCTGTATCCGCATTCGGCCTGCAGGGAAGCAACACTCAATTAGCAAATCAGATTTACTCAACCAATCCAACACAAGGTCTAAATTACGATCCAACCTCTCAATATTTTAGTTCTTTATCAGGGGCAAACGCAAGCATTGCTCAAGCGAATATGGCAACCCCATCATTTTCGTCAAAGTTCCAAAACTTTGCCGGAGATGTCGATACTTTCGTTAACAATAAATATCTAAACTCATGAGTTACTTCCAAGCAAGATTCAGTAATGCTCCTGCCAACATGCCGGATGCTAGGCAGACTCGTAACTTTATAAATAACTTGCAGAAGCAAGAGCAGGAAAGGAAAGAACGGGCAAAGACATTGGCAGAAGATCAAAAGCGTTTGTCGCTTTTGGCCCAAGGTTATGGTCTAGAAAAAGGTGAGGCAGATGCAATGTCTCGTGGAGAGTTGTCCGGGTTTGTCGAAACCCAAGCAATGCAAATTGCTCAAAAGAAAGCACAACAGGAGCAGATACTTAACCTTGCAAAGTTTCAAAACCAACTGCAACAGACCGATATCAATCGTCAGATGGCACAATCCCAACTGAAGTTTGCAGAGGCAAATGCTAATGCTCAAAGAAATAAATTCCTTCAGCAACAACTAGATACATTGCAGACTAAAAAGGACGCAAATATTGTAAGAGACAGGATCAGTAAGGCAGAACGAGGGTTAGTTTCTGAAAACCCTGAAACGAGAAGACAATCTGCAAACTTTATAGAAAAAACAGGATTGGGTTCAGGCATGAGTAGATTGTCTGACAAGAGATTGTTGGAGCAACATCGTGCAGGTATGGCAAAGAATGATGTCAATCCATATGATAGGATGAACCCTGCCTCGACTGATTATGATAAAATGATGATGAAGACCCTTGTGGACTTTAATCCTGTTGTCGCTCAGTCTAATAAAAGGAAAATACAAGAATCTATCAACAAACTTGAGACTGCAGTCAGGAGTGGAAAACCAATTACAGGAACTGCGGTATCATTCCTTCCTGACTTCCTCAGAAACATTGTCGATGAAGAGGGTATGGCATTACAACAGGATGTTGAGTCAGTAATTCAAATGAACCTTCGAGAAACCTTGGGTGCTCAGTTTGCACAAAGAGAAGGTGAAATGTTTTTATCAAGAGGATTTAATCCAAACTTAAATGACCCTGCAAATATCGAAAGATTAAAAAAATTGCTTAGTGATATTCAAGGAGGGATTGATGAACAAACTGCCAAGTACGAGCATTACTATACTCCGCAAGGCAGGTATGGAATAAACACATTTCACGGGTATAGACCACCTGCTTTGCAGGACGCTAATAATACTCAAAAAACTTACAATCAAACTACAAGTTCAGGCAATCGTGTTAATATAAATATCCCCGGATCAGTATTAAAACAGAAATAAAATGCCAACTTACTCCTTCAGCAACGAACCATTAGGGTTGTCGCTTGAGTTAGACTTTGAAAACGAACCAACAAAGCAAGACATCTATGATGTCATTAAAACTCAAGTAGACCAAAAGCAAATATTTGACCTAGTCGAAGGGTCAGATGAGGACAAAGCATTTGTAGTCGATGCATATCGCTCAGGTTACTTTGAGCAACCTGAAGAAGATGTAGATGTTTTAGGTATTATAGGTGATGGGTTTAAAGATTTCGGTCAGGGTCTTGGTGAGATATTGGTAGACAATAATGTTGCTAAGTCTCGATTGAGAAACCTAGCAAAGAACTCAGGTGGATTGACTACACAAGGTAGCATTCCAATGAGTTACTCATCTCCTGCCATGCCAACTGCCTTTCAATTAGTAGATAAGCAATATCCGGGTGAGATTGATAACCTACTAAGAAAAAAGATCGATAGGGCCTCGGTAAGAGTCTTGGAAGATTCTCTCCGAATGTCCATGTCATGGGAGGATAAAGATGCTCAAAACACTTTGTCGCTTGCATTGGCCAATGAGGATTTAGACATGAATGACGAAGACCTCCGGGCAGAAGTCTCGAGGAGGGCAAATGAATTGTTTAAGTTAAAAAACAGAGCAACCCTATATCAAACTATTACAAACTATGCAGGTGGATATGCCATGCTAGGAAGTTTGATGAAAAGAGAACTACATCAATCAGATTGGTTCTCTAGTACCCAATCTGATAATGATGTTCTTGAGGAAATAAAGCACCTCAAGAATCAATATGAGATTGCAAGCGTAATGCAAAAGGGTGCTATTACAGGTGCTCAGGTTATTCAGAATTTTGGTTTTGATGATAAGTTCACCAAAATGACTGAAGATGCTCTCAGGCAAGGTTTAATTAAACCAAGTGATGAGCAAGCATTGGTATTAGAAATTGTTGCTTCTCCTGAAAATATAGTCACTCCGGGTGCAACAATGGCAACTCAAGCAGGGGTGAGAAAGATGGCAGTTGGTCAACTTAATAGACTAAACAATGAAATATTAGTTGCGAAAAAATCTTTCGATGAGGCAAAAGCAGGACTGCAGAATTTACGAAACGGAAGGCAGGTAAATCAGAACCAAGTAAACCTAAACAAGGTTGGCCCGGATAATGTAGTTTCACCAAAAACTATTCTTGATCCTGAAACATTTAAAGGAATTGAATCTGCACTAGAATCACAACTTAAAGATTCTAAGAAAATCTTAGATGAACTGACTCCCAAGTTTTACGATCAGATAAATAATTTTAATAAATCACCAATGCTCAGAAAAGGTCTTGGTGGATTTAGTTATGCATCAGGAGTTGGCCTCGAGGTGCTTGGCAGGACTGCACAATGGTTAAGGGGAGTTCCAAAAGAGTTAGGTGTTGATTTGCTTATGAAGGCAAATAAAAACCTAACTCCACAAGGAGCAGAGCAATTACTTCTTACGCTAGGAGGTGCTACAGGTATTGGAATAGGAGCACTTCAAATCAATAATGAAAATTGGCAACCTGACTATTGGGATGCATTGACTGCATTATCAGTAATGCTTGGCCCAAAGGTTGCGAGGTCAGGTGGACAAACCCTAAAGCATACAGGTAAATATTGGATGGATGCTCAGGGCAGTAAAAACCTTGCTCAATACTTTCAGCAACTAAATGTAGCACCATCATTGTCGGATGCATTGGTTGATCGTTCTACGGATGTTGGAATGGTTCATACCCTCAAGTCTTCAAAGAAAATTTTTGAAGGAGCAACTAAAGCAGGAGGCATTGGGGAAACAACTAGAAACTTTGCTCGAGGGGCAACTGCAACCGGGATGGACAAGGTTGGTGACTTTATTGGCAGGACTGCAGTTTCTGCAGGTACAGGTACTGCAATCCCCGGGGCAATGGGTTATGCTATTGGTGGAGAAAAGGGCATGGCGGAGGCCATTGGCCCTAACCTTTGGTTTGTAGGTTCAGGTACTATTGCAGGTGAATATGTCCGGGCCAAGTCTCTGAACGATTTGGCAATTAAGCAAAGAGGTGACATTGCCAACTACTCAAAAAATCTTTCAGAATCTCAGAGCAATCTTTACAAAATGCTGACTCCTGTAAACCAAGCAGGCATAGCATCTATTTCTCAGAAATATCCTGATTTAGAAATAAAACTTATCAATGATCCTGAAGGTGGAAATGGTGCTTATCATTACCGCAATGGAAGTCCTGTAGCATATGTAAATGTGATGGGTGATGCCCCACTCACAAACATCTTGGCCCATGAGGTTGGTCACCATATTCTCAGGCATGGCATGTCACCATTGGTGCATGAAATATTTTTCGGTTCAGTAGCAAGTGAGAAACCCGGAGTGTTTACCGCATTAGATGACGAAGGTAAACCCATCATAGAATATGATAATGGTGTTCCTTATTACAAATTGAACGATGAGTTTGAGGAGGTTCGTAATGCCTATGTTGAGCGTTTAGAAAATACCCCGGGCATAGATGAGGATACACGCATGGGTTACTCAACAAACCCTACTGACATCTTGGAAGAAGTGGTAGCAGAACATGTTGCCCACAAGATGATCAACGAGCAAAGTGATCCGGGTATCCTTAATACTGACATTGGTCAATTGGCAAAAAGTCTGTTTAGTGCAATTAGTGGCAAGGGTTTCATCCGGGACTCAGGGGTAGGTCTCGGCCTTGCTACTAATGAATTTGGAAATGGGTTGTTACCCATAAAGGAAAACAAGGAACTCTCAAAATTAATTGATGACTTTGAGAAACTTAGTTCCCGGAGGTCAGAGGGAGAAATGGGTGACATGCTCGAGGAAGGTTTTAGTGATGACATTGCAAACATCACTCCGGCCAAACTGAAAGCAAACCCGACCCTGATGAAATTGTTCAACAATCAGATTGTCTTAGATGCTAATGGCAACCCTGAGTTGACGATAACAGGTTTACCAAAATTGATGACAAATGCTCAGGTCAACAAGAGACAAAAGCAGATGTCATCTGATCTGAGTGACCTTATTGAAAAGTCAGGAGAGAAACCTAATGGTCATGTCACCATGAAGGAAACCGCAGATGGTGAGATGAATGGTGAGGGCCTATTCATTGATGACTCAATCATAAATGAATTGGCCAAGTCAGGAAATTATTCTGCAAGTCAAATTAACTTCCTAAGGCAAGCATCTGCTATTGGGCGAAAGATGGCATCAGATGATTTTACGGGCAACGAAGTATTGATGTTTTACTACCCTGCAATGAAGGGTGGAAAATATAAATCACTAAGAGGTGGATACAGGTCAATGTTGCTTTGGGGGATCAAGGTAAGTAAGGCCAACAATATTTATTTTCAGACTCTCAGTTTAACTGCTATGGAAAACAACCTAAGCAGAATGCTGAAAACCAAAAAGTATTCTAAGGATTTATATGATGCCTTCGGAGGCAACTCTCAGATCGAGGTAAGGAAAAATATTCGTAAGGCCCTCAAACAATATTTAGACAACCATCATAAAGGCAGATCAAATGATGATGGATCGTTTGGTATTGATAAGAAACAAAAGAACATTCTAAACGCACTAATGGGCGAGAATGTGCAGGCCCAAGTTGAGTCCAATCCATATTTGGCCAACTTGGGTTTCAGACCTGAGAATGCAGTAAAGTCTCGTAGGTTAGATCGGATCGGATCAATGGAGACAACCGCAAGGGGAGGTCATGTCGATTATTATAAGATCAAATATAATCACATGCCTAACTTGAAATTACACCCTAAACAGATGGAGTTGTTGTTGGATCAAAACCCTAATATCACAAGGGTTGACGATCCGACAGAGGGCCTTAACCGGGATCGTGCTTATGTTAATGAGTTGGCAAAGAAAATTCTAGATAGAGTTTCTATATCAACGGATGATGCAAAGATGCTCGAGGGCATAGCATTAAAATATGCAGAGGAACATGATGTCATGCCATCAGACCTAGAGGAGGCATTGTACAGGCAATTCTTTCGCAGGTCAGGGTACAGGTTGCCAAGGTTAGATGGACTTAGGGATAATGCTCATACTGCACTTGAAAACTTGGGGCAGGAAAAATTTAGCGTATCTCAATGGAATAGTGCTTTGTCAAAAGTTCCGGGAGCAAAAGCATACATGAGTGAACTTGGTTTAGAATACCATGAATTACCAAGCAAAACTCCTGAAGGCAAAGAAATGATGCTGAGTAGAGATCAGATATTTAAGGAGATAGAAAACAAAAAATTATTGTTTTCTTATGAGACTACAGATGGAACTGAAGGTAAATATGCCAATCACGATTCATTGCAGACTCCGGGCAGTTATAATGAAACTAGAAGCGTGGAGATGCTTACTTACTTTAATGGAGGGGGTAAGTATGATCGGCCTAGAGGGTTTGATATAAACTATCAAATGTTAGTTAAACCTGACATGGTTGATAGTATGATGTACACCTTGAGGCAGGCAGGTATTGAACCAACCCTGAAAGGTAAATACAAAGACCATCCACTCTACAAAGAAGACGGAGAATTGATGGGTATGCTTTTTGACGAAAGCAAAATGGGCAGACTTAGTGAGGGGGAAGTTCTTTCATTTAAATTTGGCCTAGATGCTACTGATTATGATGCAAGAAGTTTTACAGGTGCGTTTGAACAAGTAAGGCAAAATTTCAATCAGAAATTAATAAAATCCCTAATGAAAATTAAGGGAGATAAATCTAATTTTGATGATGCTGAATTAAAATATGCAACTGAACTTTCAGATTCTTTCATGATGCTCGAGGAAGATGGCAACGAAAGACCCGGCATAGAATTTGAGGATGTAAAAGGTCATTGGGGTGGAAGAAAAAATATTCTTGCTTGGACTAGAGGAACAGATCGAAAGAATATCCATGACCCAAGAGGGGTAATGCAAGTTAGGCACATGGAAGAGGTGCAATCTGATTGGCATAAAAGATGGAGAGATACTCAGGGTGATGCCGACTCAGACATTCCTACTCCACCAATGAAAAGCAATTGGTATCAGTTGGCAATAAAGAGGCAAATGCTCGAGGCATGGGACAAAGGTTACGATCAGTTTTCTTTTACCCAAGGGAAGGTGCAGAACGAAAGATATGATTTATCATCCCGTATTAATATTATTGATCTTTATGATGGCAAAAAATACATGCAAGGCCCGGGGGACTATCCTGTTGGTTTCAGAGTTATTGGTTTAGATTTAGATAATCATGGGTATCAAAGATTAGTTATAAGTAAGGGTGGAAGAGTCTTAGATTCATTAGATGATTTCGATGATGCAGTTGGCAGACCCTTATCTGATATCGTTGGAAAGCAAGTAGCAGAGAAGATTTTAAATACAAAGCAAGGAGAGAAATTTGACCCAAAAAGAATAGTACCAAATGCCTTAAAGAAAATTGTAGATAAAAAACATGCAACGCTAGAAAAGGTGTTGAATGATGAACTTGCCGGGTTAAGAAAAGGCAGGAAAAGAATGCCATTACCTGAGGATGAAATGAAAAGTTCTCAGATCGATGACTATGAGTTTGCGATAGCAAAAAAAGCGATTGATGAGTTTGATGACATCTTAGAGGAGATTTATGGCACTCCTGACATTGATAAAATTCAGGAAATGGTTAGGCAGGCAAAAGACATGGAACTTGGTACTGAAGATACTATGGTTGTTAATGATGTCATCATGCCAAAAATAGAGGCAATTAAGGACTTAGTTAAAAGTGGTACGGATGTCATAAAAAAGGTTCAGGGAAATGAAATCTTAACTTATGTTACCGATTTAGAACCTGACATTATAGGAGATGCAATCAACAATGGGATTCTATCTAGTGCTGAAACCTTGTATAAGTATTTTGATGACAACTATGGCAAGCACTATAATCAGGTAGTAATTAAGGGTACTTCACCTGATACCAAAGGGTTGGGTATAGCATTAAATAATGAAGGCCAACTTGGTAGTTACAAACCTGAAAGTTTGGACTACCAAGACCCAAAACTATTAAACTTTTATGATGGTGCTATCAGGAAAGTGGTGGACAAGATGGCAAAGAGAATGGGGGTAGAAAAGACAAAACCAATATCTTTTGAACCTGACCCTAACGCACAACATGGATGGGTAATTGATCTGCCAAGAGACCGGGAAAAAATTGAGGGACTTGGTTTGTTTATGCCAAGATTGCAAAACGACATAGAAGTTCCATCTACTCCACTTGTCTTAACAAGTCGGAGTTTGCAGACAAAATTAAAACATGGAACGAAGTCTCCCAATCAACTTAGTAATGAATTGACTGAGGCAGAATTAGAACTAGAAGCATTTGCAAGACCTGATGAGAAACTAGAGTTACTTGACCCTGAAGGTTCTGATTTTATTTCTAAGCGAAACAATGCAATATCTAAGGTTGAGGAATTAAAAGAGGCAATGGGCCAAAAACTTATGCCCTCATTAAGGGATAAGTTTTTCGAGGAAGACTTTACTAGTTCTGAGGTACAAAACTTTTTGAAACCTAAAGGGCAGGCATATGTTCCAACCTTTGCCTATCTCAGCAACGATGGATATCTTATTCCTGAATTTTTCTATCATGGTGGAGAGATGGGTTTTGCAACGCAACTTGAAGGGAGTGCCAAAGAAAAATATAAAGGTGGATGGGCATTTGAAAAGTCTCCAATATTCCTTTCCACTAAAGAAAGTTTCTCTGAAAGATATCAAACAGGAAGGCATAAAAACATCAAGGAGAGAGGGCCAAGGCAATCAGACAGACCAAGAAAAGAAAGAGGTGAATTTGCTCCACAACCTCTCCGGGTGATTACAAATGTAAGTAATCCTTTTGACTTCAGAAATTTTGACCATGTCTCCTACCTCTACAACTATCTTAAAGATAAAGGTTGGGGGTCTTGGGCAGACTCAGTTGGTGAGAAATATGCAAGAGGTGATCACGAGGGAGTCAACAAGAAGGCAATGTTTAAAGTGAAGGTCTCAGGTACTGATGGAAACAATTGGATGATAATGGAGGAACTTGGCATGGTTCAGGATACTCAAATGTCATTAATGGGCCAAGGCCCTATGCCAAGAATCGATGGTAAATCAGTCCTTGAGGCAATGGGTTACGATTCATTTCTTCTCAATGAAGATGGAGTTCTTAACCTAGCAGTTTACGATTCAAAAAATATTAAGTTGTATGATGATGCACATGAAGCAACTTCTGTCACTTACAGAGATGGTGAGAAGGTAGTAAGCAAAAGAAAAGGGTTGGTCAAAGGATCATTTGATCCTAGCGAACCTGACATCAGGTACTTGCCTCGAGTGGAAAAAGTAATCGCATCTAGCAATTTTAAAAATTGGTTTGGAGACTCAAAGGTTGTTACCGAAGGAGGTAAACCTAAAGTCCTTTACCGGGGAGTAAGAAGAAAAGTAAAAAATGGAGTCTTCGGCCTAACTCAAGGCCGAAGGACTCCATCGTTTAGTGAAGTTCCTGAAGTAGCAAACCTTTACGCACATGAACCTCAAATGTTTGGAGGGGTCAAACCTAAGGGAAGTGTATACCCGGTATTCCTGAAAATGGAAAACCCAATGGATATATATGAACCTGAACTTGTTAGGGCCAATCTGACAGAACACATTGCAAAGTGGGGTGATGATTTTTATCCGCAAAATGCAGGCAAGAAAGGCAGATGGTTTGATGTACATGATATGCTAGGTTTGCTTTATGATCTCGAGTCAACAGGTCAGACAAATGCAGAAGTCAATTGGAGTTCAGGTTTAGAGGCATATCAAATCAATTCCCTAAGGGAGGCATATAGCAAGGTTCAGGAGATGCTAGATAGTTACGATCCTGAGACCGGGATCACTACAATGGAAAATAGTTATGGTGATGAGATTGAAATATCTGAGGATGATTTTGTTTATTATATACAAGACCTAGCAGATAGCATTATCGTTGACCAATATTCTTTAGCAGATTCATCAACCATGATCTCTTATGCTAAACGGAATGGTTATGATGGAATTATTCATGCAGATACCATTCAGGGTGGAGCAGAATATTTTCCGCAGGAAACAATTGCAGGTAAGTCTGCACTTGAGGTTGATGGAATTGTTTCGGTTGATGAAGAAGGATACCCTTACAATGAGTACATCGATGATGATGCGATCATTAAGACCTACAGACCTTTTGAACCTAATCAAATAAAGTCTGCTATTGGGAATCAGTCTTTCGATCCTGATTCAAGAGACCTAAGATACATGCCTTTGGTAAACCTGCCCGGATCAAAAAGCGTTCAGTACAAGCAAAACAACAATTTGATACCTGTAGTATTTGATAACATCAGTAGGATTGCAGGTAAGCATGTCACATTTGTGGAGGCAGATAGGCATGATACTGACTTAGGCAGAATGGGTGGCCCATTACATGCCTTCCTCAAAAGTAATGATGTCATTGTCAATGTTGACGGGCAAAACTTCAGACCTCAATGGGCAAACCTTACATGGAAAACAATGCGAGGAATGATTGAGCGTGTAAAAATGACTGATGATGGTCATGCATTGATTTCAATCATGAAGGAGGATGCCCATAGGTCAAACAAGGATATGTTTAGCAGGGTTGCGGAGTCCATAGAAAGCAACAGGAATAAAATGAGTCAGGCAGAACTAGAGGTTGTTGCCAATATTATGTCCTACGCAATCAAGAATGGTAACACAAAGATAGAAAACCCAACAAAGTCGCAAAAGAATTTCGCCAAGGCAGTTGGCAGTTACAAATCGCAATTGACTAGAGGCAAAACTGAAAACGCTCAGGTGCTATTTGATAAACTTTATAAGACTTACTCCAAGACTGATTGGTGGAAAGATCAACTTGCTACTGATCTAATGACTGACTTCAGGAATGGCATTGATCTAGGTGCTACATTTAAAGCAAGGGCAGATATCTCTAAGATATTCATGAAGAATGATGCCAAGAGCACCAACATGCCTTTTATACCTGACATTAGTGCATTGATTCATAGCGAGATGGATTATCACGGAGCAAAATTAAATGATGTCGTTGGTGTAGTTCAACTGAGCAAGCACAAGTTAGATTCACCTGACCGGGTGTTTGCAGTTTACACGGGCAAAGACCCTACTGAGGCAAGTTTCATGACGAACAACGAGAGGGAAGCATTAAAGCAACTGCAAGCAGACCCCAACTTTAGGGTTCACCCAAGTTATGATTGGTTGATGCTTGGGCCGGGTAACGCAGACTTCTTTATGCTCAACAAACCTGTTGACCCGGTTGGAATCATGACAAAGGAATTTGTAAATAATCACGAGATGAAGTGGCGAGACAAGGTCACTAAGATGGAAAGCAAATTGATCGAAAGATTTGGAAGAACTTCAGCAAAACGAGGTGACTCCAAAAGAGTTAAGTCTAGTTTTGAGAAGTTTGAAAAGGAGAGAGACAAAACCCCCTTGCCCCAACAATCTAAAAGTAATATATTAGGTGCATTCCTCCGCTATGAAGGTGGAGTTCCAAAAGTTAAAAAGTAATGCATCACATTATCTACATTGAGGACAACCGGGAGATTCCGGGATATGAGGAAACCCCTTGGGGTGAAGGTTGCTTTCATCATGATCCGACTAGAGCAAAACAAAGTCAGGTAAATGATCTAATCAAGTTGCTAGAGGATGACGACATCTTCGGTAACGATAATTTCGACAAGGTTCAGGCAAAATGTGATTGGGGTGGAATGACCCTGACATAAATGGTAGGGGCGAGAGGACTCGAACCTCCAACAAACGGATTAAGAGTCCGCTACTCTACCATTGAGTTACACCCCCAACAAAAAAGGGTGACTACAGAAGTCACCCTTTCCTTGCAAATCTAAAGTCTAACTTTAGTTTTTCAAGATAACTCAAAGTACGCTAAGGCGTACCTGTTTGGATCGAGGTCTTTTGTGCCTTTCACCAATGCCCGGTAATGTTGGTCAATGACTGCAGGAGAGTTACCTGCCCAATTTGCAACTGCATCTTTATTCTGCTCGATTTCCAACCTGTAAGTGATCGCAGAGTGACGAAGGACATCTCTTACATATTTTGGACGATCCGCACGATTAGATACCTTGGCGAGGTCAGGATCGATATGTTTGAAGTGTTGCCCGTAAACTTTGTAACCTGCTTTTGCCCGGATGTAATCCTTGATTCCTCTCCATGTGGCATAGGATGACTCGATAACTGCTCCTGACTCCTTTCGGATTGAACTAAGTATGGAGACTAAGTTGAGGGGCAACTCGACAACCCGTCTTGATGTTACTTTGCCAACACGATATCCAACCTCAAGAGTGGATGCACCCTTAGTGCGGAAAGTAAAGTCTTCCCACATCACCTGAGCATCACCATCAGATGGACGCAATTCTTCAGGACGCAACCCGGCAAACAGGGATAGGGCAAAGTAAGCATATGCTTCATCAGAATGTGCCTTAGCAATATCTAATATGAGTTGCGTTTCCTCAAGCGAGAGTGCCTTTATCTCTGCCTTTTCCTTGCCATATGACTTGAC
>Ga0208427_1000776_pt1 | contig 13598 bp, 10 predicted proteins | sample DEB08_DNA_FD_184532 | JGI IMG/M metagenome (GOLD analysis project Ga0208427, IMG submission 184532) | Aqueous microbial communities from the Delaware River and Bay under freshwater to marine salinity gradient to study organic matter... | ecosystem: Environmental > Aquatic > Marine > Coastal ...
CGGCGGAGTCAACTCCGCCACTCATGGCCGCTAAAACCTTCACCCGATAAGTCTAATTTGCGCTCTGGGTGCTCTGGGAAGCCACCAGCGCTCCGGGGTGAATCTTGATGATTGCCTCGATGAAGCGCTCGGCATCGGATGCTGTGGTGGTGTGTCCGAGGGTAATCCTCAAACAGGCCGAAGCCAGATCCTCGGAGTGGCCCATCGCGACTAGCACGTGAGAGGCCCCCAAGACTCCCGCTTGACAAGCACTGCCAGCCGAGACGCTAACCCCCTCCTGATCAAGTAGAAAGAGCAGGTTGTCGCTTTGGGTTCCGGGAAAAATAAGGTGTGCGTTGTGCTCCACACGGTCGGCGTCCTGCGCCGTTACCACTGCACTCGGGATAGCTCTGAGAATTTCGGACTCAATGAGGTCTCGAAGTACCTTCAATCGTGACTGCCGTTCGACGCGGTCTGAAACTGCCTCCTGGCAGGCTGCCCCAAGTGAGGCGGCCAGAGGGTAATTCATGGTTCCAGACCTAAGGCCGCGTTCTTGGCCACCACCGTGCAGCAGGCTCACTGGAGAAAAATCTCTCGCAACCACCAAGGCACCAACTCCAATTGGGGCTCCGACCTTGTGCCCGGAGATGCTCATTGCTGTAAGCCCAGATTTGGCAAAGTCAACCGGCACATGACCAATTGCAGCGATCGCGTCGCTGTGAACAGGGATGCCATATCTTTTGGCCAGCTCAGTCACGCGAAGGATTGGGGTGATAACCCCGGTCTCGTTGTTCACCCACATCAGGCTCACAAGTGCGATTTCATCGCTCCTTGATGACAGGATCTGCTCTAGGTCCTCAAGATTGACCATGCCGCTGCTTGTAACCGCAACATTTATCACCTCGGCACCCTCGTGCTCGACCAGCCAGTCAATGGGGTCAAGCAGTGCGTGGTGCTCGGTAGCTGCGGTAACAATGACCTTGCGGGCCCTGTCTTTGCGGTTTTGAGCCCAGTAGATGCCCTTTATAGCCTGGTTGTTCGACTCGGTTCCGCCTGATGTAAAGACAATTTCGCTCCGGTTGGCGCCCACAGCATGAGCGACCTGGTCTCTGGCGTCTTCAAGAATGGCTCGAGTATTTTGGCCGTGCCCATGAACTGATGAGGGATTGCCGAGCTGCTCTAGGGCGCCATTTAGCGCCTGCAGCGCAACCGGCCTGCATGGCGTCGTGGCGGCATGATCTAAGAACACGGGCATGCCAACCAGTGTATTTGAGCGTGCAGGAAAGCAAAGACCTATAGCCTTTGTTGAAAAGGCAGTATGTTGGCGCAAAAATCACAAGACCTCGCACCCCTGGGCATGAATCTGCTCGATGGCGGTGGCGTCTTTGGGGTCTGGTCAGATACCGCGAGCGCCGTCAAGCTTCACATTCTCGATCCTGAGGACACCTCCAAGACCCTCCACGAGATTCCACTCGAACAATCAGATGGTGGCATCTGGACCGCGGGAGATGATCGACTCCAGCGGGGCATCAAGTATGTCCTTCGAGCCGAGGGTCCGGAGGGACAAAGGCACGCCTTCAACCCAGAGCGAAACCTACTTGACCCCTATGCCAGGGGTCTGGTGCGCGAGAGCCCCAAGGACTACCACTGCGTTGCTATCGATACCAGCTTCGACTGGGAGGGTGTGGAGAAGCCTCAGACAGCTCTGGGTGAGAGCATCATCTATGAGGCCCACGTTCGGGGCCTGTCTCGGGTAAACCCGGCTATCCCCGAGGATATTCGTGGCTCATACGCCGCCCTGGGTCACCCTGCAACGATTGATCACCTAACCTCTCTGGGTATCACGGCGGTCGAGCTACTACCCATCCAGGCGTTTATCTCAGAGCCCAGGCTGGTAAACCTTGGCCTAATCAACTACTGGGGCTACAACACCATCAACTTCTTCACACCTCACATGCGCTACGCATCAGAGGCCAAGCGGGCTCAAGGTCCTGAGGCGATGCTTTTGGAGCTAAAGGGAGCAATCAGAGAACTTCACAAGGCAGGTATTGAGGTCATCCTGGATGTTGTCTACAACCACACGGCCGAGGGCGGGCACAAGGGCCTCACCTACTCCTATCGCGGACTAGATAACTCGAGCTACTACCGCCAGGACGATCAGGGTAACTATCAAGACACCACAGGATGTGGCAATTCGCTTAACTTCGGTAAGCCAATGGTGCAGCGACTCATGCTCGATAGCCTCCGCTACTGGGTGGAAGAGCTGAAGATTGACGGCTTTCGCTTTGACCTCGCCGCCACATTGGCAAGAGACGTGAATAATCACTTCAATCCGCGTCACGAAGTCCTGACTGCCATGCAGGAGGACCCTGTAATTAGTTCAGCAAAACTCATAGTCGAGCCATGGGATGTTGGCATGGGAGGCTGGCAGACCGGAAACTTCCCTCCTGGTTTCCCCGAATGGAACGACAGGTTTAGAGACTCCGTAAGAAAGTTCTGGCTTCAGGACGTTGCGTCCTATCGAAACTCCGGCAACCACCACAACGGAGTACAGGAGATGGCAAGCAGAATTTCTGGGTCTCAAGATGTTGTCAGTGAAGGCTCTCCCCTTGGCACCATCAACTTCATCACTGCCCACGACGGCTTCACACTCTGGGACCTTGTTTCTTACAACGTCAAGCAAAACTCCGCCAACGGCGAGGGCAATCGCGATGGCGGCAACAACAACCTGAGCTTCAATCATGGACATGAGGGCGAGACTTCGAACAGCTCCGTGAACTTCGCTCGTCGCAAGGCCGCGAGAAACCTCATCGGCACGCTGCTTCTCTCTGCAGGAGTTCCCATGGTTACCGCCGGAGACGAAAGACTCAAGACCCAAAGCGGCAACAACAACGCCTACTGCCAAGACAATGTGATTACCTGGCAAAACTGGGATCCAGATATTCATCGGATTAACTTCCAAAAGACCGTCTCTGAGCTAATCGCGCTGCGCAAGCAGCTACCAGCCCTCCGGCCCAGGAGCTTCACAAAGCTCGATGAGCCAACCCCGGAGCACGATCAAATGCTTTGGTTCTCAGGTCGCGGTGATGAGATGAGCATTGAGGACTGGCACAACCCAGAGCGTAGAACGATTCAGCGGCTCACCTATCACCTCATGAATGACGGCACCAAGCAGGGTGTGCTGCTGGTTGTGAACGGCACCGAAGCTATCAAGAACGTCACACTTCCAAGGCACGCGGGCGCTGGGGGCTTCGAACTGCTTTGGGATTCGGCGCTCGAGCTGCCTCCTGAGCGGCAGCTAGTTTTGACTCCAGGTGCCAAGGTGAGAACGGTGGAAACCAGCATTCAACTCTTCAGCGTTGTGCAGACCTGAAGCTTTTAGTTGGGTTATCAAGGGTGGCCTTAGTAAATTGGGCGTGTGGATAAAGCTGAATACCCGGTCGGACGCTTTCCGATAGTCAAAACCTGGCCGGTCGTTGACGGCGGAAAGTTCCCAGTCAAAGCCTTTGAGGGTGAAGTAATTGACTTCGGGGCCACAGCCTTTCGCGAGGGCCACGACAAACTCGCTCTTGAACTGGTTCTAACCTCCCCCAGCGGCAAGACCACCCGCCACCCAATGCTCCCGGGGCAGCCAGGCCTCGACCAGTGGGTCACACGTCTGCAGCTAACTGAGGTTGGCAGCTACAGCTACCAAGTCTCAGCCTGGGACGACGAGTATGGCTCTTGGGTCCATGCCACCTCAGTCAAGCTGGCTGCCCAGGTCGACCAGGAGCTGATGATCCTTGAGGGCAAGAGGCTTCTCGAGAGGATGTCTAGCGGCAAGGCCAAGACGATAGCTGCAAAGTTCGAGGCGTCCCTAAAGATTCTTGATGACAAAAAGCTCTCCCCCGCTGAGAAGTTTGAAAAGGTCATCGCCAGCGGACTGAACGAGTTGGCTGCAAAGCACCCGCTAAGGGAGCGAGAGACCCTCTCGGAGGCCGTGAGCATCAATTGCGAGCGCAAGCTTGCCGGAAGCGGCAGCTGGTATGAGTTCTTCCCGAGATCAGAGGGCGCAAAGCAAAACCGAGACGGCAGCTGGGTCTCAGGAAACTTCAAAAGTGCAACCAAGAGCCTCCAGCGCGTTAGCGACATGGGCTTTGATGTTCTCTATCTGCCGCCGATTCACCCGATTGGCACCACTCACCGCAAGGGCAAGAACAACACTCTCGTTGCCGAAAAAGGCGACCCCGGCTCACCTTGGGCAATCGGAGCGAAGGAGGGCGGCCACGATGCCGTCCACCCAGATTTAGGCACTGAGAAGGACTTTGCTGCATTTGTGAAGGCTGCAAACAAGCTCGGTATTGAGGTTGCCATGGACCTCGCCCTGCAGGCCTCGCCAGATCACCCGTGGGTGAAATCAAACCCTCAGTGGTTCACCTCCAGGGCCGATGGCACCATCGCCTATGCGGAGAACCCTCCCAAGAAATATCAGGACATCTACCCCATCAACTTCGATAACGACCCTCATGGTATTCACTCCGAGGTTCTCAGGATTCTAGAAAAGTGGATTTCGCTGGGAGTGAAGATCTTCAGGGTCGATAATCCCCACACCAAAACAGTCGAGTTTTGGCAGCAGCTGATTGCTGAGGTGAATCAGAAACATCCGGAGGTTATCTTCCTAGCCGAGGCCTTCACTCGCCCAGCCATGATGCACACTCTCGGAAAAATCGGCTTCCAGCAGTCCTACTGCTACTTCTCCTGGAGAAACACTAAGGCGGAGCTCACCTCGTACCTAAATGAGCTTGCAAAGGAATCTGCCGACTTCTTTAGGCCAAGCTTTTGGGTCAATACTCCAGACATCCTCACCGAATACCTTCAGTTTGGTGGACGCCCTGCCTTCAAGATCAGGGCGACGATAGCCGCTACCGCAGGACCCAGCTGGGGAATGTACGCAGGCTTTGAGCTATATGAGGCCGTAGCCCGAGCCGGAAGTGAAGAGAACATCGACAACGAAAAATATGAATACAAGGCCAGGGACTTTGTGGGCAGTGAGGACAGAGGAGTCAGCCTTGCCCCGAGAATAAGGCTGCTGAACAAGCTCCGCAGGGAAAACCCCGCGCTAGGCCAGCTGCGCAACATCACGAGCCATTACAGCGATGATGAGCAGATACTTGTCTATGCCAAGCGACTTGCTCCCGAGTTCAACGGCGGCAAGGACAATACGGTGATTGTGGTGGTAAACACCGACCCCCACTCCGTGAGGGAGACAATGGTGCATCTTGATATGCAGGCCCTTGAGCTTCCCCACAGCTTTGAGGTTGAGGACCTAATCACGGGAAAGAAGTTCACATGGGGCGAGCACAACTTCGTTCGCCTGGATGCTTTCACCGAACCGGCACACATCCTCAGGGTCATTCGATGAGGTTGGATGAGGCAACCTACGAGCAGCTAGCCCATGGTTCTCACCACTCGCCGCACGACTACCTTGGACTCCACCCTGAGGGCAAGGGTTGGGTGCTAAGGGCACTAAGACCACTTGCCAAATCTGTGGTAGCAAAGAGCAAAACCAAGAAAATCCCCCTTGAGCACGTTCACGCCGGTGTCTGGGAGGCAAGAGGAAAGACCAAGACTTTCGACTATCGGCTAATCACTGAGTACGACTCGGCGACCTGGGACACCGCAGACTCCTACAGCTTCCTGCCAATGATTGGCGAGCTTGATCTGCACCTCATCGCTGAGGGCCGGCACGAAGAGCTCTGGAAGGTTCTGGGCTCTCACGTTATCGAGACTAAGGACTCACTAGGAAAAGTCATTGGAGTTAGCTTTAAGGTCTGGGCCCCGAACGCTTCTGCGGTCAGAGTGGTTGGAGACTTCAACTCGTGGGATGGAACATCGCATGCCATGCGCTCGCTGGGATCAAGCGGTATCTGGGAGCTATTCGTGCCAGATCTAGGACCCGGAACACTCTACAAGTATCAAATCAGAACTCGCCACGGCAATTGGATCACCAAGATAGACCCAATGGCCCGCAGCTTCGAGATCCCACCCGCCACTTCCTCAATAGTCGAGACTTCGAGCTACAGCTGGGGGGATGCAAAGTGGCTCAAGGCGAGAGAAACCCGCAATGCGCTTCGCGCACCGATGTCTACATATGAGCTTCACCTGGGCTCCTGGAGAGGCGCTAAGAACTACCGGGACCTGGCTCCTGAGCTCATTGGGCACGTGAAGTACCTGGGATTTACTCACGTTGAGTTCATGCCACTTGCCGAACACCCCTTTGGTGGAAGCTGGGGCTACCAGGTAACCGGGTACTTTGCGCCAACTTCTCGTTATGGCTCCCCCGATGATTTTAGGTATCTAGTTGATCAGCTCCACCAGGCCGGAATTGGGGTGATCATGGACTGGGTGCCTGCCCACTTTCCCAAGGACGATTGGGCGCTGGCAAGGTTTGATGGCGAACCGCTCTATGAGGATGCCGACCCTCGCAGGGGTGACCACCCTGATTGGGGCACCCACGTATTCAACTTTGGCCGCACCGAGGTCAAGAACTTCCTGGTGGCAAATGCGCTCTATTGGCTGGAAGAGTTCCACATCGATGGCCTCCGCGTCGACGCGGTGGCGTCAATGATCTACCTCGACTACTCCCGCGAGGATGGTCAGTGGCTGCCTAATGTTTTTGGCGGCAGAGAGAATCTCGACGCGATTCAGTTCCTACAGGAGACAAACGCAACCGCCTACCGCAGAAACCCGGGCATCATGATGATTGCCGAGGAATCCACCGCATTTGCCGGGGTCAGCTCCCCAACTGACACCGGTGGCCTAGGTTTTGGGTTTAAGTGGAACATGGGCTGGATGCACGATTCGCTGCAGTTCATTGAGCGCGACCCGATGTATCGCTCTCACCACCACGGCGAGATCACCTTCTCCATGCTCTATGCCTATGACGAGAAATTCGTCTTGCCAATTAGCCACGACGAAGTGGTACACGGCAAGGGTTCGCTTTTGGCAAAGATGCCAGGAGATCACTGGCAGAAGCTTGCAAACATGAGGGCATACCTGGCTTTTATGTGGACCCACCCTGGCAAAAAGCTTTTGTTTATGGGGCAGGAATTTGCGCAGCCCTCAGAGTGGAGCGAATCCAGAGAGCTTGACTGGTGGCTCACCGACCATGCCCCACACCGCGGCATTCAGCAGCTGGTTGCCGACCTAAATGCCCTTTACCAAGCACACAGCGCCCTCTGGGAGCTAGACAATGAACCATCCGGCTTCCGATGGATTGATGGCGGCGACGCCAATAGAAATCTGCTGAGCTTTATTCGCGAGGACCTAGCGGGAAACCAGCTCGTGGTCGTGGTGAACTTTGCCGGTAACCCACACCACGATGTTGTGCTGGGTGTTGACCAGCCAGGAGAGTATCGAGAGCTCCTAAACACTGATGCCGAGGTCTATGGGGGCTCCGGACAGGGAAACCTTGGGAAGATTTCTACCAGCGACATCCAGTCCCACGGCAGCGCGCAGTCTTTGGTGCTGAATGTTCCGCCTCTTGGCGCGCTGGTGCTTGAGAAGATCTAGAACATCAACGAGGCTAGGCGCCTGCGGGCCTGAAGCACCGCAGGGTGATCGTTACCGAGAATCAGAAACAGCTTTAGCAGTCTCTCCTTGATTGCTTCTCGATCATCGATTCGCTCTGCAAACAGCCCTAGGAGATGCTCGAAAGCGCCTGCTGCGTTGTTTGAGGCAATTAGCTGATCCGCTCCAAGCATCGCGGCCTCAAGCTCAGAGGTTTTCTCCTGGCCCTGCAGCCTAATCATGAGCTCTACCTGCGCAAGTCCCGCATGGGCCTCTTGGTCGTTTGGGTATTCAACAAGAATCTTTTCGTAGTTGGCCTTAGCTCCTGCAAAGTCTCCACGTTCAATTGCGGCGAAAGCCTCTTGATGTTCTGGGCTCAGCGGTTTCTGGGGCTCAGATTCCTTTTCGGGCTGGGCTCCCAGCTTTACGGTGCCGGTGATTTTGTTTTGCTTTGCCAGCTTGAGCACCTGGGAGAGCACCTGAAGAAACTGCTCCTGGGCGATGTTGCCCTGGAAGAGTGGTGCAGGCTGCCCGGAGAGTATTGCCAGCATTGCAGGAGCCATGCTCACGCCTACTGCTTGGGCCAGCTGAGGTGATGCTGTCATGCTGATCTCAATACCCGCGAAACGGCCCTCGCTGGCCTCCAGGGTCCTAGTTAGCAGGTTCTTCACCTCAGCAGAGTCTGCGCTGTCGTCACTGATGAGCATCAACACGGGAACCTGTTCGCTGAGCTTTAGGTAGCTGCGGAGAGTTTGCTCATCGCCGCTTACAAGCCAGGCGCTGATGGTGATTCCACCCTCCTCTCCCGAGAGTTTGGAGAGGTCAAAAGCGTTGCCAAATTCAGTCATTACGAACCCAAGGCTACCGCGGTCAAAAGCTGTTGAGTTGCCCCAAGCAGTCTCACCTGAGCATCGCCTCCAGTGACTGGGATGTGGAACAGCAGCATTGCGCCATAGCGAGTCTCTATGCCCGTTGCAGATCCACTGGTTCCGAGCAGCACAGCCTCGTCGCCCGCAATGGCAACAGCATCGCCGGGCTCCTTGGGGATGATTGTGTAGGTGTCAATCATGTAGATGCCAACAAGTGCTCCGCCATCAAGGGATGACAACAAGACCATTGGGTCCTCTGTCTGCTCATGCTGGAAGTCCAGATTTGCATTACTGAGAGTCTCGGCCAGACCGCGCTGAACAGAAGCGACGTCCTTGATGTAGTCATTGTTTGGATCAACGATGTCCACCCACAAGGAATCTGCTCCATTATTGAGTAGGTCACCCACTGCTCCACCAAGTAGCCGGGGCGACATTAGCAAGAACTTATTGTCGGGGTTAAGCGAGCTCGCACCCGTGAGCTCAGATGCCACATCCGGGAAGTCGGCGCCGGGCAGAAGCGACATGAACTGGTAGAGCTTGTAGTTCTCTCGAACGGTTTCTTGTCTGAGCACCAGCATTTGAAGCTGCTCTGCACCAGTAACCACCATCACGTTCCGAGGCCAGCTGTCTGTCGCTGGAGGCAGGAAGAGTTGAATCGGGCCAGCCAGCAGAGGCTCCAGAGAGCTCTCCTCCTGATCAAGTCGAGAAATTAGGTTGTAGGCAAAGCGCCTCATCTCAAGTGCTGGGCCGGTGACCCTGGTCTCCAAGGACTCGCGGTCGTTGTTCTCGTCCGCAACCCTTACTACCTCAGCGATGTCGAACAGAATCTCGCTCACCTGGTCCCGGGTCAGTGCGGGAGTGAGAATTTCTGGACTCGAAAGTGGGCTGGGAGAAAGAACTGGGTTCTCATACTCCGCCACACAGCCACTAAGCAGCGCAGTGCTAAGTCCAATTGCGATGAAGGCGTTTGGCCGCATGGCTCTTCTGCCGCGCCTTGGTCCGGCTCCAGCCTGGGATACGGCCCTCCTTGGGCTCTTTCGCCTCGGGGGCCTTGGGCCTCGACGCCTGGATGAGCGGTACTTGTTGGCAAAACCAATTGCAGCCCAGAGCCCAGCGATTGATCCGAGTGCCATCAGCCCAACGCCAACATAGGTAATTGGCGGTATTTCGATCTCTTCATCTGCAATATCCCATTCAATCGCGATGCTTCTGGGGGCAAGTTCCAGCCCGTTTGAGGCCACCAAGACTGCCGTCTGGTTGTCCTGCTCTATATTGAGCGTGACCTGTGAGCGACCGTTGATCTCTTGCCTCCAAATGTCTGCGCCATTGGGGTCGGTAAGGTTCCCGCTGCCTGCCACCAAGACCTCTGCAAGTTCGGCAGTCTCCCGCGCAACATCAATACTTAGCCTTAGCTCGACATACGGGCTTCCCTCCAGCCAAGCCTCGATGTCGCTCTGGCGCCCGGTTGCAACAAATATCTCTCCGCCTCTAAAGGTGATCTTTGGGCTTGCGCTGTAGGCGGTGAGGAGCTTGTTTGGGATCATCACATAGGTGGTGGGCTGGTCAAGCTCCTGGGAAGCGATGATGGTGTCTATTGGGGTGTTTTCAACCTGGTTTACCACCCCGACACTGCCCGCTCCCAATCCGCCTACGAATAGGACAAGGGCAAGCCAAAAGCGCATGTGATTAGCTCCGAGTAGACTTTGCTAGCTCGCAAAAGTTTAGTCGCACATCGGGGGTTATCTCTTGGCAGCAGATTCTCGCTTCGAGATTGTCCGTCGCGGCTATGACCCGCAGCCTGTCGAACGAGAGCTCAAGGCCCTCAGCGCAGAGCTGGTGAGGCTCAAGGAACAAAACGCCGAACTTCAAGCTGAGACGCTCAGGCTCAATCAGCGTTTGCAGGAGGCCGAACAGGAACTTGGCCTAAGAACTCAGCCCAGCTACTCAGCCCTTGGGGCAAAGGCATCCGCTCTTCTCTCCACGGCCGAGCAGGTTGCACTTGAACTCGGTGAGAAGGCCCGGCAAGAGACCCAGGAGCTCGTCGAGAGTGTCGAGGCTGAGTTGCTTACAAAGACCGAAGAGGTCGAGAGGCGCTATCAGGAACAGCTAGATGCGGCAGAGCGCCGCTCAGCTAGGCGCATCTCAGAGGCCAGCATTGAGGCCGATCAGCTCATCGCAAAGGCAGAGCGCAGTGCCAAGGACATTATTGGTGCAGCCGAGGCTGAGGCAGGCAGGCTCAGAGGCCAGGTGGCCACGGAGACTGCGGCTGTGCGCACAAAGGCAAAACGAGAACTCGAAGCAAGGCAGCAGGAGCTAGAGGCAAAGTTTGCCTCTAAGGAGTACCTGCTCAGCTCGGAAATTTCGGTCGAGGACAAGGTCCGGGAGAAGTTGGTGGCCGAACTTGAGGCCCAGATTGCTCAGCGCAGGAAAGAAGCAGAGGCCGAATACCTTGCCAAGCACAACGAGGCGGTGCTGCAGACTCAGCAGTATCTCGAGTCGGCCCAAAAGGATATTATTGACCTGAAGCAGGCTGCCAAGACCCTCAGGCTCCAGGTCGAAACGCTCGAACTTGAGACCTCAAAGACACAGTCGCGCATGCTTACAGAGGCCAGAGAGAAGGCCGAAGCACTGGTCAGGTCCGCCGAGCTTGAAGCGGTTGCAACAGGCTCTAGTGCCCTGGCTGAGGCGGCAGAGCTCGTGAGAAATGCCAAGGCAGAGCTTGCCGAGCTTGAGAACAAGGTGCTGTCAAGCAAGACTTATCTGGAAAACCTGCGTAGCGTGGTTGCAGACCTAGAAAAGGAATAGCGCGATGGAGCAGCGGGCGAGAGTCACAAATGCCTTCCAGGTTGGCCTGGTTGGTGGACTCGGCGTGCTCACGGCAATCCTTATCGGTGCTGCGGTTACCCAAACCGCAACCATCCTCACCTACATCGGAATAGCCCTCTTCATTGCACTTGGCATGGATCCGATAGTACGGGCTTTAACCAAGTGGAAGCTTCCCAGGCCACTTGCCGTCATTATCGTTATCGCGGGCTTCTTGGGCGCGGTGGCACTCTTGCTCTGGGCGATTATCCCAACGGCTGTGACCGAAGCGGGAAAGCTTATTAATCGGATCCCAACCATCGTGACAAACGTGGTTTCCAACGACCTAATCTCCTCTTGGGATGCTCAGCTTGGTGGAAACATCACGGCAGCCGCTGACGGTGCACTTGAATTCTTGACAGACACGACGAACTGGCCAACGCTTTTAGGTGGCGTGTTGCAGGTTGGCTTTGGGGTGCTAAGTGGTGTGGTCGGGTTCATCATCGTCGTCATTCTGAGTATCTACTTCATGGCCTCTCTAGAGCCAATGAAGGAGTACCTCTCCAGACTTACCGCGGCCTCGAAGCGTGAGCGGTTCAAGAAACTTACTGACCAGGTCGCACTCTCGGTGGGACGTTGGGTTATGGGACAAACCTCAGTGGCGCTGCTTCACGCCACCGTTCTGTTTATCTTTTTGACAATTGTTGGCTCTCAGTACTCACTTCTTCTCAGCCTTGCTGCCTTCTTGCTGGCCCTCATTCCGCTGGTTGGTCCCGCATCGGCAGGCTTGCTGGTCGTTGGTGTGAGTTACCTCTCAGGCTCGAGCTATGCCCTCTTGGCAGTTATCTACTACCTGGTTTACCTCCAGGTCGAGGCCTACCTAATTAGCCCAAGGGTCATGAAGCGTGCTGTTTCGGTACCGGCTTCCATAGTTGTGATTGCCGCCCTGATGGGTGGCACGCTGATGGGAATCCTCGGGGCGCTAATTGCGATTCCAGTCGCCGCATCGATCCTGCTGATTATCCGCGAGGTTTGGATGCCTACCCAGCAGCTGCGCTAAAAGCTTGTAGGGAGAGTTCCAACCGAGGGGTTTACCTCTTGAACAATCTGGTTGAGCACCCTTCTGGTCGCACTCTCCCCCACCCAAAGATGTTTTTCTCCGTCGAATGCCAGCACCTTGGCATGCGGGACTAGAGCGAATCGCTCAGCCGCCTCCTTTGGCTTCAGGAACTCATCCAGCTCCGGCACAAAGGCAATTAGTGGTCTAGCAAACTCATTCCAGCGCAATAGATCCGCTTCGCTTGCTCTATGAAGTGGTGGTGAGAGCAAGATTGCGCCCGAGATTTCGTGGTCTGGTCCGTACTTGATCGCAAGCTCAGTGCCAAAGGACCAACCAACGAGCCATAGGTTCGTCAGCCCTCGACTCTTGGCAAATTCAACCGCGGCCGCGACATCGTGCTGCTCTAGGACACCTTCGTCGAAACTGCCGGTTGAGGCTCCTCGGGGCGATGATGTGCCGCGGGTGTTGAACCGAATAACTGCAAGGTTTGCAAGCTTAGGAAGGCGATTAGCGGCTTTGCGGAGGACGTGAGAGTCCATAAACCCGCCGTGGGTCGGAAGCGGATGCAAAGTAATGAGCGTTGCCGTGGGGGTTCCAGACTCGGGAAGGGCCAGCTCGCCAACCAGGACCTGGCCATCTGCGGTGTGAAGTTCGATGTCTTCTCGCGTTGCCGGAAGGACAGTGTTTGAGGTGATCTCCATCAGGGAAGAATCCCATCAAAGAGCTTCCAGCAGTGGTTATGGAAGTGGCGCCTGGATTGAACCCCGCGGTGGATATCCCAGGCCACGGTGTGAACAACCCCTGGCTCTATGAGAACCACACAAACTGGACAGATCCAGGTCTTTCCCTCTTCGGCGTTAGAGCCCATGGTCTGCTGGACTTGAAACTCTCCCCCACGCTTTTGCTCGGTGTGAGGGATGGACATTCTCAATCTCGTGACATCAAGCTCTTCGTATTCGCGCTTTGGAGCTCCGCGACGTTTTTTGCCCCTAGCCATTAGTACCAGTTGTGCTCGTCAGAGTGCACCAAGGCTGCACAAGGCGATCCATACCTGCCGTCGATATAGCCAATGCCCCAGCGAACCTGGGTTTCAGGATTTGTTCTCCAGTCAGCTCCCGCCTTTGCCATTTTGGTCGCCGGAAGCGACTGCGGGATGCCGTAGGCACCGGAGGACTTATTTGTGGCATTCCAGCGCCAGTTGCTCTCGCGCTCCCACAGCTTTACAAGGCAAGAGAACTGGTCATAATCCCAGCCCTTTGATTCGACCTGGCTCAAAGCAAATCCCTTAACGCTCCCGGTCTCTGGAGTTGGCGCGCGCTTGACAGTGATCGGACGAGCTC
>Ga0208427_1000787_pt1 | contig 13529 bp, 9 predicted proteins | sample DEB08_DNA_FD_184532 | JGI IMG/M metagenome (GOLD analysis project Ga0208427, IMG submission 184532) | Aqueous microbial communities from the Delaware River and Bay under freshwater to marine salinity gradient to study organic matter... | ecosystem: Environmental > Aquatic > Marine > Coastal ...
GATGTATACGATCCTACTTGTAACAGTTGGGATATAGTAAGGTCACCGCTAACTGTACCACCTGATGTATTTAACTTGTTATCAAGCTTTGCTTTAACCTTCTGACCTAACTGTGTTAATAAACTACTCATTGCTCGTTACGGTGTATTTAATCCATCTATAAAGTCTTGATAATCACCAACTTCCTCTTCTCGTGCGTCTAAGAAGTACGGCAAATCATTCCAAGCATCTGATCCGTTTCCGATCTTAATCCTGTTACGTGCTGAGTCTAATTCGATTCCTAGTTCCCCCTCTAAAAGAACAGGGTTGGTTGATGCCCAGTTAGCTGCGGTATCTCTTCTAAGTTGTATTCTTTTACTAAATGTAGCCATTTGTTATGCTCCTCCTCCTTCGTAAACATCTAAGTTATCACTAGCAGTTGCTCCTAAAGAATCAATCTGTGGGTCACTCAACGGTGCATTACCACCACTTAACCCGATGATGTCAGGGTCAGATGTTAAAGAATCTGTTATCGCTTGTGCAGCAGCAGTCGTAGCTATCGCTTCCGTAACACCACCAGCAGCAACTGCACCAAGTGTATTGTACTGAGCAATCAACGGATTACGTCGGATAACCGGAGGTCTTCTGTACGGCCTAGCCATCAGCACTTCCACCTACGCAACGCTAAAGCTTTACGAGTAGGACGTCCTTTACTATCTTTCATCGGTCCCTTCACTCCAGACATCCTAGCACAGAAGGAACGCTTACGTGGACCACCGCCGGGCTGTGGAGCTTTCAGCTTAGAACCAGTAGCTCTGTTGTACTTCCGTCTACCTTTAGCAGTAAGCCCACCTTTTCGAGACTTCTCGCCTCTACCTATAGACAACGAGACACCCATCTTATTTCTTCTTAAACCCACGCTTCATATTAGCGTAAGCCTTTGGTGTAATCGTTGACTTCTTTTTACTGCGACTGATGCCGAGTTTCTTTCTTCTATTAATGTTTGCGTATAATCCTTGTTTCATCTTTGTACTAATACCTCCATCATACGATCTAATTTAGTGTGAACTTCTTTAAGTGCTTCTTCTACCTTTGCGATCCGTGCTTCAACAGCTCTATCTCTTTCCCGTTGAGCAGCTAACTCCACCTCTATCTTAGTCATTCTTTTCTCACCGAGATCAAGACGTTCAATAACACGTTTGATAATCCACCCGATCACGCCAAGAGCGACGACAAGTCCGGTGTTAAGAAAGCTGGAGATGGAGTCGATCATTGTTTCTATTAAATTTTATATGTGATCGTAAACTGAATATCGGCAGAACCTGAATTTAAAGCTCCAACTGTTAGACTCAAGTCACCGCCTCCCGATGAGGATTGTCTAAGTTGAATCACATCTGAACTATCCCCAATTTGAGGAACGATAAAACCACTAAATGTAACATTATCAAGAACGCATGAACCTTGACTTAAACCTTCACTTGAAGCTGTAAAGGGTAAACCTTGTATATAAAGAGTATTACCAGCGGTCATACCTGTAGTATCAATATTTAACATTTGAGCAGAAATCGTAACAAGATCACCGTTTCTTACATATCTTAACCCATTAAGTGTACCTATAGTAGCTTGATTCCCACCCGATTGTGCATCTGAAATAACAGGAATCCATACCGTAGCTGGTTTATATATTGGAATGGTATCTGAGAAAGTAATACCAGTTGCTACGATCCCTTCGTTATAAGTGCTTCCTACAGGTTCAAACTTATCATTTAAAGAGATTAGATAACCATCACTAGTACTGATACAGTTATAAGCATTACCGCCTGTAAATGTATTGCCTCTAAAAACTACCGTATCTCTAACCTCATCTAATCTTACATGGTAATAATCACCCCCATAACCATTTATATTGGCTAAAGATTGAGCAAAGAAATTACCGTCAATTACAATGCTGCTTTCAGTATTTGATAGTATTGAAGTACCCGCAGCATCGCTACCACCACCGCCTGTAAATGAAACAGCAGGTGGAGAACTATAACCACTACCGTTATCAGTCATAACGACAGAGTCTACTTGACTACCATCGAGAACAGCATATCCAGCAGCTCCGCTGCCTCCACCTCCCGTAAATGTAACAGTAGGTGCGGATTCATAACTACTTCCACCATCTGATATAGTAACACCTGTAACTACCGGTGCATTATTATTAAAGAATATTTGAGGAGTGGCAGTACCTGGACCACCCCGATTGCTTTCAAAGTAGTTACCGCATATATAGATACTAGAACCAAAGTTAAGGCGTAAACCACAATAGTCAGTACCGTTACCTTGCATTGTGTTGCCTATAATTCTTACACCATAAGATGATTGACCGCTACTTCTTCCGATCTTCATACAACCGTTCCCACTCTCCATTGTATTATTTGAGAATGTGCAAGCCCAAGCTTGATTAAGGTCTATGAAGTAATATTGGTGCTGAGTTGAATAGCACCCATCAACGGTAATTTGTTGAGCAAAATAATTGTTACTATCTTCCCCGCTGTTTTCAGTAAAGAACCCATTACAATATTCAAAGAATAAATTTCTAAACTCACAACGCCACATCCTGCCCACATTAAATATGCGAGCGTAATTAGGCATAGTAATGTAGTTATTCTTGTATGTCGTTCTATCTGTAGCGTCAGAAGCAGCTGCGGAACTTGAGCAGAAATTTAAATCTTCAACGAAAACTGCACTTACACACTCGGACGAAGCACCGTCAGGGCCAGCCATCCAAACATTATTAGCACCTACATTGTTTACTACAATACGACTATTAGAGCCATCTCCGTAGATTTTAATAGGTTCAGGTTGATCTTGATAAGTAGGATCGCTTTCAGCGAATTGAAGGCAAGTGTTAATCTTCCCGCTTTGTGGTTCAAAATAATACTCACCAGCGGGGAAATAAATCGATCTACCACCTGTACCATTTTGAGCCGCATTGATTAAAGATTGTATAATAGTTGTGTTATCTGTAGCTCCTGTATTATCAGCCCCGTAATCCAACACGTTAACAACATCAGCGAACCGATCAGCAAGACTCCTAGCCCGTGTTGAACCTGTCGCTGTTACTTGTGCTTCATTAACCGTCGCAACAGAAGCAGCAGCAGTAGCAACCACACATATCTCAGCAGAGTTAGAAGGTATCGTATTAAATGTAATAGCTGTAGCACCTATCGTGTAGTCAGTATCTGGAACTTGTACAAGACCGTCTATCGATACGATGTACGCTTTTGCGTCTGTTGTTTGCGGGGTAAACGAAAGAGTGAAGACGTTATCAGTTCCGTTACCAGTGTGTGTGGATTTATAGAACCCAGCTAAGTTGGTATCGGTAAGTGCGATCTGTGTGTCTACGTATCCTTTGTTAATAGCATCGGTTGCTAATGTACCGTCCGCTAAGTTCTTGATCTGCTTGTTACCAGCGTTGTAGTTCGTACTACCTTCTAGCTCTTTCAAACCGGAATCCGCACCTTCAGTAGCTTCTTCAGCTAAGTAACGATTGTGTAGGTACGCTCTATCTAACTCAGCCTCTGTTAACACCGATCCGTTCTGAAAGTCTACAAGGTTCGTGTTAGGTGCTGACCTACGTTTTATACGTACTAACTCACCACCAGCCAGAGCAGTCGTTGGATTGCTTAGATTGATGCGTTGAGACGGAGAGGTTTCAATGGTGTAGTTTGTAGTGATCGTTTGATCTACACCCTCGATTTCCACAATAACGTGATCGTCTTCAAGATACGGAAAGTTAAAAGCAAAGTACTGCTGTGCTGCTGTTGCTGTATAGTCTACGTAGGTGTTAGCCATGATGATAAGTGTATATTATTAATTATTGAGTGAGAAGAGCAAGTCCTTAGTCTAATAGCGGAGCTAATTCAGGAGCTACTACTTTTCTTGGAGCGGTTTCTCCTTCGATTAATGTCTTCTTAGTTAAGTCTCTTAATAAGTAGTATTGTGCTTCTAATTCTGGGTTTTCTCTTACTAATTGCTCTAAAGCTTTATTCCTCAACGCACGGAGATTCGCTTCTATAGTAATCTGTCTTGCATTAGTTATAGGAGAACCTTTAGGTACTTTACCCATTCTTTGATATTTAGGTTTATTGTAAGCTCTAATTATTGCATCAGCTGGTTTTAGTTCTGAGAATATTTGTTGCCAACGGTCATATAGAGTCTGCTCTAATCCAAAACCGTAATCTTTTTGTACCTTTAATTTCTTTAGATTTAAACCAGGAACTCCATCGTCCGGTCGACTAAACTTAAAACGACCGCCAACTTCTGCTAAAATCATTCTAGCTTCGTCTTCTTTAGTAAATAACTTCTCACCTACTTTAGATGCCCTACCCATTTTAACATCTTCTTTAGTAGCAGTAGACGCTCTTAAACTTTCAACACGCAAAGGACTTAAATAGTTTATAGCTTGTCCTATTGCATCATATTGAGATGCTCGCTTAGGTATTCCTAACTCGTCTCTTTTAGGGTCTAACTCTCTGCGAGTTTTAGCAAAAGCCATTTTAAACTGCTCCATAGGCTCGTTTATTTGTCTTAGGTATGGATCATTTAATTGAGCAGCAGCTTTCATTGCGGACGGTACTGCCATTCTATTTATAGCGGTAAACAAAGCATTAGCACCGCTCTTACCTCCTTCTTCCCACTTACCTCTAAACAGACCGTCATTCAACTCACTAATATTCATTAAGTAAGTTTTGTCTGTAATCATAGTGGTTAGTGCTAGTTGAACGGAACTAATAACTTGATCCAATTCTTCATCTGGCATTGAGTTATCTTCTTTAGCTCTTAGTAATGTAGCAGACACTCCGTATACATCAGCGATAGAACCTAATCGACTTAAAGGTAAATAATTATCACCCATTTGGTCTCCACCTGCATTGCCAGTATCCCAAAATCTTTTAGCAGCTGACATGTTTATAGCGTGTGGTTCCCAACCTGTACTCATTTTAGTTTCACGCTCTTTATAATCTTTGGGACCTTCTCCTGTAACTATACCTTGATCTGCAAGATATAAAGCAGAAGCCCATAATCCAGCACCTACTATCTGTCTACCTCTAGCTTGTGCTCTTATAGACGGATTGTCGCTTCTTAGTTCCTCTAGTGTCCTTTGGAACGTCATCTTGTTCATCCCTGGTATCATTAGACCACCACTAAGAGTACCCCCTAGTTCCATAAACATGTTAGTAGGAGTTCTTAAAAATAACTGAACTAATTCTAATACGCTAGATTTCTGTCTTAACTCACCTAATTTTGTAGCACCTGCCTCTAGTACACCGTAGTCACTACTTAGTTCTCTTTGGAATGTTATTTTATCTCCAAAGTCCTTCATGTATTCGATTTCACTAGACAGTTTATTTGTCCAGTTATCTCTAACATATTCGGTTATAAACTCTTTAGCTTCCTCAACATTGAGTCCTTGCTCTCTAGCTTTAGATACAGCATCCATCTCTACATCGTTCTTTGTCTTGAATCTTTTTCCGTCAACAAAGTACCGAGCTAACCTAGACTCCATGTAATCTTTTATCTGCCCTACAGGGGCTTCACCTCTTTTAACTAGTTGTTTATATTCTTCAGCTAACAACGCACGAGCTTGAGCTTTACCGAATAAGTGCCTATAGAACTCATCTTGAAATACTAAACCTTTAGGACCAAAACTTAAAAGTTCTCCTGTATTTTCAACAGTCTCTCCTATAGGTCCTGATAGTCCAGTAGCTTCCATAGTAAAAGCTTTTTCACCTATCTTCTCGTAGTGGTTATTTAAAGACATCGACCCTTGAGAATTAGCAGCAGCTACTTTAGCAGCCTGAAAAGCATCATCTATTCCGTATAACAAATACTTAGTAGTTCTTAGAGCCATCCTAGTTTGTTCTAAATTACCTGTAGCTAGTCCACCTACCCCTTGGTTCATCAACGAATAAAGAGTCATCATAGCATTACCAGCAGCAGCGGCAGCTTGTGTAGGAGGAGCACTCAAAACACCATCGTAAACTAGTTCTTTACCTACTCTACCAAACTTCTCACCTATTGATCTCTTACTTATTTCTAACAGTTTTCCTAGCTTCTGTGGGTCTTTTACTAATCTTATTTCATTTAGTAGAGCTTTTACATTCTTTAACCCACCGAGTTTTTCTAGCTGTTCTTTAAGTTCACCTGGGCTAAGTTCTTCTGGATACTTAATAAGTTCTTCAACTAAATCCTTTTCAGCTTTTGTAGCTTTCCTTTCAAAGGTGTTAATATTAGCAGCTATTTGATCTTTAGCTATTTTTCTACTCTGTAACAACTTACCAGCTGAACTAGAAATTCTAGCTGATTCTTCTAAAAATATTTGAAGTCTATCCATATCAGCCATTAGTCGAGTAGCTACAGCTGGATCGTTTAAATCTGTATTAGCTTCTACTTTCTTAAACCAATCTTCCATAGCTGAAAAAGTCATACTATCAGCCAACGCTGTTTTAAATATAATATCTTCAGACTCTTTAGCTATCTGCTGTACAAACCTAGCTTCATCTAATTCAGGATCAAGTTTCTTTCTTAAAGCCGTTACTTGTTTTATTAAAGATTCTTTATCAGTCTTAACACGACTTGTTTTGATCTTATCACTTAACTGTTCAAGTACACCCACCACTGATTTCTGTATACCTTGGTCCGTAGTAAAAGTAGCTAAGTTAAGCGGTATAATTTCACTCTTACCTTCTAGTACTTTAGACAAGTCTTCATCACTCATCCCCATTCTTTCTAGGGCTTCTAGCTTCTGTTCAGTGGTGAGCTTAGTGGGTTGAGTGGGTTGCGGTGCTATTTCTGGTTCAACAGATTTTTCTGCGGTCGGTGCTTCGATTTCTTCTTTAGGTCTAAGTACTGTACCTTCTCCTACTTGTGGTTCTTCTAGTTTTCTTATTCTATCAACAATAGCTTGTCTTGTTTCTTGCTCTTGTTTAATAGCCTCTTCTTTCAGCCCATCTAAGTATTCTTTATCTCCTACTCTAATAGTCTCAAGAGTTTCTTTAATTTCTCTTTTCTCTCTTAATAACAAATCTCTGTACTCACCTGTTACTTCAGGGTTCTCCAGCATACTATCTATAGATGAAATTCTTTTAGCTGCATTAACTTCAGCTACCTTCTTCATCTTATCCATGTCACTAGCAGACGATCCTAGTTTATGGAAGTTCTGTCCGGATGTTAGATACTTAGTACCACCCCCAAATAACAAACCAGCTGCACCAGAGAAACCTAACTGTTGTACACTTATTCCATCTGTTCTTTTACCTGTGGCTACTTCAAGACCTTGTCGTAACAAATCTTCAGTAAAAGCCATTGCGGTACCTTCAGCAGCAGCTACACCTGTTTGTTTTAACCTAGATAATTGGGCTACTTTTTTATACGCAGCTAACGGTCCTAATGTTCCTATAGCTGTTGTAGCTATGCCTTCTTCCGGTGAATACTCTGCTTCAGGGTCTCTGTGACTTTGTGCCCAATAATTAATACCTAAATTACCTAGTCCATTTATTGCTATATAAGCACCTATGCCTGGCAAACCGCCACCAAGTAAAGGAGTTGTAACACTTTGTAAAGCAACGCTACCTCCGATCTCTCCTCCTATTGATTCAGCTAATCTTAAATACTTACCATCTTCCTCGTCTATAGGTTCAAGAACTCCTGCCGTTGAAACCTCACTAGGAGCACGGGTAGAGGATGAATCAGCTAAAGGTAAACCCTTCTGCTTAAATCCCTCAAAAGCTTTTTGTTCCTCAATTAATTCTGCAATCGTCTTAGCCATTACTGTATTTTATCTTTGTAAGCTCGAAGAAATGTCAACACCTCTTCTAAGTTATCTGGGAACTCTAAGTTTGAAATTAAACCTTCTATCTTCGAATCAACTAGCGAAGCGTTGCCTGTCTCAATTCCTCTTATAGCGTTTTCTAAATTTTTAACAGTGATATATGAATCAGTATCTATGATATATTTACCAGTCCGCAACTCGCTTAGTACTGTCTTCTTGTACTCTTCGTTAAAGTCTTGATATAGGTTTATAGACTGTTCTGTTAGTGTTTCGTCGAGCTGTTGAGGTGTGATATTAGGGTTAGCTTTTACTAAATCGTCTCTTGTTTCTTTGAGTTTAGATCGCCAAGCTAACATACCTTTAAGTCTTAAAGTATCTAGGGTATTCGGGTGTGCGTTGTAGTTGGTTATATCTTTAACAGCGTTTGTTGTAGCAGGGCTAATACCAGCTATCTTCATCTCTTCCGTTAGCTTTGTATCCTTAAATTGATTTTTAAAACTTTCTGTTAATCTTTTAACAGCTGAGATTCCCTCCATAACTTCGTTATTGAATCTATCACTGTCACCGTTCTGCTGTTGTATTGTTTTAAAGTCGTCAAAAGATAGCTCTCTCCTCTCTAAAGCATCTTGAGCGTCTTCAAGCACATCTAAGCCTTTATCTAAATCTGCTTTCAATGTGCTCCAAACTCTAGGATCAGTCTCTATATCAGCATCTGCATTATAGTAATCTTTATTGGATAACTCTATCATGCTTCGTATAGTTTCTTCTACATCCAAACCATGCACATTAGAAGATACACCAGTAAGTCTTACACGGTTCGTCCAATCTTTTAAATAAGAATCAGTAATAATATCACCATCGTTGAGCTTACCTTTAAACTCTGTCACTAAAGGATTTAATACTTCCTCTTTATTGGTTGTGTATAAGTTTTTTGCTTTGTTTTTAAAATAGGAATCTTTAGCTTCTATGTCTCTTTTAAATGTAGCTAGATCATCTCTAAGTTCTGCTGTAATAAACTTAGCCCCAGTATCAGGATTAATCACCCAGTTCTCTATATCTTTTACCTTTCTTAAAGCTAGAGGAGCACCACCAGATTCAACTAACTCCAATATGGATGGTTTAATTAATTCATCAAAAGCATATTTATGAGAGTTCTCAAACACACCCGCAGCTCTATTAACCCAACCAACCATCTCAGGACCATTAATATCTATCTCGCCTTTTACAACACCTTCGACTAGCGGTAGTCCCAGTTCTAACCAAGCTCCCTTACTCTTCTCTGTTCTTACAGCATCTAATCTACTATTAACATCCTTCCTAAACTCATCATCTACTTTACCTAATACTTCAGCAGCATATGCTCTAACAGATGGATCAGAGAACTCAGGTCTTTTTAAGAACTCAGCTTTGGTTTTTGCGATAGCTACTTCAGGATCATCTGTGGTTTCAACAAGACTTCTTAATTGATCCCTGTAATCTCTGTTAACTAATACTTCACCTTGTGCTTGTAGACCTCCAATAATAAATGGAGCGTTAGCATTCTCAGGAATAACACCAGATTTAATACCTTTCCTGGTAAGATTCTTTAACTGTTCACTAACTCCGCTAGGGTCTAATTGAAAAGCTTCTCTACCCTTAGCTATCTCCGCTTCTCTAGCTAATCTATCTTCTTCTTGTTTTTGCTCTACTAGTTGTTGTTTAGCTAAACTAAGTCTACTGAATTGTTGTAACGCTGGATTTATTTGAGATAGTGCATCAGCTAAATCTTGATACCCACTACGACCTACTTTTACATTAGCTAGTTTATAGCTAAAGCCAGGCATATCAACAAAAGGTACTGTTCTAAGTTTAGTCATATTACACTCTGCCTTTGTTACTGATGCTTAAATCACTTCTTTTTCTTGTAGCACTTGCTAAATTTAAACCAGCAGTAGCTCCGGACAATCCTCCGCTTATAGCTTTAAAACTTGTTACCAATGGGCTTTCAGTTTGTATAGGTTGACTATATTTCAATAACTCCTGTTGCCCAGCTAAAGCTAACTCTTGCATGCCAAGTCCGTATTGAATACCGTACAGACCTTCCTCTTTTTCTAGCATACTAAGCTCAACACCTAGTTGTCTATCTAAGTCTCTCTCAAAAGCATCTGATATAGCCACACCCTGTTTAGCTCGCAGAGTACTAGCAGCTGCGTCACGCATCATTTCGAGTTGTCTTTTCCGCTGGCTTATTGACTCCATTCTTTGCTGTGACTCTAACAACGCAGAAGTTCTTTGAAGTCCTTTTTTTTTGACTGCAGCTTGTCTTTGTTGTTCTTGAAACTGCATTTGTGCCTTAGCTTGCTGACGCTGACCAACTGCACCTACAACAGGGGAAGCGATACCTAAAGCAGTAGTACCAGCCATAACCCCAAGACCTGTAGCTGTTATACCTGTAGCCGCAGTTGCTGCACCTACGGAACCATAACCCAACATTGCCGCACCTATTACTGGAAAACACATAACAATTACTTCCTCTCTAATATAAATGACAGATAGCCGTCATACTGACAATCGCTAAACTCTGCACCTAACCACTCCAACCATTTAATACTCAACGTGTTACTCTTCATAACAAAGTTAGTGAGATAATCAAAGCCATCTAACAAGTCCATCATGCGTTCCTTGGAGTGCTTCAGAAAGAACTTCTTAATCTTTGGTAACCGTCTAGTACCTAATAACCAAGCACTTCCGATATTAGTACCTTCGATAGGAGCTACACCAAATGAACAGTACAAGTTATTCATATCATCTTTCACGCTGTAACACTTGCTTGATGTAGCGTAAGACATAATAACAGCGTCACGTGGGTGATGCATAAGTCCGAGTATCTCTAACATATCTTCCTCCCGCAGGTCTTCGTACAGATCAAACGAATCCATATCACCGTGTGCTTCATCTATTCTAAGCTCCATATCTTCTACTTCTCGGTATCATCATCGATTCAAACTCTGCAGCTAATAGCTTAACTGGTAAAGCAGAATCACTCACAACCTCTATCTTTGCTTCGTTTGGTTGGCACTGTACAGGGAAGCGGAAGTGACCGTCTTGGGGGGTGAAACTATTAAGTGTTAAGTTAGCTCCCAGTATATCAGGATTGAATGCGTAGCTATATTTATCCCTGTACTTCGGAGTTACTTCAACGGTGAAGTGTCCAGTCTCTGCGTAGTTTATACTGCCGTTACGGATCGTTTGAAAAGCGTAATCAGATGCACTTCTCCCTCCACGCTCTGTTGGTTGTTTAAGTGTTTGATCGGAGAACCTGTACAACATATTGTACGGGATACCAGCAAAGAAATCAGTAGATGTAAGATCTCCACTTACTGTACCCGCTGTAGCTGATGTTCTAGTAAATGCTACGTTATGTCCGTTCTTTGTATATACAGTAACATCTGTTGGGTCATACGGAAATCCGCTGATAGTTGTTCGTTTATCAGAAGTACTATAGCTAGTAGTTAATGTACTACCGTCTATCTTGCTGTCTAAGTATAACGTATAATCCAGCCCTGTATCTTTTATACCGTCTTCAAGTGTAAGCTTTTCTAGGTGTAACCCGTCATCATCCTTAGTTAGCAGATGCAAGTTACTGTCGATAAAGTCAAACCCTCGCACCTCCCGACCAAAGGTGAACTTCATCCAAGCACTCTGTATCTTTTCTTTATTCGACCAGAAGTACTTATATACAAACAATGTATTACGATCATCGCTGGAACTAACAACAATAGTATTCTCTGCTTGAGAACCTGCTACCTTCTCTACTTGTGACGCTATATACTTAGGTATTTGTTGAGTAATCTCTTCTGCTTGGAATGTCTCTGTATTGTTATCAACAAAGTATTCATACATCCCTTCAAAGTCATTCCGTCTAAAAGTGAAGTATATATAATTACCAAGAGCCAGTGGCTGTACGCTGTCTGATATATCGTACTCAGTAACAGGAGAGATAGCTACAGTCTTAGGACTTAATATGTCTGCTCCACGTAATACAAACTGTGACTGCTTACTGAATAACATCAGCTTCTCTTGGAACGGTATAGCGTGTTGCAGGACAGCTACCTTTGTATGACTAAGTCCTACATCTATTGGTGCACTGTCTAGTAGCTGTTGTGTGGTAGTACGGAAGAAGTTGAAGTATTCATCTGCTTCACTAAAGATAACATTGCTATCTGTGAGGAATCCTAAACGGTTCTTAAAGAAGAATACATCGTTAATCTTATTACCTACAAAGGATGGGAATGGGTTGGTTTCGTCGTTACCTGCCTTCCTTTTTCTCCAACCACTAACAGCTGGAGGTACTAAGTCTAAATCTTCTTCGGGTGATTGTGCTTTAAAAGAAACAACGTCACCACTGCCATTTAAAACAGGAACAACAGTGATAGGCATTGTAGTAGCATCTAACTCAAATTCTATAGGATTAAGAACACCGCTCTCTGTTTCATCACGTGTCCAACCTACAGTCTCTATCCAAGTACCTTCTCCAAACTCACTCTTATCTTTAGTAGTAAATTTTACAAAGTAATCATCTTGGTCTATATCTGCGTCTCCTATTACTTTAACTTTAAAATTATTAAAACAAGATTTAGGTAAGTCTGTTATACTTCCTACTTCCTGATGTGCTAAACCTAACGCTTCGTTGGATAGACCGTCCTCTACTCTAACCTTAAAAGGACCGTCGTCACTCTTTATACGAATAACACTACCTTTCCTAGTTATATCTAAGGATGTTCTAGTAGCAAGAGTTGCTGTAAATGTAGCGTCTGAACCTGTGTGTTGACTGGAAATATCTAACCAACCGTCGTTGTATCTTACATAAGATTTAACAGTAAATACTAAAGGATACGTTGCTTGGTCCGTACTAAAATTGTTACCACTCCTATAAATATCAACACTTGTTATTGGTCCTTTTGGTGGATCACCTGAAGCATTTATATTAGCAACCCCTAAAGCAACAACATCAGAAAATGTAGGCTGTGTTATTTCAACTTCTACTTTAACTGTTTCCTGTCCACCAACATACTCACTACCACCACTTGTAACAGTAATAGTATCTATACCTGAAAGAGTGCCATTAAACTCATCCTCCAAACAAGTTGCTAAGTCTTGTGCTATATAACCAGTGTCTGCATACTTAGCTGTACTACTACCACCACTAATATAAGTAGCTGGTTCAAAACCGTGTTGTGTATATGAATGTGGGTTACTAGCTAAATTGCTTGATAACGGAACTAAATTATCGTCTATGTATATACTGTAAGCTTTATTATAATCTCCTAACTTAACAAAGATAATAGCTTCATCAGCAGGTACTGGACTAAGATCCGTTGTATTTTTAGCTACTGTCTTTTTGTTATTAACAAGGAATGTATAATCAGCTACCGTTAACGCTCGTAAGTCTTTCAGTGGGTTTGTTATACCGCTTAGATAGCTATTAACAGTGGAGGTAGTAGTTACTGGTAGATTGTTACCTGTATCAAGATCAATAGCACCTACACCTTCTAAAGACACAGTAACACAGTACTTATTCTGTTCATCCCTCTTTACGAAGTGTGTGAATAAGTTAGCACCGGGATCGCTGTTGTCTATCTTCTTTGTATATTCAGTAGGTGGTCTTTTAACTAACCCCTCAACAACAGTGGCCCAAGCATTTATTTGTTCGTCACATTGACCGGGATACCTGAGATTGTCAGGCTGTTGT
>Ga0208427_1000804_pt1 | contig 13409 bp, 17 predicted proteins | sample DEB08_DNA_FD_184532 | JGI IMG/M metagenome (GOLD analysis project Ga0208427, IMG submission 184532) | Aqueous microbial communities from the Delaware River and Bay under freshwater to marine salinity gradient to study organic matter... | ecosystem: Environmental > Aquatic > Marine > Coastal ...
GATCTTAGCGGAGGGCAGATGATTGCTAAGAAAGCACCTGGTGAAGGAAGAATGTATCAGTTCGATACAGATAAACAAGCCCTTAAAGAAGCAATACGCTCAAAGACTAACGATGATATGGCTGAAGAGGCTCGTTACTGTTTTACACAAAGCACAAAATTATTCAAAGAATTAATGGAGTTAGATATTGAGCATTATCTGGAACAAACTGATTGAATGTAAAGACGAAATTATTTCGATCTTTGACAAAGAAGCAACAGAAATACAGGAAGATGGTCTTGACTATTTTAATCGTCCAGACAGTGGTTGGATAAACCGTGTATGGGCTAATGATGCTGTTAGACGGGCACATATTGATGTAGTAGATGCTAGAGAGTCTAAGGGCTTATGGATGATGCATGTTTGTATTTTTCCTACACTAGACAATCCAGCACCTATATATGGCTTTGATGTAATTGCAGGCAAAAACAAAATGACAGGTGCATTTCATGACTTTTCGCCTAGTTCAGATCCAGCCCATCCTATGATACAAGGATACTATGAAAGTGTTGAACACTTTGTACCTGAGAAGCAACGTGAATTACCTGAATGGGCTAAAAATATTTTTACAGGTAAAATGCTTGCCGCAGGCAATGTAAAGACAGATGAAGAAGCAACAGAGATTATACGTATTGCACTAGATAACCTACGTGCTTATTTTAATGAAGTTGGTGAAACAAAAGGCGAAGGCGATCAAGCAATAGTAGCCGCAGCACAAGACTATTATTGTCATAATCAGCAACAAAATCCGCATACAGCTAACGTAATGAAAAGTCTAGGCTTACCTGAAGAGGATGTAGATCGTTTCTGCACCGACATGTTATTTCCAAAACTGAAATAAATACACTATATTAGGAAGTATCAATGCGTTTTTATGAATTCAAAATAGCAGAAAAAATATTCGAACAGAAGCAGATGATTGTAGAAGGCACCCGTGGTATTATTGGTGCTGTAGAAGATAATCAAGCAGGTAAAGCAAACAAATTACAGTATGTAGATGGTAAGAAATTTGAACCTACAAAGTTTTGGATGTTTCCTGAAGATCCTGCTAAAACGCAATATGTCGACGAAGTTATACAAACACCTGTACCAGGACCAGACAACGCAGATCCAGAAACACCTGGAAATGATAAACCTTTAAGTGCGGATGATCAATTCCAAGAAGATCTAAAACAAGCAGGTTTAAATCCTAATAAAATAATCGATTGCAGTCCTTCAACAAGACAAAAGAAATTTGCTGCACTTGTTATTGAAGTTGAAACAGACAGTGGTCCGATATTCTTACTAAGATATTACGGTTATAAATCAAACAACTATCTATTCTGGAAAATGGGAGATTTTGTTACTCATGTAAATGCCAAGGGTATTGCAATAGAACAAGTTAAAGGCGAAGGAAGTCAAGCAATACACCCTAATGTTAGATTGTATCCAAACAGATGTGGTATTACAATAGGACAAATGCCATTAAGCAATGTTGTTCAAATATTACGCAGTGGTTCAGGTGGTGATGCAGAACAATTTCCTTTGGATCAAAGAGAAATTGTAGCCAACTTCTGTGAAAATCTTGGACAGCCTGTAGAATGTACCAAAGATTATGATAGAAATTATGAAGTACAAGCAGGCGAAATCGTAGGACCACATGCACTTGCAACAAATCAATTAGTGGTAGGCAATTATTTAGAAGCAGAAAAAGAACTATTAGACAAAATCAAACCAGGATTAAAATGGACTGGTATGACTAATATTGATTTTCCAGCAGATGAAGCAGAAGAACTTATTGACAGTTATCTTATTTCTCCAGACGGTATTAGAGTTGGTATATCAAGCAAAGACGGTGGTGGTGGAGCAAAGGCCAGTGCTGTGAGTATATCTAACACACTTGAAGAAAACAGAAGTCGTATTGAAGAAATGTATCCTAACTTCTTGAGCGATCCTAAAAACAAACAGTATTTTGCTTATCTCGATATTATCAAAGAACCAGGTGTAAAAAATCAAATCTATAAACTTGCCGCACAGGTAAAACTTATTACAACATCTGAACGTGACAAATTAATATCACTATTAGCCAAAGGTGGCACAGAACTAAACAACGCACAAGCAATTATGGATATTGTTGGTGACAAGTTTTATGCAACTTGTATGGATCCTGCAACCTACAAACCAAGAGATACTACAAGCACACGATACAGAGTTTTATATCATTTCTCAGCAGGTCTTGCAAAACTCACAGCCGCAAGAATGAATGCAGATGTTGAAAGCCTTGACAGATTCTTTAGAACTATTCTTGAAAGTTCTAATATGGTACAGGTTAAAGCCAAGTTTAAAATGCAAGGTGATGACAAAGGCATGTTTACACAGTTTAATGTGATTTATCCACCTGTGTTTGACGGTACTATACGTTTCCATCCATTTAAGAAAACTGCCGCAACACACGAACCTGCAGCATTTGCTTTTGAAATTGGCAAGTAATTAACTTAGCACTAAATTAGTACAATAATTCCCAATAAATAATAGTGGAGGGCTTCCACTATGAGAATTTTTTTATATACGATTGCTGCAATTACTCTGATAATACCAGGCGTTGCTTCCAGCGATCTTACTTGGGGATTTAAATCTCCTGCTTTCCATTATGGCAATGGATACAGCAATCACGTACTAGCAGTAGAACAATTACAACACAACAGGAAACAGGATCTCGAAAAAGCTGCAAAAGCAGAAGCAGACCGTCTTAAAAGAGAACTAGAAAACTCTACGCTTAATAAATTTGTGAAAAATGTAGAATCAAGAATCTACGCAACACTTTCAAAACAAATGGTTGATGCTATGTTTGCTGACTGTTCAGACAGTTGTGCATCAACAGGAACAGCAGAAATTGAAGGTTCAACAATAACTTGGACAAGAGATTCAGCAACAGGTATGCTTACACTTGAAGTTGTAGAAGCAGACGGCTCAATCACAAGAATTGAAATACCAGGATCAGGGGAGTTTAACTTCTAATGCGTATATTGATCCTACTTACAATATTAACGATACTTGGAGGTTGTACAGCAATACCTAAAAGTGTTCCTATTGGTGAACCACCGAGTGTGCAGAGCTCTCCAATACCATTGCAGATGAGTGCAGTGCCTCCAATAGATGGACCAAAGATTACGATTGCTGTGTACCAGTTTATGGACAAAACAGGACAGCGTAAACCGGCAGATAACATTGCTAACCTAAGTTCAGCAGTAACACAGGGTGCGGAAGTATGGGTAATCAAAGCACTACAAGAAGTAGGCAATGAAAGTTGGTTTGAAGTTGTAGAAAGAGTTGGCATGGACAATCTAATCAAAGAGCGCCAACTAATACGCAACACCAGAGAAGTTTACGAAAAAGAAATGCCCAATGGGCCAACACCACTAAAGCCAATGCTGTTCGCAGGGCTAATACTTGAAGGTGGTGTAGTAGGTTATGATTCAAACAACACTGTGGGAGGTGTTGGTGCAAGATATTTAGGAATAGGTGCTCAAACCGAGTACCGTGTAGATACAGTGACGGTGGTTATGCGTCTTGTATCAGTCAGCACTGGTAGAGTGCTGATGAGTATAGCTACAGAAAAGACAATAGCGAGCTATAGATCCGGAGCGGACGTCTTCAAATTCTTCGATTTGGGGACGAAATTAGTTGAAACTGAAGCAGGGTATTCAGTCAACGAGCCAGTTAACTATGCTGTAAGGGCAGCCATTGAGGCAGGCGTGGTGGAGCTGGTTTACGAAGGTGAAAGAAAGGGACTTTGGAAGTTCAGAAAGTAGAGGGCAATAATGCGTTCATTATGGATAGTAATGATTATGTTGACTATGTTCGGATTTAGTGCGGCCGCTAACGAGATTTATATCAATCAAGTTGGTGACAGTTTAGATTTAGACATCGTTCAAGATGGTCAAGACAACCAATTTGGTGACTCAACTACCGATGCAAGCCTTACAGGTAATGACATGACTTTTAGCATTACACAAACAGGCAGTTACAACGACATCGCAGCAGTTATCAACGGTAACAGTTACACTGGTACATGGGCATTCACAGGAGACTACAACACCGTAGCTCTAACCTGTGACAGTACAGGTACCAACTGTGAAAACATTACTCTCAACATTACTACAACAGGTGATACTAACGACTACACATTTGCAATTGGCGGAACAGCAGATGCAGACGGTAGCACAATAGCATTTACAGTAACAGGCGATAACAACATTGTTGATACAACTGTAGATGGTAAAAGTGTTGCACTATCTGTAACTGTTGACAACAGTGCAAGTTTAGCAACTACAAGTGCTAATTCAGATGAAGGTAATAAGATTACTATCAACTCAAGCGGTAATGGTGATACAGTAGGTAATGCAGTTACACTTGATATTACTGGCGGCGGTAGTACATATGATGTTACCCAAAGCGGTATATATGACAACACAGTTGATGCAACATTCAACGGTGACAGTCAAGACGTAGACATAACACAGAGCGACTAATGAATAAACTATTAGTCGTTCTGTTTCTTGTATTCTCAGCATTTAGCACGGCAAGTGCAAGTGTCCCTGCTGGCAACATCGGAGAGATCAAGGGCAGTGGTGTTCTTGAAAGAGGCAAAGATGTTATCGACGGTGGCACAGGTGTTGGCGTACAAATGCAGGACACAGCAGTTACGGCTAATGGTACAATGAGAATAGATTTCAAGGACGAAACAAGAGTTGATCTTACAGAACATGCAAGATTGACGATTGACGAATTTGTTTACGATCCTGCCAACGATGTTGGCTCACTTTCGATCAAGGCAACGCTGGGCGGTGTGCGATATGCTTCAGGGCAAATCGCTAAAAAGTATCAGCAAAATGTCCAGATCAGAACCCCATCTGCTACAATCGGTGTTAGGGGAACCGATTTTGTAATGATAGTAGATGAGATGGGTGGTTCCATGATAACGCTCTTACCCTCCTGTGATATTGAGGGCAACTGTTACACAGGAGAGATAGAGGTCGAGACCGACGTAGGTATGGTCGTCATGAATCAAGCCTTCCAATCAACCATGACTTCAACACGGTGGGAACCTCCATCTCCCCCTTTACTTATTGACACTGATGAAAGTTTATTAACTCAATTGATTATACTTCGCAAGCGTAATCCTTATGAAGAAGAGGACGCGATTATTAAAAAGAAAGCAGCTGCAATGTATGACTTTCTTGGATTAGATTTTTTAGAATTTGACGGACTGGATCAAGACCTATTAAATGTTGACGATCTGTGGGTCACAGCATTAGACGAAACAGGACATTTGTTGGGCGAATTATTATACGATATGTTGGATCAGATGAATGCTGCTCTAATGGCAATTTTCAAAGACGAACTACAAAGACAGAACGAAACTATGTTACAGGAAGACAAAAGCGTGTATGGATATGATCCTGAGTCAGGAATACGCTACAACAAAACCGATGGCGGCTATCATTGGTTTCGTGAAGATGCTTCCAACAACACTACAAGTATCCATATGAGTGACAAAAATGGATACACATTAAATGTACAGCAAGGAGACTTTGTTATCTATGACTTCCGTGTGGGCAACAGCACTGGCAACAGCATTGATATTATTCAACGCAACTAACACTTGGGCAGATGTTAATTACGAAACTTGGTATTGTCCAAGTTGGCCTTGTCAACAATCTTCAAACACCCTGCTTTCATCAGGCACTTGGGCAGGTGGCACAATGAACTACAATTGGGGCAGTGGAGAGGTCTTGGACTCAGGTAGAAGTGACCGCGTGGTTGTTCACCTTGATGGTTACATCACAGTGCCAATTCCGTTTAACGGGTCAGCAGGTGACAGCGTCACAGTGACTTTTTACAACCAAGATGATGATGGTTCACTATTGAAGATAGATGGCACCACAGTGATCGATGATTGGTCAGGGCTACACTCTCCGTCAACAAGAACAGGCACGATCACACTCCAGGCAGGAGAGACCTACAGATATGAGAGATGGTTTGCTGAATGGACTGGTGGAGCAGTATTGAGGCAGTTGTGGCAGGTGCCTGGATATCACGGTAGTTGGACTTGGGTGTCTGCTACACATAACATCGCAACCACAGTAACATCATACACTTCTGCTCCTACTGCCGCACAAACTACACTAAGAAATACACTAAGGGCATTAACACACAGCGGCAACGGCATTTACATTGATCAGGTAGGTGATGATTTAGATTTAGATATTGTGCAAGATGGTGACAATAATTTAATAGCAGGAACAGGAACAACAAGCGCAACAATAGCAAAGGCAGAAATAGCAGGTGATGGCAATACTATTGCACTAGAACAAAAAAGCGATAGCAATGTATTGTTGTTTGACGTAGATGGAAACTACAATAACCTAGCAGTATCACAAGGCAACGATCTAGCAGACGGAGGAAGCAATGTTGCTACTATAGGCATCAACGGAGACTACAACGATGTTAGTCTCGCACAGAAAAATTCAGGCTTTGAAAATGGCCAGTTCGCAAGTATTAGCATAACTGGCAATGACAACTATGTTGCAAGTCAGCAACAAGATTCAGATCAGATGTTATTCATTGACATCACTGGTAGTGACAGTAGTTTAACTACCAATCAAAAAGGTACAGGTAACCATTTCTTGGATATCAGTTTGGGTAGCGATCAAACTCTAAGTGTAACGCAAGAGGGCAGTGGCAATCATGCCGCAACAATAGCGTTAGACGGATACAGCAGTTCGCTACAACTAAACCAAAACTCAAGTTCAAATCAAACTTATTCAATAGATCAAACCTGTGCAAACGCTAATGGCTGTGGTACAACAGTCGTGACGCAAAACTAGAATATTTGGAGGGCAAAAAATGAAATATATTCTAACAGTCATAGCTCTGATGGTGGCAAGCACCGCATGGGCAGAAGACAATCTAAACAACAAGGTTATAAAACAGTGCCTACAAATGACGGGCAACAGTTTCGAAACATACAATTTTACAAAAGCCGCGGCTTGTTATCAAGATTGGAAGTCAGGTGACAACGCTGTAAAACTAGCAGAGATGCGTGATTTTCTCAAGCACAATCCACGCTATAGATTCCCAGGGCAGAGTCTAAACAAGTGTTGGGGCAAACCTAGAGAAATGCCATTTGAAAGTGCATACATCAAACAAACACAAGGTGGCTTTGAAGCAGGAGTGAGCTACAAAGATACACTGCCAGCAGGCTGTTACGAAAACGCACCATGGGACAATCGCGATGATTAAGACTATAGTAATAAGTTTTACTTTTATCTCACTGATGATGTGGAGTGTGTATACACTATCATCAACCAGCAGAAACTATTGGCAGAACGTAGGCCCAAGTTGGGATCGTATGTTAAACCCTTGTTCGTATCAAAAGTGTGACTAAATACTATATGAGCAAGTACTTAACACATTGGGCATTAGCCTTTGTGACAGTCATTGTAATGACACTGTTTCATTACGGGGATAGTACCGTAGTAGAAACTGCTCGGCTCAAGCAATTTGACTTGCTTCAACAAACAGATGAGCCCCGTGTTTCCCAGGATATTGCAGTAGTTACTATCGACGAAGCAGCCATCGAACAGTACGGTCAGTGGCCCTGGAAGCGAGATGTCTTAGCAGATGTAATTTGGAGACTTCGAGAAGCAGGTGCGGGTATTATAGTACTCCCTGTTCTAATGTCAGAGCCTGATAGGCTTGGAGGTGACATGGAACTGGCTCAAGCACTTGCAGGCAACGGTGTGGTTATTGCCCAAACGGGAACTACATCAGGAGTAAATCGCAATGCAGTACCAAGAGGTGTAGCCAAGATAGGTGATCCAATACCATTCTTGTTTGAATGGCCTGGCATGCTTGGACCTATACCCATGCTGGGAGACAATGCGGACGGAGTAGGCGTACTTAATACTCCAACAGAAATAGATGGTGTTGTTCGTAGAATACCACTGATAATGCGTATAGGTGAAGACACCTATCCTGCTATTTCAATTGAAGTTATAAGAACAGCAACAGGTGCTCCTTCTTATCAAATCAAAGCAAATCAAGGCGGCATAGAAGCAGTTCGTGTTCCGGGCTATCCAATCATACAAACCGATCCTAATGGACAGATATGGTTGCGTTGGAACAAACAGTTTGAAACTGTTTCTCTATCAAATCAAGACCTAAGTATTGTTGAAGGCAGAACAGTTATAATAGGCGTAACAGCAGAAGGCATAGGAGGCATGATTGCAAGTCCAACTGGACCACAGTACAACTATATGCCCGCGGCAGTCTCACTACAAACAGTGATAGATGGAGACCAGATCCAGAGGCCCTATTGGGCATTTCTTGCTGAATTAACCGCGACCTTTGTGTTGGGCATAGCTCTTGTTTTGTTAGGACGATTCGCACCGTATTGGTTGGCAGGATCAGCTATAGTTGTTTTTGTGGGAGGACTTGGCTATGGTGCTCTGTATGCGTGGCAAAACTATTTGTATCTACTTGATGTAACAATGCCCATAGCAGCAGTGTTTGTGGTAGGCTTACATGCGGTGTTTGCAAGATTTGTACTTGAGTTCTTTGAAAAACAAAAGATCAAAAAACAGTTTGCAGGATATGCTTCTCCTACAGTAGTTAGATTATTACAGGAAAATCCTTCACTAATCAAAGATGGCATGAAAAAAGAAGTATCTATTTGCTTCTCAGATCTAAGAGGATTTACACCATTGGGTGAAAGTTTCGGTGACGATGTTAAAGGCCTTACAAGGATTATGAATGGCTACATGGACAGCATAACACAACCTATACTTGATTCAGATGGTATGGTTATAAAATACATTGGTGATGCAAGTATGCACATACACAATGCGCCTATAGATGATCCACATCATCCAAGAACAGCAGTAGAAACAGGCCTGCGTATGTTAAAGGCAGTGGAGAAGTTTAATGAAGAAGTTATCATTCCTGAAGGAAGACCTCCCGTTGGTATGGGTGCTGGTATCAATACTGGTTTGGGATATCTCGGCGAAATGGGAAGTACAAAAAGACACTCATACGATGTATTAGGTGATGCTGTAAGCACAGCAGCTCGAATCGAAAGCAAGTGTAAAGAATATGGTTGTTTGTTACTTGTAGGTGAAGATACTTATGAACAAACCAAAGACATGTTCTTTTATCTCAAAGTAGATGACTTACAAGTAAAAGGTAAAAGTGTAGGGTTAAGTATCTATACAGTGTTAGGTGATACAAAGCAACACTACAACAAAGCAAAAGTAAGACACGAAGGTATGCACAAACTGTATAGGCAACAGAAGTTTGATGAAGCAATCGAAGAGTGTAAGTTTTTAACCAAACAGTTTGAAGGTCGTATGTCAAAATACTATGACATGTGGATTGAACGTTGTGAGTATATGAAAACGCAAAAGTTACCTAAAGATTGGAATGGTGTGTTTATTGCAACATCAAAATAAACACTATAAGTGCATATGTTAAGTAATGTAGTATTTGATCAAATGCTTGTATTTTAAAAAATTGATTGCTATTTCTTTTTACATTATATCTATTAATAAGTCTGTGTTTGGCAAAATCAATGTGCCAATGCAAAACATAATCTAAAACAGCAACTACCACAGCCCACAAAGGCGTTGTAAAAAACAAACACACAAATAAAGTTAATACGGCGTGTTCTGCATAGTGCCTATGTGCAAGGCTGATATATTTGTGTTTGTTTCCAACAGTATGGTAGGTTTGCAGAAAGAGATCTGCAATAGCATGTTTGATCATAAGGAAGGTTAATAGTAATAATACGTCCACAACGTATTTATTTTATAATATAACTATTAAAGATATTGTGAGACCCATTAAGAAACCTAAGGCTAAGCCTACACCAAAAGCCGCGAATAGATCACAGTGATTATATGCATGGCGCATTCCTGGAGTCTTTCTAAATTGGTCCCAAGCTCTTATTTCACTTGCTGTCTGACTCATTACACTTACACTCATAGCAAACATCGTTTGCACACTTAGGGCAGTCTTTGCCACAGTGGCAATCATGACCGCAGGTTTTACATTTATTTTCCATTTTTGTTGTCTCCTGTAGAATCAAATCCCTGTGAAAAACTTTTGTTTTTCTTTAGGATTTCATCAAGTTCGTCATCTATTTTTTTGCCTGATTGTGCCTCAATTTCTTCTTTGTATTCAAGTACCATTGAGAGTTTAGTGTTGAGCCTAATCATATCGTTGTCTAACATACGAATACGATCTACCAGTTTGATCAAGGTGCTGCTGGCTTCACCTATTTTAGGTTGTATTTCTGTAGTCACCCACTTCCATACATAGTAAACAAAATAGCCAAGACCCATTGCAGCTATAATAGGAAAACCGTACTGATTAATTGCTTGTACTAATTCATCAGTCACGTCTTGCGTCCTCCTTGCCCTCGTTAGCTGCAATACGGTCTACATTAGGTCGTATGCTGAGAACATAACTTAGTAAAGCATCTATCTTTACCAAGTCGTTGTTCATAGTTTGTACACGATTGTCTAATGCGCCAATGATATTTTTCAACCCGTTGACAGATCCAGTTACACCAGCGAGGATAAATTTTAGTGTTAAAAACACAAAATATCCTGCACCTAGTGCACCTGCTATAGGGAACCCTACTTCCCCGACTAAAGTTAAAAATTCCATTACATTACGCCCTCACGCTCTGCTATATGTATTTAGCCAGATACATGTAAGAAATAGATATACACAAATAAGTATACTATGCTCAATAATTATCAAATATTGCAAGAAGCCGCAAAAATAGTAAAAGATAATCCTATAAACCTAGATGAAGAATTCCTGCTTGATATTTTGCAAATGAGATATAGATGGCCAAAGAACAGTGTAGAAGTTATTAGTAATTTTTGTAATCCAAGCGAAGCCTTTTTTGGTGGCGGTCACAATGTGTTGCTTTATGATAGGTGGTATGAACTTTATAAACTAGGCTTTACAACAATGCTAAACAACGTTTTGGATATACATCCTGATATGAGAAAGTTAGAAAAATTGCTATATCATTATATAGGCGAAATACCAACAGGAAATATTTATATGTCCTCTGGAACAGTAAAAAATCGTCCTAGTTTTGATCTACATTCACACGATTACAATGTTATTTCTACGAGCATATACGGAACCACAAAATGGCAAATTGAATCTCAAAATAAGTTTTTAGATGGGGTTATAGATATTGCTCCTGGAGAACAAGTCATCATATCATCACAAACAAAACATGCAGTGATTGATTCACCGGAAAAAAGATGTAATCTTACTCTAATTCTAGGTTGACATTATACTTGTTTGAAGCTACAATTAAACTATTACTTAAGGAGACTATATTATGATTGAAGGTTTTAAGCCGCCTTGTGTGACTTTCCGTACTAGAGTGCGAGATGAAAGCATCGAAGGGCCTAACCCATATCGCTGGCAGGATGTGACCAGTGATCAACTATTCAAAGGACGCAGAGTAGTACTGTTTAGTTTGCCAGGTGCATTTACACCTACATGCTCAACATACCAACTACCTGGCTTTGAAGAAAACTATGATAGCATCTGTAATGCAGATATTGACGAAGTTTACTGTATCTCAGTAAATGACGCATTTGTAATGAATGCATGGGCTAAACAACAAAACATTCAAAATGTTAAAGTGATTCCAGATGGATCAGGTAACTTCACACGCTATATGGGTATGCTGATTGGTAAAAACCATTTAGGATTTGGTAATCGTAGTTGGCGTTATATGTGCGTACTCAATGACGGAGTTGTTGAAAAATGGTGGCAAGAGCCCGGCATCAACAATGAAGGCACAGACGACGATCCCTATGAGCAAACTACACCTGAAAATTGTGTAGCATATTTGCATAATTGATAATGATTGAATATTTTGGTTTACTTGAAGGAATGCAAGGACAAACAATGAAGTATGAACTTGATTGTTTAGTAACCGAACCTGTACCTGCTTTAAACTATCTTAGGAAACAATCAGAACTTAAAAGTTTAATGTGCCCTGTAGTTATAGACTATCTACAGAATGCATATATTATTACAAGTCCGTTAGATTGGACTATAACTAGACATGAAAGGTCTTTTGAAATTACTAATGATAGACAGGGTAAACCCTTAGATGGGTTTATCCAAATTGGCGGTCCAGAACCTGGAGAACTTTATGGTCAACCAATGATTCATTTTAATCTGCAATATTATTTTGTACCAGAAAAAAATTCAAATGTTATTATGGAGGTACTAGATCCTCCGTTAATTAATTGTCAATGGCGGAATGTTGTAGGTGAATATAACATTAGCAATTGGATTCATCCTACTAATTTTTGTTTTTTTATGAGCAAAGATGTAAACACACTTTCCTTCAAGCGTGAAGATCCTTTAATGGCTGTGCGATTTAGATCAGACAAAGGTAGAGTTAAACTGCAAGAAGTCTTAGATGATAATAGGAAGGATACTATTAGAAACGAATCGCAAAAAGGAATGAGCATAAAAGATTATTATCCTCGTATTCCTCTAAAGGATAGTTTTGGATTATTCAAAAAAAGAATGTGGAGTTTATGGAAAAAATGATCACTAAATATGAATATTACGATTGGTGTAACCTAATAGGCAGTCAAGCAAGACGTCAAATGATCAAAGACATAGATACTGTTATTGATAGAGGTGACTACTGGAAGAATTCGCCACCCTATCAGACCAATATTAACATATTCGGATTAAACACAGAAGACTGGATAAACCTTAAGATGAGTTTTATCTGGTCTTGTTTTGCCTATATGAAAACAGAACGTCAAATTAAAAGTGTTAAAAGTTGGGCATACAAAACCAATGTAGACACACAGGAAAATAGAGACAACTACTGGCATCAACATCTACGTGATAATAGTACAGTGCTAAGTGGAGTTTACTACTTACATGTGCCAATTGACAGTGATCCTGCAACATCAGGAACGGAATTTGCACCAAAAGGTCCTGAATCTAATGAATATGAATTTGCACCTATGAAAAGTTGCAACTGGATAATTTTTCCAGGAAAGACTTGGCATCGTCCTGGAATACTAACATCTAAAGAATACAGATACATTGTAGCTGCGGACATGGAAATATGAAACTAAGAGAAAAGATTACACAGCGTATGGATGATCTGCAACGTATGATGGAGAATAACGTTCATCTTATTAATCCAGACAAAGTTGCAATACAAATTTCAAGCGTTTCTAAATATTGGAGCGTATTGGATGATGAAGATCGTGATTACATTCACGGTGCAAGACATGCCCTTGAAGAAAAGACGGAAT
>Ga0208427_1000815_pt1 | contig 13303 bp, 12 predicted proteins | sample DEB08_DNA_FD_184532 | JGI IMG/M metagenome (GOLD analysis project Ga0208427, IMG submission 184532) | Aqueous microbial communities from the Delaware River and Bay under freshwater to marine salinity gradient to study organic matter... | ecosystem: Environmental > Aquatic > Marine > Coastal ...
TCAAGGTCGTGTAGGGGCTCAAGGTGCTGAAGGTGCTCAAGGTCGTGTAGGGGCTCAAGGTGCCGAAGGTGCTCAAGGTCGTGTAGGTGCTCAAGGTGCCGAAGGTGCTCAAGGTCGTGTAGGAGCTCAAGGTACTCAAGGCACCCAAGGTCTTAGTGTTCAGGGTGTTCAAGGTGGAAGTGCAGTAGCAACTCCTGGAGGAACTAATACACAATTCCAATACAATGATAGTGGATCTCTTGGAGGTTCTTCTGGTTTAACTTATAATAAAACTACTGGCGATGTAACTTTAGTCAATAACTTAATTGCAACAAACTTAAGAATTGGTGACGCAAATACTGGAAATAATATTGGTGCTGGTGGTGTTGATAATATTCTTATCGGAGATGGTGCTGGTAATAATATAACAACAGGAGATAGAAATATTATTATTGGTGACTTTGACGCTACATCAGCAACTGCCAGTGATGAGTTGTTTATTGGATATGGAACTACTTCTATTATTGCCAGCAGAACAGCACCTCAGATATTAGCAGAAATTGGAACTGAACTGATATTTGATAATTCTCCAATTGACTTTACCGATCTTCCAGGAGGTGATTTTGATTTAATTCAAGATATTACTGTTGGCGATACTACATTTCTTTTCGATCAAGCTGATATTAATGATATTCAAGACCAAATTGCTGATGTAGGAAATATTCCCGCATTTAACAGTGGTAATTGGTTCATAGTTGGTGATGCTACAATAGATCCAAATTCTGTTGGAATTTTTCCAAATAATAGAGCAAGAATAATTTCAGTTTCGGGAAATCAAATAACAGTTGCTAGTGCTGATGCGGCTTTAATATCAAGAAATAGACCAACATTTTCATTTTTTGGTTTTGAGTTTCCAGGGACAATTAGATTCGGATTAGAAGTAGTTGGTATTAATGCAACAACCATTAAAATAGCAGATTTAATTGCGGGAACAGGAACAATTAAAGCAACTGGAATTGGAACAAATAGACCAAGATTCCCACTTGAAGTTAGAAATCCTGACGCAGCAGATCTTCCCAATGTTCCTACATTGTTTGTTGAAGGAAGCGCTGTAATTAGTGGAAGATACTTGAGATTGGGAACAGGATCTATTCAACTAGACTCTGCAGTAGGTGAAGATAACCTTATTAGAATAAGTAAATCAACAATTGGAGTTAGCACTTTAGGTTCTCAAAGAACTTTAACTGCTTCAAATAGCATATCAGTTTCATCAATGATTGAGCACGTTGGTGCTGGATTTACTGATGTAGTATCATACAATGTAAGAGTTGGATTTAAGACAACCGGAGATCCTTTTGTTGGAATTGGTTCTACAACTCAGTTTTTAATTGAAGGTAATGCTGCTCCAGTATTACATTTAACTCCAGGAAAGACTTATAGATTCTGGCAAGATGACGAGTCAAATTTAAATAATCAAATAAAATTCTATACAGATCAAACAAAGACGACAGAAATTACTACGGGAGTAACAACTGTTGGTCTTGCACCAGGAATAGGTTCTGATTATTATACTCAACTTGATATGCACATGGACACTGGTGCCATGTTCTATTATGAAAGTGATAATGGGTCTTACATGGGCAACATGGTTGTTGCATCTGTAAGCAGCAACATGACCGGCATCTCAACAATGAAGTTCACTGATATTGATATTAGTGGACAAATTTATGACAACAATGGTTCAGTGGGTGCTGCTGGTTCTGTCTTGAGTTCTACTGGTTCCGGTGTTGAGTGGATAACCGCTTCTTCTGGAGGATCTTCTGCAGGTGGAGGAGATTTTAACACCTCATATACAAACGCAACATTTACAACCCTCACTGGAATAGGAACTACGGTATTAACTTTACCATCAACATCAGGAAAACAATATATAATTCACTCAATCTTTGCATCTAATGTTGCTGCAGGAAACACTGAAGTTAACGTTATTGGATCATTTGACATTGATGGAGGAGAAAGAAGCTACTTTGGATGGAATCTTCCAATCCCTACAGGATTATCTTTGGAGTTATTAAAACAACCTCAAGTTCTTAATCCTTCTGACAGAATTACAATGAGGTCTACAGATTATACTAGAGCTGGAGTTGATAATTCTGTTCAAGTTTATATTACATATGAAGAAGTTGATAGTACAGATTACATTGGAGTAGGTGTTGGAACTGTAGGACTTGCAAGCACTTCCGCTATTGGCATATTCACTTCAACAACATATCCAAGCGTAATTGAATCAATCAGACTTTCAAATGTAACAGATAGTGCTGCACATACACTTTCTGTTATTGTAAATAATGGTTCTTCTGACATGTATTTGGTTGATGATTTGGTTATTCCAAAATATTCTTCTATAGAACTTCTTGATATTTCTAAGAGAATTAATACAAATGATGTAATTAAAATACAATTAGACGAAGCAAGTTCTATTGACGTTCAAATAAGTGGTAAAAAGATAGTATAAGTTCTGATGGTTTATAACTATATCATACAATAAGTTATTTTGAAATGATTGAAAATCCTCTTTCTTATATTTTGATAAAACCCAATGTAATTAATGAATGTGGAATAAATGAAATAATTGCTCACGCGGACAAATCAAAGAAAATGGATTTGTCCGTTTTTGATCCAGAAAAAGCAAATAAAACTGGCGAATCGGAATGGAGAATTGACAAAAAAGTTAGAGATACTCAATGCATAGAATTTGGACCTATTATATTTCCAAAAATTGTTGAGTTGTTTAAAGAAATTGTAAGAGAAGTTATTAATCCATTTTATGAAGTAGAAATTAGTGAGAGTGAAATTCCTCAGTTACTTTCTTATGAAATTGGAGGACATTATTGTCCTCATATTGATGGAGAATCTCTATGGGTTTCTCCAAAAAATGAAATGATATGGAAAAAATCTGTAGATAGAGATCTTTCCATAGTAATATTTTTAAATGATAACTTTGAAGGTGGAGATTTTGTATTTCCAGATCTAAAAATAAGAGTAAGACCAGAACCAGGAATGCTAGTTTGCTTTCCTTCAAATCATCATTATATGCATGGGGTAGAACCTGTAACTAAAGGAAATAGATATAGTATAGTTTGTTGGGCGCAAGTCAAAGGATTCAAAACAAAAGATGAGATAAATGAAGACCTTTCTAAAAAATATGGAGTAATTATAAATAACTAAAGATTAAATATAAAATAATGCAGTACATAAAGCACTATTATATTGATGAAGAAAATAATAACTTTTGTTGTACTGCAGAAGAACCAAAATATAAGAGACAACCTTGGAAAGAGTACGTTGGACTTGATGTAAAAGTTTGGTTAAGGGATTCGGATGGAGTTGATGTTATGCTTTCAGAAGTCCCTGATACAACATATGTTGAAAATATTTCTGGGGAAAATGGAAAAAATGGAGTTCAAGTTTTAACAGAAACAGAATTTAATTCAGTATTTCTTCCATATTCGGAAGCAAATACATTATATGCCGAAGCAGAAGAATCTATAATTTCTGGAGATGAAAGCACATCTAACACAAAAAAAGCAGAAGCCGATACAAAAATGGCAGAAGCAATTTCATCTATCAATTCACTATAATTTAAAAAATGTCCTGCTATAACACCCGAGGTATTTTTACTTTAAGGTCTTCTTTTTCTAGGGAAAGAGATAATGATTGGGTTGCCAATGAATGTATATGGAACAATGATGAACCTTTTTATGATTTAGGTTTCCCCAAAATTGGATATTATGGTGGAGGATATTCATCCTACCCTACAAGTATGGAGAAGCTGGTTTTTTCCACAGAAACCGGTTCAGTAGTTCCTTCAGGATCTTTGACGATAGGAAGATATGGAGAAGCTACGGGAAATGGAACTCATGGTTATTTTTCTGGAGGAAGTTCTACACTAGTTGACAAACTTAGTTATTCTACAGAAACTACCTCTGCAACTCCAGGAGCAACTTTAGCTGATGCTACTGGATTCGTTGCTGCAACAGGAACGATAGATTATGGATATTTTGGTACAGGAGGACCTTTATTAAGTACTGCTGTCAAATCTGGAATGTATAAATTGACATTTTCAACCGACACCACAGCATCAATTCCTGCAGCATATTATGGCGCAACCATGGTAACTGCTGTAGGAAATCCAAGTGCTGGATATTTTGGTGGTGGATTCCCTGGCCCCAAAGCAACAATACAAAAACTCACATATTCTTCAGATACTTTATCTCAACTTACATCACAGTTGAATGGATACACATCTGGAGCATCTGCTGCCGGAAATGGAGACGGTGGATATTTTGTTGGAGGAACTCCAGGAAGACCAGGATATATTACAACAAAATTAAATTATTCTGTAGATACAACAGAGTTAACGTATAATGCTTATATCCCAAACAATATAAGCAAAGCAGAAATGGGAGCATCTGGAGATCTAACAAAAGGATATTTTACCTCAGGATATGCTCCTTCACCATTCTATGGTTATATACAATATAGTCTTGTAGAAAAACTTGATTATTCTACAGACACTATGACATCAACGACAACTACAATGCTTCCAAGATTTGGAATTGGTGCTGCTTCTTCTAGAGATAATGGTATGCCAGCTCCAGCAGTTCCATTAACTCCAACACCAGCTTATTTCTTAGAAAATACAAATACTACTACTCCAGATGTAGGATATTTTGCGGGAGGTTTTGACAACAATATTCCTGCATATTATTCTGATATGAGTAAAATAGATTTTTCTACAGATACTTCTTCAACACTTCCATCTTCATCTTTACTTAATCCACCATCTAACACAACTCGCGGAGTATCAAATTCATATTTTGGATATTGGTATAGTGCGGGAACTTTTATGACAAAATTAAATTACCAAACAGATTCTGTGGCAAAAGCACCTGGAACAAGTTTTCCTACATCACTATATTCTGCAATGTCTGTCGGAAACTCTGACGCTGGTTATTTTGGCGGAGGTTATCTGAGTGTATATAATCCAGCATATTCTACTGTAAATAAATTAGTATATTCCACAGACACTGGTTCATTTGTTGGTAATTTGGCTCAATATAGAACAGGTTGGGCTGCTGCTGGAAATAGTACACAAGGATTTTTTGGTGGAGGGTATAGCTCTGCTCTTACTAGTACTTATGGATATTTTAATTTAGATAAAATTGTATATTCTACCGATACTTTATCTTCAGTTTTTGGAGCAGAAGGAAAAGTTGGTGGGCATTCTGCTACAGGAACAAGTACTGAAGGATATTTTTCTGGAGGATGGGCATCAACGCCTCTTTACAGCCCAACAACTTCATCTCACAAATTAACATACTCCACAACAACAAGAACTCTCCTTCCTTCTACTAATATGAATCAGGCTAGATCTAATGCAGGATCTTCTGGAAATTCTAGCTATGGATATCATGCTGGTGGTGTTCCAACTACTTCTCCTGCAACTAGGTCATCATCCACAGAAAAATTATCATTCTCAACGGAAACATTTTCGCTTACTCCTGGAGGAGGATTATCTGTAGAAAAGTATGCTTTAGGAGGAACTGGACCAAGAACGAATGGATTAACTGAGTCTCCAATTCCATGGACAAATTATATTCCCACTATAGTATAAAATTATATTTAAAAAATGAAAAGAAGCATTATAGTCATTGACAATTTTTATCCAAATCCTGACGAAATACGAAATATAGCTTTGAAGTCAGAATATCCAGACCCTCCATCTGAATGCACCTATCCAGGAAGAAATTCGGATGGTCTTTATTATCCAGAGCATGTTCATCAAAAATTTGAAAAGATTTTAAATAGAAGATTGGTTCCAGCAGAGATAAATGGATATTTTAGAATATCATTAGAAAATGATAAATATGTACAAGACATTCATGTAGATCCAATTTGGCAGTTTGGTGCAGTTTGTTATCTAAATCCACCAGAGCAAGAAGTTGATGAGGCAGGAACATCTTTTTGGATTCACAATAAAACAGGTATGTATAGATGTCCCCAAGAAAAAGAAGAAGCAAAGGCGATAAATTTTTCTTCCGAAAGAGAAGCATGGTGGACAACAGTTTATGGGGACGGTTTAGATAGAAAAAAATGGAAAAGATATTTGTTATCTCCAATGAAATACAATAGAATTGTAGTATTCAGATCTGATTTGTGGCATTCTCACAGTTGTAATTTTGGAAATTGTAAAGAAAATGGCAGACTGGTTCAACTTTTCTTTTTTAACAAGACTAAATGGGAATAAAAAATGAGTATATTGATAGGACTTCCTTGTATGGGAGGTAGTGTTAGTGAAAGAACAACAGTAGGACTTTTTAATCTTGGAAAAATATTATTAAGAAATAATATTGAACATGGATTGTTGACCATATCAAATTCTTCTTTAATATCTCAAGGAAGATCTAGAGTAGCAAATTTTTTCATTAATAATACAGAATATGATTATCTTTTCTTTTTGGATAATGATATAGGTTTTGAACCGGATAGTGTATTAAAATTGTTATCTCATAATGAATGTATAGTAACAGGAGCATATCCAATGAAAACTATACCAGAAAAATACTGCATCAGTCAAGTCAAACCAGAAGAAAGAAAGGGAGATTTGATTAAAATTTTGGGAAACGGTTTAGGTTTTTCTCTTATCCATAGAAAAGTTTTTTTGGATATAGCAGCACATTATCCAGGACTTAAATATACTCCATCAAATTATCATACAGATACTGCTCACACAGAAAAAGAATTTAATAATTCTTTTCATTATTTTTCGGAGCACAAGATTGGAAATACATTTGCTTCCGAAGATAAAAGTTTTTTTTACCGGGCAAATAGAGTGGGACATAGTATTTGGCTAGATACTACTATAAAATTGGAACATACTGGATATCACGTTTATGGAGAGAAATAATATGAAATCTGGAGCATCGGAAACTTGTTATATGTATCTAAATGAACATTATTCATTTCCAGATAATGTCTTTGTGTCTCATATACCAGAAGAAATTTTAAAGTCAAGGCATAAGTATAAAATATTTTGGGCTCATCATGCATATGATCAACAATGTTTATTGAACTTTGATCATAATATGGTTAACCATATAGTATCGCCATCACAATGGAATAAAGATATGTATGTAAAATATCACAATATTCCAGAAGATAAAATTACTGTTATTCCAAATGGTGTTGGTGATATGTTTACTCTTTCAGAAAATAAAACAAAAACAATGATTTATACTTCTGTTCCATATAAAGGGCTAGAAGTTCTATCAAGAATTATACCAAAAGTTACAGAAAGGCATCCAGATGTTAAGTTTAAAGTTTTTTCTTCAATGTCTTTATATGGTTCTTGTCCAGATGAATTTGAATTGGTTTATGAGAGTTTGAGGAATATGTCAAATGTGGAATATTCTGAGGCAATTGATAGAGAAGAATTAGTAAAGCATTATCAAGAATCTGCATTCTTTGTTCACCCAAACATTTGGGAAGAAACTTTTTGTGTTTCGATGGTGGAAGCTATGAAATGTGGAGCATATCCAATTATTACAAATATTGGAGCTCTTTCTGAAGTTGCTGGACCTAAAAATTCTTCTATTGTTCCTATTGAAGGTGAACAAACTACAAAAGGATTTAAAGTTACTGACAATTTCATAAATAATTTTACCGAAATGTGTTGCAAAGCATTAGAATATTTTGATTCGGATAAAAATTATTATTATAAAGTATCAAAAATAATTTCCGATTATGTTACAGAAAGATATAATTGGAAAGAAATCTCAAAAGAATGGAAATCGCTAATTTTAAATATGACTAATGAAAATAATTCTTCTTTAACCTATACTCCTATCGATTCTCAAAAAGCCGTATTTGATGACGATTATCTTAATATGGCATTTCAAAATGTATTGAGATGGGAAGAAAGTGATAAAGAAATGGCTCAAGGAAGAACAAACTTTCAGTTAGAAAAATTTATTGGTCTTAATACCCATAATATATCAGTTTCTTTCGAACATATTCTTAAAGAAAGACGTATTATGGCAGAAGGATATATGTATAAGTTGATTGAAATGAAAGAGAGAGTTCGTGAATTTGAATATAAATGGAATGATGTTGAAGATAAATCAAAACCAATAAAGTGGGATATAAATGGACCTACAGGATCTGGACAAAAACTTTGCTGGCACGACTTAGAAAATTTACAACTAACTCATTATTTAAAGTCAAGCGAATTAGAAATTAGAGACCGTCTCCATCAAATGGAACATCTTGATAAAATGTTAGATAAATTAATTGAACAAAATGGTGGAAAAATTCCAGATAGAGAGCAGTTTTTGGAAGAAAACCAAGAATATTGGGATATTAGACTTGCTGAGCAGGCTCTTGATGACTTAATGGCCGCTCAAACTGGAATTTCTGGTTCAAATCTGCAAGCAATGCGTCGGGCTTCTGCGCCATCAATGGTAGATAAGAGAAATGAATTAAAGGAAGGTTATTTGCCGGTAAGTACTCTTTTTAATCCAAATGGAAGAATGGAATTTATTGAAGACCTTCAGTCAAAAGTTGTTAAGGGATACGAAAAACTTACAGGATCGGATCTGGGATATAAATCTGCATTAAATTCATCAAAAACAGTTAATAAAATTGAAGGAAAAGGATTTGCTGAAGAATGAATGAAGAAATTATTATCGTAGATGATTTTTATGATATTCCACACCAATATCATAAAAGTTTTGATGATGAGAAGGTTTTAATTACCGAAGAAACTACAGGAAAAATATCTCAAGTTCTAGGAAAAAAAGTAAATTCTTTTATAGGATTTAATGCAAAAGAAAAAAATACGAGCATAGTATCTCACTTAGAATCTGATTGGACTGCTATAATTTATCTAGAATTGCCACACTATTCGTTTGGAGAGTTTGGTATTAAATTCTATTCTCACTTAAATACTGGTCTAGAAAAGTTTCCAAGCGGAGAAGAGATGAAAAAATTTAATATTAATGAAGAAAACATACATACCATTTTTTCTTCTGAAGTAAATCTATGGAAAGAATATGGAAATATTCCGGCAGTATATAATAGAATGGTTTTATTTAAAAGTTCTAGATGGCACTCTTGCTCAATGACAACAGATATAAGATGCCAAAAAATACTAATAAAACTATGATAAATAACAAAATATAGCATTTTAATAGGAGTTTGAACTTTGGCATTTCAATCGATTTGGTATTTTACGGATTTGAATCCAAAAATTGTTGACATTATCGAAGAAGATATTTCTCAGGGTTTTGATTCACAATTGGTAGATTCTAGAGTTGGAGAAGGATCTTATGGAACAGTAGATAAGGAAAAAAGAAATGCTCAAAATGCATGGATTCCAACCTATCACTGGTTGGGAGGTTTTATTTGGCACTATGTACAAAGGGCGAATAGAGAAAACTTTAGATATGATCTAAGTAATGTTGACGGGGAAGCACTTCAATATACTGTATATAATGAAGGAAATTATTATGGGTGGCATAACGATCAAGGACTTCAAACCACATATAAACCAATTTCAACACCTTCTAGTGAAACAGTACAGGAAGATATTGAGGACTATGTAAGAGTTAACTGTGAAAGAGTAAGAAAGCTTTCATTTAGTTTGTTGCTATCGGATCCAGAAACTTATGATGGTGGAAATTTGCAACTTTTGGATGAAGGAGGTTCTTCATACATTGCGCCAAGAAAAAGAGGAACTATAATTCTTTTCGACTCTAGAACTCAACACAGGGTTCAAAAAGTGACAAGAGGTGTAAGAAAGTCTATTGTTGGTTGGGTAGTTGGCCCAAGATTCCGCTGATTTGGAGAATATTATGTTTAGAAAAAAAGAAGAAATTAACAAAGACTGTGCAGACAAACCAGTTGGGTTTTCAAAAGATAAGAAAAGAATATTAAGCAATCCAACTATGGAATTAGACATTCCTAGTGGATGTTATGTTTCCGTAGAACACCCATGTGAAAGTGCCTCTATTGGGGCAAGAGACTTTTTTGAAAAATACGGTTATCTTGTAATTGATGGTCTATTTAATTACAAAGTTTTCTATGAAAACCCTCCTTCTATTAGAGGGCAAATAAATTATTATGGTAGAGAGGACAAATATAATTACGATCCCGAAGAAAAGCAAGTAGAAGGATCATTGGCGCGATATAACCATCCAAGATTCAAATTTGTTCATAGTCAAACGAGAATAAAAATTGAAAAAATTATAGGTCAACAACTTTATAATACCTATTATTATGACAGATTTTATTTTAAAGGGCAAAAGTTGTATAGACATACTGATAGAGATGCTTGCGAAATATCTTTGACGTATCAAATAAGTTCAAATTCAAAAAAACCTTGGCCAATTTGTTTCGAAACTCCAGAAGGAGAAGAAAAGTATGTAAACTTAAAAGATGGTCAAGCAGTTCTCTATAAAGGAAGAGAAAGAGATCATTGGAGAGAACCTTTAGAATCGAGATATTCTTTTCCAGAAAAGTTAAAGAATAAGTTATTGTTCAAAAAAGATGATACATATCACCATCAAATATTTTTTCATTATGTGAGAGCAAATGGAGAGTTTGCCCATTGTTGTGGTGACAACCGTTGACATAAATAGTTAAAAAAAGATGGCAGCAACTCCTGTAGTAAACATAATAATTCAACAGGGGCAGGACTTCAGTGAGATTTTTACTTCAACCGAAACAGATAGTTCTGCTTCAAACTTATCAGGATATCAAGGTCTTTCTTACATAAGAAAGCATCCCGAGGCAAAAACATTTGAAAGTTTTTCTGTAAGTATTACAGGTTTGACTGGAGAAGTTTCTATAGCAATGACATCAGGAAAAACATCCAGTTTAAATCCTGGTAGATACTATTATGATGTCGTTCTAAAATCCCCTTCAGGTTCTTTATCAAGGCTTGTTGAGGGTATGGCGTTTGTAAATGCTGGAATTACAACAGGAACTCCATAAGGAAGTAAAATCGCACAATTACAATGGCAAGAGTTGTAAGAAAAAGTTCTGGTAGTAGAGTTGTAAAAACTTCAACTTCAAAATCATCAATAGATACTCCAAATGTAAGGTCTACAAGACAACCTTCTTTGCTGAGAGAGATGGGTGATGCTGAATTTGGAACTTTGAATTCCTCTAAAAATGGTTATGTGATTACTTATGATAGTGTTACTGATGATTTTATGCTTATGTCTGCCGATGATGTTTTAATCACTTCAACACAAACTCCTGTTCCTGACGAGTTTATTACACAATTAGAGCAGCAAATAGATTTGGGAGCAGTTCAACTTGATGACATTGATGGAGGTTTATTCTGATGCCATTAAGAATTAAAGACCTTTTAGACTTTGATAAATCAGATTTAACAAGTAACAAAGTTCTTGCTTATAATTCAGAGACTGACAAATTCATTATGGAAACCCCAGATAAACTTTTGGTTGACTCAACTCCAGAAGACCCAGAAGCAATTCCACAAGTTTTTGTAGACCAAGTTGAAGACCAGATAAACACAGATAATATGAGTATTAGTGTTGTTGACGCAGGAACTTTCTAAATAGTAGATAGGACATAAAAAAAAGAAAAAATGGCTTCACCCGTAATTCAGTTTAAGAGAGGTGCTCTAGCTAATTTGCCAGGACTTCGTGCCGGAGAACCTGGGTGGACAACAGACGCATTTGATCTTTATGTAGGTATAGATTCTACAACTTCAGGAAATAAGATTGTAGGTTCTCATCGTTTCTGGACAAACAACACAACTACTACAGGTAGTGGTGTTAATCTTGTAGAAGGAACGAGTAATGGAACATCATTCATTACTTTAAAGGCTCCAGATAGTCTTGCTGGCATTGTTACTTATACAATGCCTGGAACTGACGGTTCAACAAACCAAGTTCTTGCAACCAATGGTTCTGGAACTTTATCCTTCATAGATGCAGTAGCTACTTTAAGTATTGCTGATGATGGTGCAAATACTGATGTAGTAAATTTACTTACAGATACTTTAACTTTCTCTGAGGGAGAAGGTATTAATGCTGTAGTAACTGATAATACAGTAACAATTTCTGGTGAAGACGCATCAGATACTAATAAGGGTATTGCTTCATTTGTCGCAGCAGACTTTGATGTAGCATCAGGAGCAGTTTCACTCGAAGATACTGTAGTTAAGACCGTAACTACAGATAGTGGTGCTTTGACTCCATCTTCACATGGTTTTAGTGTTCTTGGTGGAGAAGGTTTAGATGTAACTCATACCGGAACTACAATTACTGTTGCTGGTGAAGACGCATCAGACACTAATAAGGGTATTGCTTCATTCCTTGCTGCAGACTTTGATGTAGCATCAGGAGCAGTTTCACTTGAAGATACTGTAGTTAAAGCAGTAACTACTGACAGTGGAGCATTAACACCTTCATCTCATGGATTCAGTATTCTTGGTGGAGAAGGTTTAGATGTAACTCATACAGGAACCACAATTACTGTTGCTGGTGAAGACGCATCTACAACTAATAAAGGTATTGCTCAGTTCAATAGTTCTGATTTTGAAGTATCTTCGGGTGTTGTTGGAATTTCCACACTCTTCATTTCAACCATTAGTGTTACTGGTGGTGGAGGAGAAATTAGTGGTAGTGGACATTCAATCAACTTTGCTGCTGGAGAAGGTGTAAATATTGGTGCCGCAGGAAGTACAATCACCATTTCTGGTGAAGATGCCTCAGATACCAACAAAGGTATCGCTTCTTTCGATCTTACTGACTTCACAGTAACCTCTGGTGACGTAACAATCAATGCTGAGAGAATCCAGGACATTGCTGGAGCAATGGTTACTGGCAACACTGAAACTCTCATTACAGTAACATATCAAGATGCCGATGGCACTATTGACTTTGAAGTTGATAATGACCTTGCGAATTATAGCAATGCTACTTCAGCATTCATTACAGCGTCTTCAACCGACACTTTAACTAATAAGACCTTTGATGCTAACGGAACTGGCAACTCACTTTCAAATGTAGAGGTTGCTGACTTTGCGGGTTCTGCTATCGTAACCGAAGCAGAAGGTCTAAACTCAAGCGACAATGATACCTCACTTCCAACAACTGCTGCAGTTAAGGATTATGTTGATTCTCAAGTAACGGCACAAGACCTCGATTTCTCTGGTGATAGTGGAACTAGTGCTGTCGATCTCGATTCACAGACACTGACTATTGCTGGTACTGCAAACGAGATTGAA
>Ga0208427_1000817_pt1 | contig 13302 bp, 8 predicted proteins | sample DEB08_DNA_FD_184532 | JGI IMG/M metagenome (GOLD analysis project Ga0208427, IMG submission 184532) | Aqueous microbial communities from the Delaware River and Bay under freshwater to marine salinity gradient to study organic matter... | ecosystem: Environmental > Aquatic > Marine > Coastal ...
GTTTGGAAGTCACAAGAGATGTACCCAAAGATCTGGCCGGGAATCAAGTGGTCAGAAAGAAAGATGCAATGGACTGCCCCTTCAGGCGCAAGGCTGTGGTTCTCGTATCTAGATCGGGACGAAGACGTATTAAGATACCAAGGTCAGGCTTTTAGCTGGATTGGATTCGACGAATTGACACAGTGGCATACGCCATTTGCATGGGATTACATGAGATCCCGTTTGCGTAGTACAGCGAGTGATTTGCCTACATACATGAGGGCAACAACAAACCCCGGTGGTCCCGGTCATGCGTGGGTTAAAAAGATGTTTATTGATCCTGCCCCTCATGGCAAGGCATTTCACGCCACAGACATTGAATCTGGGGAAACATTAAGGTATCCTAGCAAGCATTCAAAAGCTGGGCAACCATTATTTAAACGTAGGTTTATACCTGCGATGCTAACAGATAACCCTCATCTGTACGATCAGGGGGACTATGAAGCGATGCTCCTGTCCTTACCTGAGCATCAACGTAAACAGTTATTAGAGGGTAATTGGGATGTTGCTGAAGGTGCGGCGTTTCCTGAGTTCAACAGACAAATACATACTATTGATCCTTTTGACATACCTAACAATTGGGTTAAATTTCGCGCCTGCGATTATGGGTATGGTTCTTATTCTGCTGTTGTTTGGTTTGCCTGTACTCCTGATGAACAGCTTATTGTCTATCGTGAGCTATATGTTAGTAAAGTCTTGGCAACTGATCTTGCTCGCATGGTCATGGAGCTTGAACAAGACGATGGCAACATCAAGTACGGCGTACTAGATAGCTCTTGCTGGCATAAGCGTGGAGATACTGGTCCTTCATTGGCGGAGCAGATGATTGCTCAAGGATGTCGCTGGAGGCCATCGGATCGCTCAGCAGGATCTCGTATTGCAGGTAAAAACGAAGTTCATCGCAGATTACAGGTTGATGAGTTTTCGGAAGAACCAAGACTTGTGTTTTTTAACACATGTACTAATTTAATTGCACAGTTACCTATTATTCCTTTGGATAAGAAAAATCCAGAAGACATTGACACGAAGTCTGAAGATCACCTGTATGACGCATTGCGTTATGGCATCATGTCAAGACCTCGTTTTTCAATTTGGGACTTTGATCCGGCACACTCAAGGCCATCGTCCTATGTACCCTCAGACAGTAAATTTGGATATTAAATATGGAAGAAGATGATATCTTTGAAAGTGACGCTCAAATAACACTTGAAGATGTAGAAGACCGGATAGAGGAATCTCCTGAGCTACAATCATTAGTGCGTTTTGTCATGGAGCGGTACACTAAAGCTGAAGATACACGCCGCCAAGACGAAGATCGTTGGTTACAATCTTATCGTAACTATCGTGGCATCTATGGTCCAGACGTACAATTTACTGATGCTGAGAAGTCTCGCGTCTTTATTAAGGTGACAAAGACTAAAACTCTTGCGGCCTACGGTCAAATTATTGATGTCTTATTTGCCAATCAAAAATTCCCGATCTCAGTAGAACCTACTCGCTTACCTGAAGGCGTTGCAGAAGCAGTTAACTTTGATATGCAACCTGCTCAGCAGGGTGGTGCGAGCATGGAGCCAGCATCTCCGTATGGATTTGAAGGTGATGGCATGGATTTCCCTCCCGGTGCTACAGCGCAGTCACTGAGAGAAATGAATCTAGGGCCATTAGAAGAGAAGCTTCAAGAAGTTGAAAACCTAGAAGAAGGTTATGGCTTAACTCAAAGCAAAATTACGTTTGAGCCTGCATTAGTTGCGGCCAAGCAGATGGAAAAGAAAATTATGGACCAGTTGGAAGAGGCGAATGCTTCCAAACAACTTCGGTCTACTGCATTTGAAATGGCCTTGTTCGGCACTGGTATCATGAAAGGACCATTTGCCGTTGATAAGGAATACCCGAATTGGGATGAGGAAGGGGAATACAACCCAACAATTAAGACGGTTCCCTCAACATCCCATGTCTCTGTATGGAACTTTTACCCAGATCCAGATGCGGCAAATATGGATGAGGCGCAGTATGTTGTAGAGCGGCACAAAATGTCCCGTTCACAATTGAGAGCACTCAAGAAGCGTCCATTTTTCCGTGCCAATGTCATTGACGATGTTGTTGATATGGGTGAAGGTTACGTTAAAAAATACTGGGAAGATGATCTCCGTGATTATCAAACTGAGCATGACATTGATCGTTTTGAAGTGTTTGAATACTGGGGAACAATTGATCGAGAAATCTTAGAAGTTGCAAAAGTAGAAATTCCAGATGAACTTGAGAACGTCGATGAAGTTCAAGCAAATATCTGGTATTGTAATGGGCGCATTCTAAGAGCAGTTCTTAATCCGTTTAAGCCTGCCCGCATTCCATACTATGCTGTGCCGTATGAGTTAAACCCATACTCATTCTTCGGTGTAGGTATCGCTGAAAACATGGACGATACTCAGACGCTGATGAACGGTTTCATGCGTATGGCAGTGGACAACGCTGTTTTGTCAGGGAACTTGCTCATCGAGATTGATGAGACAAACCTAGTACCCGGTCAAGATCTCTCCGTGTATCCGGGTAAAGTATTCCGCCGTCAGGGTGGCGCACCGGGACAAGCAATCTTCGGTACTAAGTTTCCGAATGTTTCTGGGGAGAACATGCAGTTGTTTGACAAGGCACGTGTACTTGCCGATGAGTCAACAGGCTTCCCCTCATTCGCACATGGACAGACAGGTGTAGCTGGCGTAGGCCGTACAGCGTCTGGTATCTCCATGTTAATGAATGCGGCGGCTGGTGGCATCAAAACTGTCATTAAGAATGTAGACGATTATTTGCTAGCACCATTAGGCAAGTCAATGTTTTCATTCAACATGCAGTTTGACTTTGATCCTACAATTAAGGGTGACTTAGAGGTTAAGGCACGCGGCACTGAATCGCTAATGGCGAATGAAGTACGTAGTCAACGACTCATGCAATTCTTGCAAGTTGCATCTAATCCATCACTCGCGCCGTTTGCTAAGTTCCCATACATTGTACGTGAAATTGCTAAGTCCATGGATCTCGATCCAGACAAGGTGACAAACAGCTTTGAAGAAGCGGCCTTGCAAGCAAAGATCATGCAACAAAACGCACCACCCGCTCCTCCAGCCGCACAACAGGCTCAGGGTGGTCCTCCGGGAGTTCAAGATACCTCTGGAGCAGGTGGAGGCAATATCGGTATAGGACAAGCTCCAACACCGGGCGAACAAGGATTTACGGGAAATGACCAAGGTGGACAACAGCCAGCACCGCAAGCAGGTGGTGAGCAAGCTCAAACCCCTTTGCAGTAACTCAAAACAGTGGGATGCTTTCTGTGAGTATTTAGACATTATGATATCCGAAAACCATAGAAAACTAGAGCAATCAGACAACATAGTATCCATTCATCAGGCGCAGGGTGCTGTACAAGCTTTGCGCTCACTCAAGTATTTAAGAGACGAGGCTTTATCCGATGGCTGATTTTAAGGGAATTCAGGAACAGTACGACGATATCAATCAGGTTGGTTCTCGTCCTGTTGGACTAATGACTGAATTTACCACTGAAGCAGGTCGGCCAATATACATTTCTCATAATGGAGAGATAGTCTCTGAAAAGTCTACGACTATTCCATACAATGGGAAATATGTGAATGTTCCATCTATACATGATGGCATTGAGTATTCCGAATTTGAACTTATCAAACTTCTTGATGAAAAAAGGATTAAGCCTACCAGTACACACAAGACACAAGAACTTGCAGTTAAAGCGGCGCAAAAACGTAGTCCATCTTTAATGTCAGAAGAGACTGCTAGGGCTGTTGAGTCTAAGTATTGGAAGGAAATGACTAAGCGAAAAGCAACGGCTGATCAGATCCTTGGCGATTCTTCTACAGAACTTGTGACTCCAGATGCAAAAGCTGAGAGGCGCATGGATGACTTGCAAGCGATACAAGAGGATCAATTCTTAGACTTGTATGACGAAGGTGAAAAGTCACAAAAACTAGACGCTTATATGTCCACACTATCAGAAGATGATAAGAGCGATATGCAATCGTATTTAGATAAACCCACTCCAAAAATTAACAGCATTGAAGGTGATGAAGCAATGGCAAAGGGTCGAGCCAGAAGGAATGACATTGACGAAACAGTACTCGCCTTTAGTAATGGCGGCGATACGACAGCAACTTTTGGAAATATGAAAATTAATAAAAGTTCTGATGGTAAGACTGTGCAAATTACTTCTGGCAATATGTCTAGAGAAGAAGCAGAAAAAATAAAAAGAGAAGCTGAAGCACGAAAAGGCATGACACAAGAAGATAAAAAAACTGCCTCTTTTGCAGATCTAGATAAAGACACTAAAAGTACGGAAGAAGATAAAGCCGCTAAAAGTAAAGCGACAGTTGAAAAAATTAAAACAAAATTGCGATCAGGTGAAATTACTTTAGACGAAGCCAAAGAGTTATACATGAAACTTTCTGAAGTAGGTGGATTTGCGGATGGGGGTCTGCTAGATGATGGCGGTTCCGTAGATCCTGTATCTGGTAATGATGTACCTGTAGGATCAACACAAGAAGAAGTTCGCGATGACATTCCAGCGCAACTTAGCGAAGGTGAATTTGTATTGCCTGCTGATGTTGTGCGGTATATAGGATTAGAGAATTTAATGGAGCTTCGTAGCAAAGCCAAAGAAGGTTTAGCTAAAATGGAAGCCATGGGTCAGATGGGTAATTCAGAAGAAGCTGTTATGGATTCTGACGGAGAGTATGAGTCTGAGATTGATGACCTAATTGATAACTTTGATCCTAATGATCCTGAAACATTAAGCTTTGCAGAAGGCGGCGTTGTACATGCTTACGATGGCGCAAATATTACAAGCAGTACGCAACAAAACTATGCGTATGTTCCTCCATCTAACATTACTAGCCCAAATGTTAATGTTCAGCCATATCCGTTAGCGGTACAAGCTCCACAATACAGCGCAGGCTATTTCCCTCAGTCAGTGTACACTCCGCCAGCGTTGCAACCGACTGGTCAGCAAAAGATCTACTCTCCCGGAGTTGGCGTAGGTGGTGGCGTTAGTGAGCTACGACAGTATCAAGGACCAAATGGAGAAATGATCTCTATTCTGTTCTTAAACGGCGTTCCACAGCAAGAGATTCCAAAAGGATACACTCGCTTTAAACCTGACGAGGTTAAAGCTCCTGAAATTGCTACACCAACCGTGCAACAACCAACTTCAGATGGCGGTGACGGTGGAGACTCACAAGCAAGTGCTCAACAACAACAGCAACAAAAAGAACAATACGAAGGCTGGGTAACGACAATGAATCAATTGTCTGAGCTTGACCCGGAGTTTGCGAAAGAATGGAACAAAAGTCCTGAAAACCCTAAAAATAAGAGTGAGGGATTTTTTGGCGGTCTGTCTGACTTTGTTAAGATGGGCGGCATTGTCGGCATGGCTAAAAACAAGTACGATTTAAACATGTCCGCCCAAAATGCATATCAAAAAGTAGCCAATCAGTATGGCTTAGACATTGATAAGTATGAAAATAGTTTCACTTTCTTTGGTTTAGATAAGTATAATGAATCTTCACTTGTAAATGACGCAGTGGCTACAAAAACTGCGATAGACAGTATTGCATCAGGTTTAAAAGGAGCAATAAATAAAAAAACTGGAAAGCCATTTACAGAAGAGGAATTAAGAAGTCAAGTATTAGGCAATATTGCTCGTTCCGATATTAAGCTTGATGCAAATATGGACGGAGTAATTTCTGATGCGGAAAAGAAAGCTGTAGAAAGCCAGCTATTTTTTGGTGAAGAAGATTTGCAAATGGCCTTGGAGGATGCCCGCACACAAAGGCAAAAAGAAGACGCGCTTGTAGCATTGGCTGATCAAGATTACAACGAAAGAATGGCCGAGCAAATAGCTAAGGAAGAGGCATTTGCCGCTTTGTTTGAGGAAGAAAACGATGAGCAACTTACTCTTGACGACATTAGATCTCGCGCTCGCGATCCACTAGAAGGATCTAAAGTTTCTCGTGATAAGTATGATATTGCTGTAAATAATATTTCCGCCGCTACTCCGGGAGTATCTCCATCAGACGTTTCCGTTACTAGCGTTTCACCTAAAGGTGAAGTTAATGTAGACATCAATGGTGATGGTATAGCTGATAGAGCGGTCGATTCAAAAGGCAATTCCAGAAACTTTAATATTGATCGTTCAAACGACGACTATGATGCATCGGGAAGACAAACAACTGCTGGTGCAACTAAGGATATGAACGAAGTCGGATTTGATGAGGGTGACACTGGAGATACAGGTGCTAGTAACGGCACATATTGCTGTACAAAAATGGTAGAACACGGTCTGTGGGATAAAAGAAAAGAACTCGCAAAAATGCATAACTGGCATATGAAACAGCCACAATGGTGGAGAGATGGTTATGATATTTGGGGTAAAGTATTAGCAGATACGTTACTTAAAAATAACTCACCTTTTTGGACTTCCGTAATGCAAGAATGTTATGAATATCATATCAACGACAAAAAACTTTCCTTTAAATCTGCGTTAGGAAATGGTATAATGTATTCTGGTGTGTCTGTGTGTGGAGCACTATCTTATCTTTTAGGGAAACATGTCAATGAATTTTAGTCCAGAACAAGTTGCTCAAATACGGGAGAATTATCTCAGTTTGACTGAGCAAGAAAAAGAAACATTACGCAGATTATCAAAAGCTCCAGAAGCTCAAGTAGTTATTAAAGTTTTAGGGCCAGAGTTTTTGCAATTACTGAATGCAATGGCTCAACCAAAGACAGGACTGGCGGCTCCTCGTTAAAAGACCGCATCAACTGGCTACCTAACGCCCTTCGGCAACCGTTAGCCCCAGACTATAGGAAAATCTAATGTCTACAACTACAACTGAAATGACTGAGAAAGTCGAACAAGTCAAAGTCGCATCTGGCTTTGCTAAGCGTAATGCTAATAAAAAACGCATTGAAGATGAAGAAGCTGAGCTAGAAGCTATGCTAAAAGAAAATCAGGGAGAGACTAATGAAGCAACTGAAGAAGCAGTTGACGATGGTCCAGAACCTGAAGGCGCGGAGGAAAAGACCTTTAAGAAAAGGTACGGCGATTTGCGCAGACATTCGCAGAAGAAAGAGAATGAACTACAACAGCAAATTGATGACCTTCGACTGCAATTAGAAGCGTCCACAAAGAAAGAGATTCAGTATCCTAAGTCAGAATCTGAATTAGAAGCTTGGATGGAAAAGTATCCAGACGTTGCTCAGATTGTAGAAACAATTGCGATGAAAAAAGCTCATGAGCAAGCCTCTGAGTTTGAAAGTAAGTTTAAACAAATTGATGACATGAAGTCTGAAGCTAGGCGGGAAAAAGCTGAAGCTGAATTGATGCGTTTGCATCCTGACTTTGAAGAGATCCGTGATACTGACGAATTTCACGAGTGGGTTGAAGAACAACCTAAATGGGTTCAGGACGCTTTGTATGATAATGACAGTGATGCCGTATCTGCATCACGTGCAATTGATTTATATAAAGCCGATAAGGGTATTGGCAAGAAAAAGTCTACTAAAGACAGAGATGCCGCTAAGGCGGTTGGTACGCGCTCTGAGCGTTCTACGCCTGAAGGCGATGAATCTAAGAGCTATATTAAAGAATCTGATGTTAATCGCATGACCGCTCAGCAATATGAAGCTAGACAAGAAGAGATTGCAGAAGCGATTCGCACAGGTAAATTTATTTACGATTTATCTGGTTCAGCACGATAAGGTGTTGACAAATAAAATTTTCTGGATATAACTATGTGCAGAATACAGTGGCCCCGTAAGGATACCCACACCTAACCTGAAATAAGACAAACTGTTATGCTAACTTCTGGCCGGTCGTTAAAGTAGCAGGGAGTCTTATTTCACCTTCACAGAACACCCAAACTACGCAGGCCGTATGATCACTTTGGCCGGTGAACATACCACCCTGATGCTAGATGGCCTCTGGCGAAGTTACACATAACCTTAACCCTATGCTACATAAGGAGTGTCTCTCATGGCATTTACAAGCGCATCGGGCTATGGCAACCTTCCTAATGGTAACTTTAGCCCAATTATCTACTCAAAGCAGGTACAGCTTGCTTTCCGTAAGTCTTCTACTGTAGAAGATATTACTAACAACGATTACTTCGGTGAAATCGCTCAGATGGGTGATTCAGTGAAGATCATCAAAGAGCCTGAAATTTCAGTTCAAGCTTACTCTCGTGGTACTCAAATCACAGCGCAAGATCTTGACGATGAAGATTTCTCTCTTGTAATCGACAAGTCGAACTACTTCGCATTCAAGATCGACGACATTGAAGAAGCGCACTCACACGTGAACTTCATGCAAATGGCTACAGATCGTGCGGCGTATCGTTTGCGTGACCAGTATGACCAAGAAGTTCTTGGCTACCTGTCTGGTTATGCTCAGTCTGCTTTGCATTCTGCTGGCGACACTGTCAACACAACTGTAAACGGAACTAAGGCAGTTACTACTGCTGGTTCTGACGAGCTTCTCGCTTCTATGAAGTTGGACGCTACTGACTTCAACCTAAACGACGGCGGTGCCGCTGTTGCAGGTGAAGCAATTGTTGTAGTTCCACGTTTACCGGGTGCTACTGCTATTGCAACTGCTTCTGCATCACCTCTTCAAGTGATTGCTCGTATGAGCCGCTTGTTGGATCAGCAGTTTGTTGATACAAATGGTCGTTGGTTGGTCGTTGACCCTGTGTTCGCTGAGACTTTGAAAGACGAAGATTCTCGTCTCTTCAACTCAGACTTCGGTGGTTCTGGTCTTCAGAATGGTCTTGTTATTAACAACCTGCATGGCTTCCGTGTATACGTTTCTAACAACATGCCTGCTGTTGGTACTGGTCCTGCTGTAGGAAGCGGTACACTTCAAGCTACCAACTATGGTGTCTTGACTGCTGGTCATGACTCAGCGGTTGCTACTGCTCAGCAGATCAACAAGACTGAGACTTACCGTGATCCTGACAGCTTCGCTGACATCGTTCGTGGTATGCATCTGTATGGTCGTAAGATCCTTCGTCCAGAAGCTATCGTCACTGCACGTTATCAAACTGGCTATTAATAGGAGGATTCTAAAATGGCTTTACAAACTCCGGTACGTCTTGAAACTGCGGCAATTGCCTTCGGTGACTTGACGGTAAACTCAGTACACGATATTGGAACTGTTCCAGACAACTGTGTTGTTTTGGCGGCAGGTGCAGAGTGTACTACTGCGGCAACTATTGCTGGTGCTAACGCTGTTAGTTTCGGTGTGACAGGTGGCGACGTTGATTTGCTGGGTACAGCAGATATTAACGGTGCTAAAACACTTGCCGCAACGACTACTACAGTCAACGGTATCACAAATGTCACAGTTGCAGATACAGTAATTTCTGCAAAGCTGGCGGCATCAAATGCTCCTTCAGCAGGTGCGTATAAATTCTTCGTAGTTTATGCACCTATGGGCGCAACACGTGGTGCTAACGAAGTTGATCGTGATCAACTAGCGTAAGCTAATTGCATTGGGGGCTTCGGCCCCCTTTGCTCCTTATATAAGGGATTTAATATAAATGGCTACATTCCTGAATATCACAAATGAACTGTTGCGCCGTCTGAATGAGGTTGTTATTGACCAAGCAGACTTTGCAGGTGTTCGTAATGTTCAGGCTCTTGCGAAAGATTCAGTCAATTCATCTGTTCGTAAGATCATTCAGTCTGCACAAGAGTGGCCCTTTACATTAACTACCTATGAACAAACATTAACTGCTGGAACTCGTGAATATGATTTCCCAGCAGATATGTCATCTGTGGATTGGGAATCATTCTACATTAAGCAACTTGCATCTAAGAGTAATCAGCCTCGCAAGTTAGCTGTTATTCCTTACACTGAATATCTTGAAACATATCGTTCTGGTGATGACACTGGGGACAGTGGATCTGGTATCGGTGTTCCATTACGTATATATCAGACACAAGAAGAAAAGTTTGGTGTAACACCATCTCCAGATGATGCGTATGTTATTGAATACAAGTATTGGACATTCCCTACAAGTATGACTGCGTTTGACGATGTGTGTGTTATTCCAGATCGTTTTATTCACGTTGTCATTGATGGTGCAATGATGTACATGATGCGCTTCCGCTCTAACGAACAAAGTGCGGCAGTCCATCAGAATGACTTCGTTGAAGGCATCAAGATGATGCGCAGAGTTCTTGTAGACGATAATTTGTCTTTACGTTCTACTTACAATCCACGCACAGTATTTAATGCCTATCTGCCTACACGAGTTTTGTAATGGCTGATAATCTTCAGATCTTCACAGTCTCTTGCGAGGGTGGGCTTAACACTAACCGTGATGTCCTTTCTCAGGGACAGTTATCACCGGGCAGTGCAACACGACTAATTAACTATGAGCCTGCTGTAACAGGCGGCTATCGTAGAATTAGTGGGTTCAGTGAAGATTACCCATCATTACCGGGTACTGGCAAGACATTAGGTGTCTGTGTATTTAACGGCATTAACGATGGTATCTTAGCGTGTAGAGCACCAACCAGTGGCAACAACTACTTGCACTACTGGGATACTGGGACTAGCGCATGGGTTGCTGTGACCACATCCGGTTCACCAACAATGACAGGCGTGAACAAAATACGTTTCTCCAAGCATAACTGGAGTGGCCCTGTAGTTGTTCTAGTAGATGGTGTGAATCCTGCCGCTAAATATGACGGCACAACGTACACACAGATTACACATGCTAATGCTCCCAATAATCCAAAGTACGTCACTGAATTTAAATCTCATTTGTTCTTAGCTGGCGATAGCACAGATCCTTACAATCTACATTACTCTGCCCCATTGGATGAGACAGACTTTAGCCCTGCGAATGGTGCTGGTGTTATTAACGTAGGCTTTGAGATTGTACAGATTAAAGCGTTCCGTGATGAGTTATTCATTTTCGGTGTAAATAACATTAAGAAGCTTGTCGGTAACAGTAACGCAGATTTTTCAGTGTTACAGGTAACAAACGATTTAGGATGTATTGCATCAGATTCGGTTGTAGAGCTTGGCGGTGACCTACTGTTCATTGGACCTGACGGACTACGCCCAGTATCTGGTACGGATAAGATTGGTGACGTTAACTTGGAAACTGTATCCAAGAACGTGCAGTCAATCTTTAATGATATTGTACTGAACAATGATTTAGATAACTTATCATCTGTTGTTATCCGACAGAAATCTCAATTCCGCATTTTCTTCTCCACTGCTGAATCTCAAGGTGTTATTGGTGCACTGAGACAGCAACAGGGTGGATCAATTGGATTTGAGTTTGGACAGCTATTAGGCATTCAGGCTTCGTGCGCTGACTCAGGGTACATTGGTCAGTTTGAGTTTGTTCTTCATGGTGACTCAGCAGGTAAAGTGTATCGCCAAGAACGTGGAACAGATTTTGATGGGGGAGATATTTTCTCATTGTTCCAAACACCATTCTACCATTTCGGTGATCCTGAGCTACGTAAAAACTTTTTAAAGCTCTCTACGTACCTCAGAGCAGAAGGCGATGCAGATATTGTATTAGGTATTGTGTACGATTACGAAGATGTAAACGTACTCAATCCATCCAACTATGACATCACGACACGTGGTGCGGCGGCTTACTATAATGAAGCCACCTATGATGCGGGAGCTATTTTTGATGGCAACCCATCTCCTGTAGAAAAGACTTCTTTTGCAGGTTCAGGCACATCAATTGCAATGAAATATGTAACAAACGATACGAACCCTAGTCATGCCATCCAAGGTTTTGTTCTACTGTTCGGTTATGGAGATCGGAGATAAATGGCAGGTTACAGCAGACAATCCGTAGCAGATATTATTTCTGGTGAGGTAATTAAGGCCGCACCAGTTAACGCTGAATACAATGCTCTCCGTGATGCATTTGCTTTCGCTACAGGACACAAGCACGATGGTTCATCCACTGAAGGTGCTTACATTCCTCTGATTGCAGATACTGATGCACTCAATAAAGTCGTCATTGATACATCCAACAACCGTGTTGGCGTATTCGTTGAAGTCTCATCTGCCGCTGTAGAGCAAGTCCGTTTCCAAGACGGTGCGATTGTCCCAGTTACTGACAATGATATTGACCTAGGTACATCCTCTGTAGAGTTCAAGAACCTGTACTTAGACGGTACTGCTAAGATTGACACACTGACTGTTGACGAGAATGCGACAGTAGCAGGTACATTAGGTGTCACAGGTGCTACCACTCTTTCTTCTACTCTAGGTGTTACAGGTAATGCAACACTTGGTGGTACGCTTGCTGTTACAGGCACATCGACATTCACAGGTGCTATTACAGCATCTGGTGGAGTAGTCGGTGCGTTAACTGGAAATGTCACGGGCAATGTAACCGGAGATTTAACTGGTAACGTCACTGGCAATGTCACCGGAAACGTAACTGGTAACATCACTTCTACTGGTACATCTACATTCACTACCGTAGACATTAACGGTGGCGCAATCGACGCTACAACGATTGGTGCTTCTACACCTGCCAATGTGACAGGTACTGCTGTTACATCAACAACTGGCTTCATCGGTGATATCTCAGGTAATGTCACTGGTAATGTAACAGGTAACCTTACAGGTAATGTGACTGGGAACTTGACTGGTAATGTGACAGGTGATGTCACTTCTACTGGCACATCTACCTTTACGACTGTTGACATCAACGGTGGTGCCATTGACGGTACTGCAATCGGTTCTGCTTCAGCTTCTACTGGTGCATTCACTACTCTTTCTACCACAGGCCAAGCAACATTAGCCTCAGCCGCAATCTCAGGCGGTACAATCAACGGTAATGTCATTGGTGGTACTACCCCAGCCGCTGGTACATTTACTACGCTGACAGCCAATACAGGCATTACAGGTGCGCTGACTGGCAATGTAACAGGTAACGTCACTGGCAACCTGACTGGTAATGTAACGGGGAATGTCACAGGCAATGTTACTGGGAATGTAACAGCATCTTCAGGTACTTCTACGTTTGAGAATGTCACAGTCAACGGTACGTTAGACGTAACCGGTACTACCATTGCAAACGTCACTGATCCTGTACTCGCCCAAGATGCCGCTACTAAGAACTATGTAGACACTGAGATTGCGAGTCTTGTCGATTCAGCACCGGGAACTCTCGACACTCTGAATGAGTTAGCGGC
>Ga0208427_1000820_pt1 | contig 13283 bp, 8 predicted proteins | sample DEB08_DNA_FD_184532 | JGI IMG/M metagenome (GOLD analysis project Ga0208427, IMG submission 184532) | Aqueous microbial communities from the Delaware River and Bay under freshwater to marine salinity gradient to study organic matter... | ecosystem: Environmental > Aquatic > Marine > Coastal ...
TGAAATCTGCGTGGCATACGCAAAATGTGGCACAAGCCGCGGGAATTAAAAGGATTTAAAAGCATATGGCAAAGCGGTGGTACTCGGTCAGTGTTCTTTCAAATTTTGAAAAGAAAATCGCCGAGCAAATTCGAACATCTGTCATCGAGGCTGGTCTAGAGGACGAGATCGAAGAGGTGTTGGTGCCCACTGAGGAGGTGATCGAAGTGCGTCGTGGGAAAAAAGTCACGACCGAGCGACGCTTCATGCCAGGATATGTTTTGGTGCGCATGGAGATGTCTGATCAGGGATATCACCTGATCAATTCAATGAACCGCGTCACAGGCTTCTTGGGTCCGCAAGGCCGCCCTATGCCGATGCGCGATGCAGAAGTGAACGCAATCCTCAACCGTGTTCAAGAAGGCGAAGAAGCACCGCGTACATTGCTGACATTTGAAGTCGGTGAAAAAGTGAAAGTCAACGACGGACCATTCGAAGATTTCGACGGTTTGGTGGAATTTGTTGACGATGCTAACCAGCGTTTGAAAGTGACCGTGTCGATCTTTGGTCGTGAAACGCCGGTTGAACTGGAATTTACTCAGGTCTCAAAGCAGGGCTGAGCAAATATGTGGGAGGTAGGGCCGCCGCGGCGGTTTGACCGGACCACACAACGAAACTTGCCCCCGCGACGCGTCAACGGGGCGTTGGAAAAGGAAAAAAGATATGGCCAAGAAATTGGTTGGTACGCTGAAGCTGCAGATCCCTGCAGGTGGCGCAAACCCATCTCCGCCCGTAGGTCCAGCATTGGGTCAGCGCGGCATCAACATCATGGAATTCTGTAAAGCGTTCAACGCGAAAACAGCCGACATGGAGCAGGGCGCACCGTGCCCAACAATCATTGAGTATTATCAGGATAAATCCTTCTCAATGGACATCAAGACACCTCCTGCGTCTTATTACTTGAAAAAAGCAGCAGGCCTGAAGCCAGTTGGTAAGCGGAACCGTCCAAAGGGCGCGGAAACACCTGGTCGCGAAGTTGCGGGTTACGTGACTGCAGCTCAGGTACGTGAAATCGCAGAAGCAAAGATGAAAGATCTTTCTGCAAATGACGTAGAAGCAGCGATGCAAATCATCCTTGGCTCTGCGCGCTCAATCGGCATTGAGGTGAAGTAAGATGGCAAAATTGGGTAAACGTACACGCGCTGCGCGCGCAGCCTTTCAGGGCAAAGAAAACCTAACAGTTGAAGAAGCCGTGGCGTTGGTTAAATCGCATGCGTCTGCAAAATTCGATGAAACCATCGAAATTGCGATGAACCTGGGCGTTGACACACGTCACGCTGACCAAATGGTGCGCGGTGTTGTTGGCCTACCGAATGGCACAGGCAAATCAGTTCGCGTTGCGGTTTTCGCACGTGATGCAAAAGCAGATGAAGCACGCGAAGCGGGTGCAGACGTTGTTGGTGCAGAAGATTTGATGCAAACAGTTCAGGGCGGCACAATCGAATTCGATCGGTGCATCGCGACACCTGACATGATGCCAGTTGTTGGTCGTTTGGGTAAAATCCTTGGCCCACGCAACCTAATGCCAAACCCAAAAGTTGGCACTGTGACCATGGATGTTGCGGCAGCTGTTCAGGCGGCAAAAGGCGGCGAAGTTCAGTTCAAAGCTGAAAAAGGCGGCGTTGTGCACGCGGGCGTTGGAAAAGCGTCATTCGACGAAGCCAAGCTTGTCGAAAACATCCGTGCATTCGTTGGTGCCGTTGCCAAAGCAAAGCCAACAGGCGCAAAAGGTGCCTACATGAAGGGCATCACGCTAAGCTCAACCATGGGTCCAGGTGTCAAAGTGAATGTGGACAACGCAGCAGCTGAGTAATAAGCGCTTTATTAGAGTTGAAGGGCGCGGTTATCGCGCCCTTTTTTGTTTTCAAAAGATGAGGGTCACATAAGGGTATTATCTTTTTCGCTTTGCCCCCTTGGCAAAAGTAAAAGAATCCCTTATGTGACACCGTAATACCCCAGCGTATCAAACGTCTGGGGTATTGTCTGTCCGAGACGGAGGGTAGAGATTTCTCTATAAATCCTTCCTGAGATGGGAATGAGTAAGAATTTCACCGCAAGGCATAGCCTTCGGGTGATTTTGGCCTCGGCCCCTTATCACGGACCCCGAACGCCAAGGTTTCCTTGGCAAAACTGAGCCGGGGAGTGATCCCCAAAATTGGAGTGAAACTGTGGATAGAGCACAAAAAGAGAAAGTGGTTGAGGAACTCGGCCAAATCTTTGAAAGCTCTGGCGTTGTGGTCGTAGCCCATTACGCAGGTTTGACAGTTGCTGATATGCAAGATCTTCGCGCACGTGCACGTGCGGCCGAAGCATCTGTGCGTGTTGCCAAAAACAGGCTCGCCAAAATCGCCCTAGAGGGTAAGCCATGCGAAAGCATGACCCAATACCTAACAGGCATGACAGTGCTCACCTTCTCTGAGGACCCTGTGGCAGCTGCCAAAGTGGCCGAAGACTTCGCTAAAGAAAACTCAAAATTTGAGATCTTGGGCGGTGCAATGGGTGAAAATGCATTGGATCGTGCTGGCGTTGAAGCGGTATCAAAAATGCCATCTCGCGAAGAGCTTATTGCGTCTATCGTGGGTTGCATCGGTGCACCTGCTTCGAACATCGCTGGCGCAATTGGCGCACCTGCAAGCAACATCGCAAGCATTCTTTCGACCATCGAAGAGAAAGCTGCATAAGCAATTTGATTACCTGCGATGGATATATCCCATCGTTGGAACACAACCTTTAGTAACGGAAAGAGTCTAAAATGGCTGATCTGAAAAAACTAGCAGAAGAGATCGTAGGTCTAACACTGCTTGAAGCACAAGAACTAAAAACAATCTTGAAAGACGAGTACGGCATCGAGCCAGCAGCTGGCGGCGCAGTTATGGTTGCAGGAGCAGCGGGCGACGCAGGCGGTGCAGCAGCAGAAGAAAAATCAGAATTCGACGTAGTTCTGAAATCTGCAGGCGGCAACAAAATCGCAGTCATCAAAGAAGTACGCGGCATCACAGGCCTAGGCCTTAAAGAAGCGAAAGACTTGGTTGAGTCTGGCGGCAAGATCAAAGAAGGCGTTGAAAAAGCCGAAGCAGAAGACATCAAAGGCAAGCTGGAAGCAGCTGGCGCAGAGGTCGAATTGGCATAAGCCAATTTGCCAGGGAAACCTGGGCTTACAAAGCTTAGCTGGGTGCGAGTTTTCGCATCCAGCTTCGTCTGTCTTAATAAGGGCCATTTCGAGGATGGCGTTTTTTAAGGCAGAGTTCAAAGATCGGGAGGCACTCTACGGGAAGTGTGCCGGGAATTGATCGAACTTGTGCTGTCTCATTGGGGAACGCGACCGGTGCCCGACGGTTTCGTGTTTCTGTTGAGAAAAGAAAGGTGACACCGACCATGGCGCAAAGCTATCTTGGCCAAAAACGTCTTCGTAAGTACTACGGTAAAATCCGCGAAGTCCTAGACATGCCGAACCTGATCGAGGTTCAAAAATCGTCTTATGATCTATTCCTGAATTCAGGTGATCAGCCAGCTCCACTCGATGGAGAGGGTATGCAAGGCGTATTCCAATCGGTTTTCCCGATTAAGGATTTCAACGAAACCTCTATCTTAGAATTCGTGGGATATGACCTTGAGCATCCGAAATATGATGTTGAAGAATGTCAGCAACGTGACATGACATATAGCGCGCCGCTCAAGGTGACATTGCGTTTGATCGTGTTTGATGTTGACGAAGACACTGGCGCCAAGTCGGTGAAAGATATCAAAGAACAAGACGTATTCATGGGCGACATGCCTTTGATGACGCCAAATGGTACATTCGTTGTGAACGGCACAGAGCGTGTGATTGTTTCACAAATGCACCGCTCGCCAGGCGTATTCTTTGACCATGACAAGGGCAAAACTCACAGCTCTGGTAAGTTGTTGTTTGCCTGCCGCATCATCCCATACCGTGGATCTTGGTTGGATTTCGAATTTGACGCGAAAGATATCGTTTACGCTCGTATCGACCGTCGTCGTAAATTGCCTGTCACAACGCTTCTTTATGCGCTTGGCATGGATCAAGAAAGCATCATGTCGGCCTATTATGACACTGTGTCATTCCGCCATGAAAAGGGTCGTGGATGGGTTACAAAGTTTTTCCCTGAACGTGTTCGTGGCACACGCCCAACCTATGATTTGATCGACGCCGCAACCGGCGAAGTGATCGCAGAGGCAGGTAAGAAAGTCACACCACGCGCTGTGAAAAAATTGATCGAAGAGGGTGCGGTTACGGATCTGTTGATCCCATTTGATCACATCGTCGGAAAATTCGTCGCCCGAGATATCATCAACGAAGAAAACGGTGCAATCTACGTTGAAGCAGGTGATGAACTGACTGTTGAGTATGACAAAGAAGGTCAGTTGAACGGCGGAACATTGAAAGATCTGTTGGACGCAGGGTTCACGGATATTCCAGTGTTGGACATCGACAACGTGAACGTGGGTGCATACATCCGCAACACAATGGCGCAAGATAAGAACATGAACCGCGAAACTGCGCTTCTTGATATTTATCGCGTGATGCGCCCAGGTGAACCGCCCACGGTTGAGGCGGCCTCTGGTCTGTTTGATACGCTATTCTTTGATCACGAACGCTATGACCTATCAGCGGTTGGTCGTGTGAAAATGAATATGCGTTTGGCTTTGGATGCCGAAGATACACAACGTACCCTTCGTTCAGAAGACATCGTGTCCTGTATCAAGGCATTGGTTGAACTGCGTGATGGTAAGGGTGAGGTTGACGATATTGACCACCTTGGTAACCGCCGTGTTCGTTCCGTTGGTGAATTGATGGAAAACCAATACCGTGTTGGTTTGCTACGCATGGAGCGCGCGATCAAGGAGCGTATGTCCAGCGTTGAAATCGACACTGTCATGCCACAGGATTTGATTAACGCAAAACCCGCAGCTGCGGCAGTACGCGAATTCTTTGGTTCATCGCAGCTCTCGCAGTTTATGGACCAAACAAACCCATTGTCCGAAGTAACACACAAGCGTCGCTTGTCTGCGTTGGGCCCAGGCGGTCTAACACGCGAACGTGCAGGGTTTGAGGTGCGCGACGTTCACGCCACGCACTACGGTCGTATGTGTCCAATTGAGACGCCAGAAGGTCCAAACATTGGTTTGATCAACTCTTTGGCAACATTTGCACGCGTCAACAAATACGGCTTTATCGAAACACCCTATCGTAAGGTTGTTGATAGTAAGGTGACGGATGACGTGTCCTACATGTCGGCGACAGAGGAAATGCGTCACACAGTTGCGCAGGCAAACGCAACATTGGACGCTGACGGCAACTTTATCAATGAATTGGTATCAACACGTCAAAACGGTGACTATACACTTGCGCCACGTGAAAATGTTGACCTGATCGACGTTAGCCCGAAACAGTTAGTTTCGGTTGCGGCCTCCTTGATCCCGTTCTTGGAAAACGATGACGCGAACCGCGCATTGATGGGGTCAAACATGCAACGTCAGGCTGTGCCACTTTTGCGTGCTGAGGCACCATTGGTTGGTACGGGTATCGAAGGCGTTGTTGCACGCGACTCTGGTGCGGCGATCATGGCGAAACGTGGCGGTATTGTTGACCAGATCGATGCGCAACGTATCGTTATCCGCGCGACCAGCGATCTTGAGCTGGGCGACGCGGGCGTCGACATTTATCGCATGCGCAAATTCCAACGTTCAAACCAAAACACATGTATCAACCAGCGCCCATTGGTGAAGGTTGGTCAAACTGTTGGTAAGGGCGAAGTGATTGCAGATGGTCCATCGACCGACATGGGTGAATTGGCCCTTGGTAAAAACGTGGTTGTCGCGTTTATGCCTTGGAACGGTTACAACTATGAAGACTCGATCCTAATTTCCGAACGCATCGCACAAGATGACGTGTTCACATCCGTTCACATCGAAGAATTCGAAGTGGCCGCACGTGACACGAAATTGGGTCCTGAGGAAATTACACGTGATATTCCAAACGTAGGTGAAGAAGCCCTTCGCAACCTGGACGAAGCGGGTATCGTTTATATCGGTGCAGATGTTCAACCAGGTGACATTTTGGTGGGTAAAATCACACCAAAAGGCGAAAGCCCAATGACGCCAGAAGAAAAACTCCTTCGTGCGATCTTTGGTGAAAAGGCCTCTGACGTTCGTGATACATCATTGCGTGTGAAACCGGGTGACTACGGTACTGTGGTTGAAGTTCGTGTCTTTAATCGTCACGGTGTTGAAAAAGACGAACGTGCATTGCAGATCGAACGTGAAGAGGTGGAACGCCTTGCACGTGACCGTGATGACGAATTGGTCATTTTGGACCGCAACATTTATGCGCGTCTTGAAAATCTGATCATGGGCAAAACAGCGGTCAAAGGTCCAAAGGGCGTTGCAGCGAATTCTGAAATCACAGAAGAGCTGTTGTCGTCTTTGACACGTGGCCATTGGTGGCAATTGGCGCTTGCGGATGAGCAAGATGCGCAGATTGTTGAGGCCCTTCATGAACAGTATGAGGCACAAAAACGCGCGTTAGACGCACGTTTTGAGGATAAGGTCGAAAAAGTCCGTCGTGGCGACGATCTTCCTCCGGGTGTTATGAAAATGGTCAAGGTGTTCATCGCTGTGAAGCGTAAGCTTCAGCCGGGTGATAAAATGGCGGGTCGTCACGGAAACAAAGGTGTGATTTCACGCGTTGTTCCGATGGAGGACATGCCATTCCTAGAGGACGGCACACCCGTTGACTTCTGTTTGAACCCACTTGGCGTTCCATCACGGATGAACGTGGGTCAGATTTTGGAAACACACATGGGTTGGGCTGCACGAGGTCTGGGCCTAAAAGTGGATGACGCGATCCAAGAGTATCGTCGCAGCGGGGATCTAACACCCGTTCGCGAGGCGATGCGCATCGCCTATGGCGAAGATGTCTATGAAGAGGGCATCACTGGCATGGACGAGGATCAGTTGATCGAAGCGGCGGGCAATGTGGCACGTGGTGTTCCAATTGCGACACCTGTTTTTGACGGTGCACGCGAAGCGGACGTTAACGACGCATTGGTCCGCGCAGGATTTGATCAATCAGGTCAGTCAGTTCTATTTGACGGTCGCACAGGCGAACAATTCAGCCGCCCAGTGACTGTTGGTGTGAAGTATCTATTGAAACTGCACCACTTGGTAGACGACAAAATCCACGCCCGTTCAACAGGCCCATACTCACTTGTTACGCAGCAGCCATTGGGTGGTAAAGCCCAGTTCGGTGGTCAGCGCTTTGGTGAGATGGAAGTTTGGGCATTGGAGGCATATGGCGCAGCCTACACGTTGCAAGAGATGCTGACAGTGAAATCAGACGATGTTGCTGGGCGGACCAAAGTCTATGAATCGATTGTTAAGGGTGAAGACAACTTTGAAGCGGGGATCCCAGAATCCTTTAACGTTCTTGTCAAAGAAGTCCGCGGCCTTGGCCTAAATATGGAGCTCCTGGATGCAGAGGACGAGGAATAACGGTCACCCCTTATTCCCCACCCCTTCGTCCCTAATTTGAGGAAATCAAAATGAACCAGGAAATCACAACAAACCCATTCAACCCGCTAGCGTCTGCAAAGATGTTTGATGAAATCAAAGTTTCTTTGGCCTCACCCGAGCGGATTTTGTCATGGTCATACGGCGAAATCAAAAAGCCAGAGACCATCAACTATCGTACGTTCAAACCAGAGCGTGACGGCCTATTCTGTGCGCGTATCTTTGGCCCAACCAAAGATTACGAATGTCTGTGCGGAAAATATAAGCGCATGAAATATCGCGGCGTTGTCTGCGAAAAATGTGGTGTTGAAGTTACTCTTCAAAAAGTACGCCGTGAACGCATGGGCCACATCGAATTGGCCTCACCCGTTGCACACATCTGGTTCCTGAAATCACTGCCATCCCGTATCGGTCTGATGCTGGATATGACATTGCGTGATTTGGAACGTGTTCTTTATTTCGAAAACTATGTGGTTATCGAACCTGGCCTGACCGATCTTCAATACGGTCAGATGCTAAGCGAAGAAGAATACATGGACGCGCAGGACACCTATGGCATGGACGCGTTCACCGCGAACATCGGTGCCGAAGCAATCCGAGAAATGTTGGCACAAATCGACCTTGAAGCCGAAGCAGAGCAGCTGCGCGCTGAGCTGAAAGAGGCGACTGGCGAACTTAAGCCAAAGAAGATCATCAAGCGTCTAAAGGTTGTCGAAAGCTTCCTTGAGTCTGGCAACCGTCCAGAATGGATGATTTTGACAGTTGTTCCTGTGATCCCACCAGAATTGCGCCCATTGGTGCCGTTGGATGGAGGTCGTTTTGCGACGTCTGATTTGAACGACCTTTATCGTCGTGTGATTAACCGTAACAACCGTCTAAAGCGTTTGATTGAACTGCGCGCGCCTGACATCATCGTGCGAAACGAAAAGCGGATGTTGCAGGAATCTGTTGATGCCTTGTTTGACAATGGCCGTCGTGGTCGTGTCATTACAGGTTCGAACAAGCGTCCATTGAAATCGCTTTCAGATATGCTGAAGGGTAAGCAGGGCCGTTTCCGTCAGAACCTTTTGGGGAAACGCGTCGACTTCTCTGGTCGTTCTGTGATTGTGACGGGTCCCGAGTTGAAACTGCATCAATGTGGTTTGCCCAAGAAAATGGCGCTCGAGCTGTTTAAACCATTCATCTACAGCCGCCTTGAGGCCAAAGGTCTGTCGTCCACCGTGAAACAGGCCAAGAAATTGGTTGAAAAAGAGCGTCCAGAGGTTTGGGATATTCTGGATGAAGTGATCCGTGAACACCCAGTTCTTTTGAACCGTGCGCCAACACTTCACCGTTTGGGTATTCAGGCGTTTGAACCCGTATTGATCGAAGGGAAAGCGATCCAGCTTCATCCGCTTGTCTGTTCTGCGTTTAACGCGGACTTTGACGGTGACCAAATGGCGGTTCACGTTCCATTGAGCCTTGAGGCACAATTGGAAGCGCGCGTTTTGATGATGTCCACGAACAACGTTCTGTCACCTGCAAACGGTGCGCCGATTATCGTTCCCTCACAGGACATGATCTTGGGCCTATACTACACCACGATCATGCGTGAAGGCATGAAGGGTGAAGGCATGGTCTTTAGTTCAATCGAAGAGGTGCAGTACGCACTTGACTCAGGGGCGGTTCACCTACACGCGAAAATCATGGCGCGTATCCCGCAAGTGGACGAACACGGCAATGATGTGGTTAAGCGTTACGAAACCACACCGGGACGTGTACGTATTGGCGCATTGTTGCCGAAAAACGCGAAGGCACCGTTTGACCTCGTGAACAACCTATTGCGTAAAAAGGACGTTCAGCGCGTCATTGACACGGTTTACCGTTACTGCGGTCAAAAGGAATCTGTGATCTTCTGTGACCAGATCATGACCATGGGTTTCCGTGAAGCGTTCAAAGCAGGTATTTCCTTTGGTAAGGATGACATGGTTATTCCGAATGACAAATGGGATATCGTTGAAGAAACACGTGACCAAGTAAAAGACTTTGAACAACAGTATATGGACGGTCTGATCACACAGGGCGAAAAGTATAACAAAGTTGTTGATGCATGGTCAAAGTGTAACGATAAAGTCACCGACGCGATGATGAACACGATCTCGGCACCTGGTCAGGATGAAAATGGCGCAGAGAACGAACCAAACTCTGTTTACATGATGGCGCACTCTGGCGCGCGGGGTTCTGTCACCCAGATGAAGCAGTTGGGCGGTATGCGCGGTTTGATGGCGAAGCCGAACGGCGATATCATCGAAACGCCAATCATCTCAAACTTTAAAGAAGGTTTGACAGTTCTTGAGTACTTTAACTCAACCCACGGTGCGCGTAAGGGTCTGTCGGATACGGCGTTGAAAACGGCGAACTCTGGTTACCTAACGCGTCGTTTGGTTGACGTGGCACAGGACTGTATCGTTCGTGGAAATGATTGTGGTACTGAAAACTCAATCACGGCAGAACCTGCCGTGAATGATGGTGAAGTGATCGCAACGCTTGCGGAACGTGTCTTGGGCCGTGTCGCTGCCGAAGATATCATGCGTCCCGGAACGGACGAAGTTATCATCGCTAAAGGCGAGCTGATCGATGAATTGATGTCAGATGCGATTGATGAGGCGGGTGTTGCCTCTGCGCGGATCCGCAGCCCATTGACCTGTGACGCAGACGAAGGCGTGTGTGCCAAGTGTTATGGTCGTGACCTTGCACGCGGTACGATCGTGAACGTGGGTGAGGCCGTTGGCATCATTGCGGCACAATCCATCGGTGAACCAGGTACACAGCTAACCATGCGTACATTCCACATCGGTGGTGTTGCGCAGGGTGGTCAGCAATCGTTCCAAGAGGCATCGCAACCAGGTAAGATCGAATTCGAAAACGAAGCGATCTTGGAAAATGCGAATGGTGAAATCTTGGTCATGAGCCGCAACATGAAGTTGCGCATCATGGATGAACACGGTGAAGAGCGTGCATCACACAAGCTGAGCTATGGTTCAAAATTGTTCGTCAAAGCGGGCGATACAATCGAACGCGGTGCAAAACTGTTTGAATGGGATCCATATACATTGCCGATCATCGCAGAAAAGGATGGTATGGCGAAACATGTGGACCTTGTGAACGGTATTGCGGTTCGTGAAGAAACTGATGACGCAACTGGTATGACGCAGAAAATCGTTGTTGATTGGCGCGCAGCGCCACGCGGCAATGATTTGAAACCTGAAATCATCTTGGTGGGAGATGATGGTGAGCCGGTTCGCAATGACGCGGGTGCGCCTATCACATATCCAATGTCTGTGGATGCGATTTTGTCTGTCGAGGACGGATCAAAAATCTGCGCAGGTGATGTATTGGCACGTATCCCACGTGAAGGTGCAAAAACCAAAGACATTACAGGTGGTTTGCCAAGAGTTGCCGAATTGTTCGAGGCACGTCGTCCAAAAGATCACGCAATCATCGCGGAAATCGATGGTTATGTGCGCTTTGGCCGCGACTACAAGAACAAGCGCCGCATCTCGATCGAACCATCAGATGAGACACGTGAACCAGTCGAATACATGGTGCCAAAAGGCAAGCACATCCCAGTTGGAGAGGGCGATTTCGTCCAAAAAGGCGACTACATCATGGATGGCAACCCTGCACCTCATGACATCCTTGCGATTATGGGTGTTGAGGCCTTGGCAAACTACATGATTGACGAAGTTCAGGACGTGTATCGCCTGCAAGGCGTAAAGATCAACGATAAGCACGTTGAAGTGATCGTACGTCAGATGCTTCAGAAATATGAAATTTTTGACAGCGGTGACACGACACTTCTGAAGGGCGAACATGTTGATCGCGCCGAGTTTGAAGCAGCGAATGAAAAAGCGCTGTCAAAAGGCGGTCGTGCCGCGACAGGTGAACCAATTCTATTGGGTATCACCAAAGCGTCACTTCAAACGCGTTCGTTTATCTCTGCAGCTTCGTTCCAGGAAACAACGCGCGTTCTTACCGAGGCATCTGTCCAAGGTAAGCGTGATAAGTTGATCGGCCTGAAAGAAAACGTGATTGTTGGACGCTTGATCCCAGCGGGCACAGGTGGTGCAACACAACGCGTTAGTCGTATCGCGACGGATCGCGACAATGTTGTGATCGAGGCACGTCAGGAAGAGGCACAGCAGGCGGTCGCAATCGCGGCACCGACGGATGATCAGCCAGACGCCGAATAAGAAGATCAAATATGAACTGGAAAAGGCGTCGCATGCGGCGCCCTTTTCTTTATGCCTCTTTTCTTGGTGAAAAAATCACTGCACAGTCGGCAAAAAACACGGATCCATTCATGACAGATAATCAACGCGGCGCGACGCTCATGATGCTTAGCATGGCGGCATTCGTTCTGAATGACACCTTTGTGAAACTGCTGGGCGGACACATCCCTTTGTTCGAGATTTTGTTTCTGCGTGGGATCGTGGCAACAGTCGCATTGGTGATCATGTGTTGGTATCTTCAGGCGCTGAAATTTCAACATAGCGCACGCGATTGGACGTTGATGATCGCGCGATCTGCATCTGAAATTGCGGCGGCCTATTTCTTTTTAACGGCCTTGATTCACATGCCGATTGCAAATGTCACGGCAATCTTACAGACCCTGCCATTGACCGTATCACTAGGCGGGGTGTTGTTGTTTAAAAATCCGATTGGCTGGCGGCGTTTGTTTGCAATTTTGGTGGGCTTTGGGGGCATGATGTTGATCGTGCGTCCAGGGAGCGATGGATTTGATGTTTATTCCATCTATGTTTTGATCGCCGTTCTTTGTGTGACTGCGCGCGATTTAACAACGCGCGCGATGTCCAAGGCAGTTCCATCTCTTTTTGTGACCTTGCTCGCGTCACTTTCGGTCACGGTCTATTCTGGCATCATGATGATCGGGGCCGATTTCACGCACATGTCTGGGCTTGATCAATTCTGTTTGCTTGCCTCGGCCTTCTTTATCGTCGGTGGGTACGCATTCAGTGTTTTGGTCATGCGCGTTGGGGACATCTCGTTTGTGGCGCTGTTCCGATATTCGGCAGTGATTTGGACATTGTTCATTGGGCTGTGGGTGTTTGGCGATTGGCCCGATGCGCAAACGCTGATTGGGGCGGCGATTATCGCACTATCTGGAGGTTACACCATGTTGCGAGAGGCGCGCATTAGGCGTCGGTCCACAACTGCTTAATCAGATCAATATCGAAGTTAAAGTCGGTTTTGAAGTGGTGTTGTTGTTGAGCGGTGAGAGGCGTGAATTTGAAACGATCCAGCTCTCTTGCGGATGCTGAGTCGTTTTCATCATGAAATGATCGAAGGAACATGGGTGTGTCTCAATCGCTGATCACGGGCATATGTTGGTCCAGTTTGTGATGACCAAAACTCATGACGGTGTTATTGGCCGATGTTTTGAACACCGCTGCTAATGCGGGGGTCCATAAATTTCGCACCAATTCCTCGGCCTGCAATCCTTCGGCCGAAGGCCGGATCGCATAACCGCGTGCATAGTCGAGGGCAAAGCGTGGTTTGTTTGCGTAGTCAATCACACCAACCGCTGCAGTGGTTTTCAAACGTTCAATGAATGTGCGATGAACCGCATCATCATCCAAACGAAACTGAATTGAATGCGCATGTGCGACGTCCAAATGATCCAGGATGACTTGCGCCGCGATTTGGCGATGTGG
>Ga0208427_1000821_pt1 | contig 13283 bp, 16 predicted proteins | sample DEB08_DNA_FD_184532 | JGI IMG/M metagenome (GOLD analysis project Ga0208427, IMG submission 184532) | Aqueous microbial communities from the Delaware River and Bay under freshwater to marine salinity gradient to study organic matter... | ecosystem: Environmental > Aquatic > Marine > Coastal ...
AATCAAATTGGTTGGAAAGATAATGAGCCTTGTTTTTATAAGGTGCAATTAACAAACGAAATACCAAAAAAATATTTAAATGTTTCTGCAAAAAAACTACATGATAAAAAAAAATTGAAATATTTTTGCGGTTGTAGTATATAAAGTGAAAGGTGTAAAATGAGCAATAACGATTCTATGGAAGATATTTATGGGAGAGAGTTAGAATATATTTATAATATAGAAAGATATGACGAAGACTCTTTTAGGTTTGTTATGTTAGCAAATCACGAAGATTTCTTTAATTATATTATAGAATTTGATAAAAATGGTCTTTTTAAACAATCTTACATAGAAAACAAAGAAGGGTTAGAACTTATATATAATCTTAATAAAGAATATGTTTATATTAATGAAAAAGGTTATATGGGATTTACAGAAGAAACTCAAGAAGAATTAAGAAGAATGTTAGATAATGAGGAAATAATAGTATTAGAAGATAATGAATTTTTAAAACATTTATAAATAAAAAAATAAAAAATAATAAAAAAAAATAAAAAAAATAAAAAATAATAAAAAAAGTGTAAAAACTCTTTTTATTTAAAAAAAAATAAAATTATAAATTTTAGTATATAATAATCAATAAATATAAGTAAAATGAGAAGGGTTACCGAAGTTACCGTTTTTTTCAAATTTCAGCAAACTATTTCAACTTTTTTTCTTTCCCGAGGAGACTTTTGCTTTTTTTTGCTTGAAACGGTAACTTCGGTAACCCTACTCCTTCTTACTCCTTTTTTTTCTCTTTTCCTAAAAATATAAATAATAATTAAACCTAATAGGATATATTAATATTAATCATTGATATTTAAGTATAATAAATCACAGACCACCTATCTCCAACGAAATCCTCAGTTGAGTGTTTAATTTTCTTCCCATTGAATTGGTATGGTGTGTTCCTAATATCTATATATTCATCGTGTGTATCGTGATGGAGTATTAACCTTCCGCCCTCATAATCTCCTAAACCAATTATGATAGAATCGCCTTTGTTTGAGTCGTGATGAGGAAGGCATTTGAGATTCTTATTTAAACAGATATTACAAATACCATTCATCTCAAAATCTTCTGGTATTACATATAACGCTAAATCCAAAATTGCCTGATATATCTCTGGATATTTAGAATTCCATTTTGAAGGTTGAAATCTTCCGTTTTCTTTCTTTAAATATTTTACTTCTTGTGTGCCAAAATTGAGAGACTCGCAGGAGTAACCATAGGTGTGGTAAGTCCCATACTTATAATCTAACCCGTGCTGTTTCTTACACCTGATTCCTGAGACATTACACCGATGGTAATTATTGTGAAGTTTCTTTACTTTTTTTAATTCTGTTAATAACTTATCTATCTGTTCTTCCATTATATATAATAAAGAAAAAAATATTTATCTATTATCTTTTAATTTTAATTCTGCTGTCCCACGAGATTTACTCAATCTCATTTTACATAACTCTGGAAATTTGTTATATACATAATTTATACTATTAAAAATTACTTCACTATTTCTTTCATCATTTATATTCATACCTCCGCTATTTTTCTTATAACACTTTGTTTGACAGGTTACATTATTAAACCTAACTACTTTATTATCATTTATATAATATAACATACTTCGTTCATAATCCTCACCGTGGTCTATAGTTACTTTTAAATCTTTTTTATTATTTACACCATAACAGAAACCTATTATATATCTCAAATCTGTTGTATATTTATCTTTTTTCATAAAGAACGCATTTTTCACAGGATATACACCAAATAAGTTACAATTTTCTTTTTTTAATGTATTAAACCCTTCTTTTATAAATTTATCTAAATCTGGTAATCTTTCTAAATAATTATTTTTTTTATCGTATGGTTCTACATCATTATAAACTTCAAAGAAACCATCTACATCATCATCGATATAAAATATTTTTGTATCTTCAACAAAGTAATTAGTTATAAAATTACGAATGTTTGACATCCCTTTTTCGCCGATAATAATTTCTTTATAATATGGGTCCAAAGTATTTTTATAATTATCATATTCGTCCTCGTTTGCGACAAATATATATATAATGTCCTTATTTATTTTATATTCTTGTAACACTCTTAATGTTTTCTCATCTAAAGTAATACTTCTTTTATAACTAGGAATTGCTATTATATAATCGGTGAATGTATAATCGTAACTCATATAAACATTAGATAAGAAAAAAAATATTTTCTTTATTTTTCATTAACAACTTCTTCTATTAATTGTTGTTCTTGTTTAGTTATTCCATAATAATTATATATATCTAGGTCTGTTGGTTTTTTTGGTAATGAATAAATATCATTTTTTATTAAATTTTTCAGAAAAAAATCTAATGGACTTCTCCCATAAATTATTTTTTCTGTTTCAAGATAAGTATATAATTTAGAATTTAGTAATTTTTTTAAAAAATAGCATTCATTTATATTTTCACATAAAATATATAACACAAAACTGGTGCTTGGGAATAATTCTTTTTTATAGTCTATTATGATTTTATTTCCAACAGATGGATATAATATTTTTAATTTATTATGATTTTCGTGTAATTTGTCAGTCCATCTATATTCTATATCATTTGTGTTTATTTTTTGTATTAATTTATATTTATATTTTTCGTTTTTTTCTTTTACTTGAGATTCTATTCTACTAGCATATCTGCCCCATAAATTACTAGTATGGGTTTCATCAATAACTTTATTTTTTATAGAAATTCCTCTTTGTGACACCCGAACTATAGAAATGGGTTTTAACCATTCCAATTTTATTTCTTTACTTTCTCCATTTTCAAATATTATATGTGTTTTACCATTATAATTACCATTTGATATTAAATAATAACAAAAATCAGAACCTATTTTTTTGAAATATGTATTTTTGATTTTATCATTAGCATTAAAATATATTAAATTATAAAAAATATTCAGTTTTTTTTGTAAAACTTCTATTCCTAATAAAAAATTCAATGATAATTTAGGTGTTATAAATAATAAATATCCTTCTGAATTTAAATATATTTTTAAAATATTATTTATAAAGTCTATATATATTTTTTTTCTCCCTGTACCTTGATATGGTGGATTACCCATTATAATATCATACTTATAAATCCCAAATATTTTATCTAAATGAGTTTCTAGAAAATCTCCTTCAAAAATATTTAATTTATATTTATGACCACATAATAATTTATTTAAAATGATTATATTTTTTTCATTAATTTCTACCATATACAACATATTTTCCAAGATATGCGTTCTTCTCTTTTCTTCATCTCTTTCCCAATCCCTTAATCCTTCCATTAAATACATATATGCTACCACAGGAAAATTACCTATTCCAACGGCGGGGTCTAGCCATTTTAAATGTGGATTAGACCATACTTCTTTCGGTAGTTTGTCTAACATTTCTTTGACTAATTCTATAGGTGTAAATACTTCACCTCTTTCTTTTTTATTTTTTATATTGGGACTTAAATTATTATTAAGGTAACATAATATTTTATCAGGTTCTTCTATACTAATTAATTCCATTGACTATATAATATTATAAGAAAAAAAATTGATTTATTTTTTATAATATTTTTTTGGTTTATAAGGTTTGGGTTTCGGTTTGGGTTTGGGTTTCGGTTTGGGTTTCGGTTTATAAGACATATAATATATTTATATATTATATTTTTTTAATTTAATATCTCTTAATTTATTTTTAATTTCACGAGCGGTTATTTTTGGTTTATCTTCAGCAACAGATTCTTTACCCATAATTCGTTTAACTTTATTATAATCTTCACTACCTCTTTTAGGAATACACCATTTTCCACCATTTATCTTATTAAACTCTTTCAGGGCACTCATCCAACTTACCATTATAATATATAAATATATTATTTTTCAATAGGAAAATAACCAACACCATTTTCAACAATATCTTCTAATACTTTATTATTTTTATTCTCATACTTATAATTACTATAACTCAAAGAAGCATCAGGTGTTTTATGATTAAGAACTTCAGTTATTAAACCATTTATATTTTTATTATTTTCATTATGACGTTCAAACATACAACCAGCATATAAACCTCTTAAATTATGTGATGTTAAATCATTTCTTACACTTCGTTTAACTGCCTTGTTTAATCTTTTATTCCAGTCGTTAGCAGAAACATCATTATTTCTATTTCTTAATTGATCTACTTTTAATTTAAATTCTTTTGCTGAAATTGTATTTGGAATCAATTTAATTAATTTAAAATCATTATCTTTAGTTTTTGATAAATTCATCTTTACATCATTTTTGAAAGTCTTAACTATATACTTAGGATCTTTAATCTCATCAACACGCCTACCAGATATAAATTGTAAGTATATTGCTAGTTCGTAATCATTCTTATAACTATCTTTTAAATCTAAAATTTTATCTAGTAACTCATCATCATAAGTTATATTTTTTTTCTCTGCTCGTTTTTCAACATCTCTTGCTAATAAAGAATTAGTTATCTCATCTGGTGGTTTAATTATTTTTAATTCTGTTTCAGTAAATTTATTTCCATATTTTTCTCGTAGATATTTCTTCATTAACGAAAATCGTGTTGAAATTGTTTTATAAGTTGGATTATTAGAAAAAGCTAATTCGTCTGTTAATTGTTTAACTTCATCAATAGTTTTATCTTCTTCTAAAAATTTGTCAAGTATATTGTAGATTTTTTTGCTCATCTATACTTATATATAAGAAAATAACTTTATATCAATTTTATTTTATTTTATTTAATTCATTAATACAATTTCTAAAATTTGTTCTATAAAAGACTCTTTCAGTAAATTCTTCTACATAATCACTAAAAAAAGGTTCAGGTAAAGCACCAATTACATTACTACCTAAAAAATATTTATAAAAGTTCTTAAGAGTTTCATTAAAATCATCGGGATTGATTTGTAATTCAATAGGAAGATCGGGAAAAATGTCGATCTTACTAAGAAATAAATCATTATTATTATCTGTAACTCTTTCGTAACAAAAATCATTTATACTTATATCCATATATTATTTAAAAATATATAAAATTTTAAAAATAAACTTAATAAGCAGAGGCAAGAACACCAGAGGGCAACCTAATTATTTGGAGTTCCATTACACCATAAGTATCAACTTGTAAGATAGCGTTACAAGCACCAGTTTTTGTGAATTCAATACTAATCGGCATATTATTGAGAGTATTCATACCACTATTTGTACTGCCGTCGCTAAAAGCACTTAAATCCATAGCAAGGAGACCTGTTCCGTTATTGTTTTCACTTTGTGCGAATGATTCCACACCTACTAAGGTATCAGCATTATTAGTAGAGAGATTCCCGAATAAACGAAGTGCTTGAGAATACGCTTCACTTACATTAAGATTTGCTGTTCCCGGAATATGGACTCGACTTCCCTGTGCGGTTCCTCCGGCAGTTGTATCAGTTTTAATATTGACCCTATCAACTGGGTAATTATTTGCTCCGATTTTATACTGGTAATCTTCTACATATTGAAGAGACCTTCTTGATAATTTAAACATACTTGTTCCATCTACTACATTCGCTTGTTTTCTTAAGATTGTCATTAAACCTTTTAATGACCTTGCTCGGGTTGGAATTTGTATAACATCTTTACCTGCTCCGGAAGCAGTTGTATTTACTGAGTGTAAGTAAGAGTTACATTTCCAAGACATACCAGACGCCATTCTGGCGTTCATTCTCGCCATAAAACTAGGGTCATTAATAACAATTGCGGGAATGTGTAATTCAACATTATTTACTTGGAAATTAGGGGCGTTATTAGCAGTTCGATTATTTAAACAATTAGGGCCTTGGTCGAAGGTAATTTCTAATTGAAAAGGAGAGTTTGGTGGTAATAATTTAGCAGTTAATGGGTTAAAAAATCCACATTTTAAACCAAACGAATATTTACGAGTTACACCAGAATCTATAATATCTGATTGTTTTTGGTCATAACCTATACCACCTAGATTATTAACAACAGTTAGGTCGCCTCCTAAAGTTGCCGACGCTGTAAATGAGAGACCATTAGGTAATACAGTTGCTGTCGTGCCAGTTGTTGCTAATGTAGTTGAATCTAATAAAGGAGAATCATCAAATCGACAAGGAGACCCTTTAAGAGCACCATTTACTCTCATATTTCCATCTCCGCCCGTGTATTGATCGAGGATTTGAGCAAGTTGCCCGTATTGTTCGACCCTCTCAATTTCACTCCCATCACTCGAGAGGATACGGATTCGATTTATGATACAATCCGCACCACCATCGAGTGAAATAGGGTTAGTTGTTGTGGTATTTTTAAAATCATATTGAAGAATGGCGTTTCTTAAATCTAAGAAAGCACCTGAAGAAACATTAATTCTTACTACATTATTACTTGGTGTAAAATCACTTGCGTTACTAGCAAGAAATTGAGATAAATTTCGATTTGCGGGGACAGCGTCTGCGATAGAAAGGTCATATCTAAGTCCAATTGGCATAGCGACTTCAATTTCGGTTGGGTTTTGTTCTCGTTCCATATTTTTATAATATATATAAATAAAAAAAAAATAAAAAATAAATAATAAATATAAATGAGTATTGATACAAGTTCCATAGATAATTCGTATTTATTATTTGTAAGGTCTAAAGAAGTAAAACAATTAAATGATAATTTTAATAGTAATATGAATATAAATTTAGACGCATCTATAAGCAGAAGTAATGTAACACAAGACATTCATCTTCAATTATCTTCGTGCGAAATTCCAGTTTCCTTTTATAACTTTTCCTCTAATTTAAATAATATTAATTTATTTTTAGATGGGAGTTCATCCTTAATCTTAACTGAACAGCATTATGATATATATGATTTAATTGATGAAATAACTAATAATGTTACTTTTCCCTATAGTGCTACTTTTAATGATAAAAAATCTAAAATAACTTTGATTAATACGGACGCTACACAGCACACAATCAATTTTAGTGAAGATTCTTCAAAAGGTTTAGCAAAAGCACTAGGGTTTAACAGAGAGGATATTATAGTATCTGCGGGTGGTAGTATTACTAGTGATGATGTAATTAACCTTAATACAATTCATTCTATTTTTGTTCATACAAACCTTCCTATAGTAAATGTTATTACTACAACCAATAATAACTATAGAAATATTATTCAAAAAATACCAGTAAATAAAAATTTTGGTGAGATTATCAATTATAATCCATATCAAAATAGTTTATTTTCTTCAGTTATTAACTCAAACGAAATAAACAATTTCAATATTTCCTTAAGGGATCAGAATGACACCTTAATACAATTTAACGATGTAAATTACGAAATCTCATTTTTGTTCGAGGTTCATTCTACTAATATGATAACTAGTGAAGAAATTAGTGGTGGGAGGAGGTCCTTAGTAGAAGGTGGAGGAAGAAGAAGTTTTATTCCTCAAACCCCAGTTCAACCAATAAAAGATATAAATATTCCTCAACCCTTAAAACCAAGATTAGAATCACAACAACTTTCACAATTATCTCAACCTGTATTACAGCAACTTTATCCTCAACAATTAGCAGGTTTTTCACAACCAAAACCAGAACCAAAAATACCTGTAATAGATGATTCAGCACTTAAAGAAGATATAGTTTTAGATGACAAACAAAACGATATGTTACAAAACGCTCTTTTAGATATCGCATTATTAGACGAAATTGTTTAATCATCTCTATCACCGAGATAATATAATTCCTTTACTTTATTATCTCTGTAATTTTTCGCCTCTGGTTCAGTTGAGAAATATTTAGATTTTCCTTTTCCATTTTCACTCCATCTTGCCCCCCAAGGTTTTTTTCTTCCATCTTTTTTATAACAAACACCATACGCATTTGTATTTTGAGAATTTTCTTGTGAAGTAACCTGCTTTAAATTTGATATCTTATTATTTAATTTATTTCGATCTTTATGGTCAATTTTTAACTTAGGGTTATTAAATTCGAAACTTTCATTAAACATTTTATATACGATTCTGTGATAAAAATAACTATATTCTTTGTTATCTTTACTACAACATACCCTAAGATAACCATTATTAGTAGGAACTAATAATTTACAGTTTTTCCAAACTCCAGATTTTCTACATTTCTTATATAAAATCTCATCTTCATATCTAAATTTAAACCCATTAATATCTTTTTCAATAAACATATTATAATTATAATACGAAGAATAACTTTATATTTTTTAAAAAAAATATATTTATATATTATATATTATGTTCCCGACACCTAAACCGAAGATTCACACTCATCCCAGACCACGCCCTCAAGATTATCACGTAGCACCACATAATCACGATCACCAGATCACTTATCCTAAAATAAAAAAATAAACTACTTAAAGATAAAATGTGTATTAAATATGGTAGATAAGGAGTTTTCTACCCGTTAGTCATATTTAAATTCCCTCATTTTTTTCAATAATCAAATTTGTCCGCTTTTCTTATTTTTTGCGTTAAAAAAATATGTTAAGTATAATAATTTATATTTAGCATATTTATTCATTCTCTAAATTTACTTCGTTATTATCGAATACAATTTTATCAAACTTTTTATAATATTTATCTTCAAGTGGATTATTAACTTTAACATATAAGAATGAATAGGGTTCGGACCAACAGAATCTTAATAATTTATCTTGTGTTTCACTATCTAAATCAAACATTATTTCATCTTTTATTCGGTTTATCTCCTGTTTATTACTTGAACGAAATATAATAATATCACTGAGAGCATTTCGAAATTCTAAAGGTAATAGAGAAAATTTTTGACTTGTTACAATTATTGATAATCCAGCACTACCTTCTTTGTTTTCATCGTATGTAATGTGTCTGCGATTTAAAAAAATTTTTGATAGAATTTTACTTCGTGATAAATCTCTAATACAATCATCTAGCAGTAATAAATTATTTAAATTATCGCTATCATACATCTCTTGAATAATATCTTGTATTAAATCATCACTAAATTTATCGTGTATCTGGTCTTCGGGTAGTTTTTCAATAAAATTCTTTGGAAGTGTCGCCTTTGATGGAGATATAAGTTGAATCATATCAAAATACTTATAGTAGTAACGAGGTTTATCGGGTTTCGATTTTGTTGGGTGACTCATTAGCAAAGATAACATAAGGTTACTTTTTCCACTTCCTGGAGCACCAGATAATAACATAGCAAAAGATTTCGCAGGTAGTGGGTTTTTTGGTATATAAGGCAAATCAGTTAGATTATCAATACTAATACCAGATTTTGGAACATTGGATAAATTATTCTTAATAACTTTCATTTATATTATAAATATATATTTTATTTAAATAAATTATCGTCACCCCATCGACCAAATTGGTTATTTTTTTTCTCTGCTTCTACCTTCATTTTTTCTTCCTCTAATATTTTATTTCTTAATTCATCTTCATCAGTTTTTTTTTGTATTGCTTGTTTTTTGATTTCAGTTAATTCCTGTATAACTTCCTTTACATTTTGTTTATTAGATAATTTATTTTCTTCTTCCTTATCTGCCTTTCTTTTTGCGTGTCTTGATTTGTTTGCTTCTACAAATTTCCTTCTTGCTTCGAGTTGCTTTTCTGTTGGTGCCTTAGTTTGACGTCCATCCACCTTACCTTTGCGTGTTGCTCTTATTTTCTTACCAGAAACTGCCTCTAACTCCATAATTTTTTTTTGTAATTCCATCATTTCAAGGTCTTTTTTAGAATATTTTTCTTCTTTTGGAGCGTTTATAATAGTTTGTGAAGCAAGCATCTTATCTTCTACAGAATTGCCTTCTTCATTTACATATTCGATTAACTGCTCCTTTTTAGGTCTGCCTTTCCCTCGTTTCTTTTTAACAATAACTTTAGCAGGTTTAGGAGTATCGACAATATCCTCATAATACACTACTATAGGTTTGGTTTTTTTAGGTTTTTCGCTCCTATATTGGAGTTCTATTTCTTGTCCGCAGACTGATTTTATTATTCTGCTCTTTGTTCTTACTAATTTTTGATTATCCTTTTTATTTGAAATTTTTGGTTTTTCGCCATTTTTGAAATTATTTTCTTCGATATTTATTTTATTATCTGTTTCATTATCTGTGAAATCACTTGAATTTAAAGAATTGTTATCATTATCACTTTTTGACATATATAATATTATATATATAAAAAAATAAATAAAAAATAATAATAAATAAATTTATTTTTATGGAATTTTGTTTAAATGTTTTTTAGTTTTTAAATGTCTTGATTTACACCCTAATGTTATAGTTTTATCGCACACCGAACAATACCAGTCCTGAGATTTATATTCTTTAATTTTTTCTTTATTATTGTTATAGTGTTCTTTAATTTGTTTTTTACGTTTTTCTTTATTTTCTTTGTAATGTTCTTTACTGAATTCTTTAATTTTTTCTTTATTATTGTTATAGTATTGTTTTTTAGTTTCTTTAATTTTTTCTTTATTATTGTTATAGTATTGTTTTTTAGTTTCTTTATTTTTTTCTTTTTTTAATGGTTGAAATGGAACCTGTTTATTAACACAATTTTTTGTTTTATTAATCCAAAGAGTTTCGTAAGCACGCAGGTGTTTGAAATCTTTTTTATGTGTCCTGATAACATTGTATGATTTAATTTTAATTATCTTAAAATTTTCAATACCATATTTATCAAAATATTCGTGAATACTCAAATCACCATAATGATGCTTATAATCTTTTTTATGTCCTTTAAACCGTTTATCTAGTCTGTTAAATGTCGAACCAATATAGCAGAAAGAGTTATCTAAAGGTGTTATAATCATATAAATATGCCCAATTGCGGTCATTTGTATATAAGATAATTAAATTATCTTTAAGTCATTTTATAAAATAGATTTTATTTTGTAGCAACTGTTCCAAGACTTAGTGATAGTAGAATCAAAATCGTCTCGGTGCTGGACTAACTTATTCGTATATAGGTAACAAGTCCCCTTTGATTGTATATAATTAATTAAAGCAATGTCATAGGTGGTCATTTTGTTAAATACCAAAATGTCATACACCTCTTTAATCTTCTCTAAACTAGGAATAATGTAAGCGTAGGCACCAACTAGTTTAAAATCTTTTATTCTTACAACCGAATTAGGTGGTAAAGTAGATTTATCAAACTCTTCCTTGCCTTTTTTAGTCCATAAACCACCATTTAAATATAAAATATGACAATCTTCGGGTATATCTACATCAACATCGAAATCACTTAATAACTCGACGTCATCTTCTAAAATCAATACTCCATTATATTTATTATCGATTGCGTGTTTTAATGTCTTCATTTGAGATTTAAATAAACCTACTCTTTTATATATATTGTCTGGTATACAGGACATACACTTGAAAAGTTTGCGACATAAATATTTTTCCTTATCTAGTATAAGCAAACCATCAATTGCTTTTATTCTTTCATAACTTAATTTTGTTTTCTTTAATTGTGAAGTAATAAACTCTAATCTATCTGTTGATTTATTTAAATTTAAGAATAATGCTTTAAAATATTTTAGATTCATATATATATATGAGCGAAAAGATTTTTTTTGAGATAACCGATTATTTTAATAATAAGGATAGTGCTATTGCCTTAACTTTTGACGATGATTGGATTGATTCGTGGCGGACATTAACAGAATATGTAAGAGATAAAAACATACCATTAACATTTTATATAAATACATTTAATATGAGTCCTGATGATGTTGAATTTTATAAAAAAATTGCGAACGAAGGTCACGAACTCGGGTATCATACACAATATCATAACGATATGAGAGATTTAAATGATTGTCAAATACTAGAAGATATAATCGGTTGGTGTAAATCTGTCAGTAAATTTTATAATATTTTCGATTGTTTGACGATGGCGTACCCTTATGGTTACAGACCCAAAAATCTACATCATATACAAACTAATTTTATCTCTGGTCGCTCGACTATGCCAGGGTTAAATGATAAAACACCATCAAACATACACAGATTAAAAGCAAAAAATATAGGTAAAAGGAGCAAACTAAAAGATTTAAATGATTCTATAGACATAGCAATAAAAGAGAAAAAAATAATAGTAGAAGCGGGACACGGACTTAATAAAGAGGGTTGGTCTCCTATTCCTGAAGATGTATTATTTCCACATCTGGATTATATAAAGTCATTAAATAATTTATGGATTGCTACAGCAAAAGACATATCAAAATATATACTATTGAGAGATAATTATCTGTTAAGTTCTTATTTAAATAAGAATAATTGTGAATCTCATTATGTTATCAATTTTATTAAGAAAGATAAATTCCATTTAAATTTTATGCCAATCGAATTAACTATTAAAATAACTGGATACAGAAATATTAAAAATGTTTCTCAAAATGGTAAAGATTTAGAAATTTATAAAGATAAAGGTATTTATTATTTTAATACTAAAGATTTTATAAATGATATTGGAGTATATTTTATATAATAAAGTATGATATTATTGTATTTATGGAGTTGGGTGTTTTTGGGGCGTTCTGGGGCGTTTGGGGCGTTTGGGGCGTTCTGGGGCGTTTTTTAAAAAGTTTTCTACGTGAGACTTTATTATTAAAAAGTTTTCAAAAAACGCCCCAGAACGCCCCAGACGCCCCGAAACGCCCCAGAACGCCCCAGACTCCTAAAATATATAAATTATAATATTATTATTATTGTTTATATATCATATAAGGTAATAAATTTAATCACTATCTAAATCACTTTCATTTAAATAACAAGAATCTTCTTTTATTCTTAATCCAATAAATACACCTTGTGATTTATCGTTTCCTCCTCTTAATTTTCTTTTATATTCGTATCCTAACCCTTTCATTTCATCTCTTAAAGTTTTTTCATCAATTTTAATATTTTTTTCAATATAATATTTTTCAACTAATTCTTTTTTACTAATTCGGTAACCTTCACCAATTTCACAGAATTCGCTGACAAATGTTTTAAATACAAAGTTACTATCCATAATTTCTTTTTTCTCATCTTTATAATATTCGGGTATTTCTGGTAATCCTTTATGATACACCTCGTGAGCAAGTTGTAATATAAACCAGATAAGAGTTTCTTTTCTTTTAATAAATTCTTCTTCAATATTATTTATTGCTATAAATTTTTTATTTTCATAA
>Ga0208427_1000823_pt1 | contig 13265 bp, 25 predicted proteins | sample DEB08_DNA_FD_184532 | JGI IMG/M metagenome (GOLD analysis project Ga0208427, IMG submission 184532) | Aqueous microbial communities from the Delaware River and Bay under freshwater to marine salinity gradient to study organic matter... | ecosystem: Environmental > Aquatic > Marine > Coastal ...
GTCCGAATTACCCACGGTGGGGAACGGGCCAGAAGAACCTAGATGTAGGGGCAAAGGGGCGGCAAACCCCAAGATATAGGGCATCATCACCGAAACCCCGACGATCTGAGGGCATTTCGCAATTCTTGACGGAATATGCGCGGGAAGGCGGTCTTGCCGTAGGCGGTCATCCGCTTGTAGAACCGGAACTTTGGCCGATAGGTGGGCAAGGTGTTGAATAGGTGCAACCGCTTCTTCACCTTGTTCTTAGCCATCCGTTCAAACACACCGTCACCGCCGCGCAACGCAAGCGGATGGTTAGACTTAGGCACAAAGAATTTGCCACCCTTCTGCCCCAAGCCTGTGATGATCTTGTTGATGCTATTGCGCGTCATGTTGCCTGATGCGTTCAGTCTGGCATCACGGGTTGGCGTGGCATAACGAAAGTTCCCCGCGCCCTTGCCACGGATGCGAATTGCACCTTCAAACGCTTTAGGCTGACGGCCACCGCCGGTTTGCTGAACTTCAAGATAATGCTGCTTTGATGGCACTACGTTCGACGCGGTGCCAGCCGCCTTGTCTTTACGCTTGATGATGGTGCGCGGATTGTTCTTCTTGGCTGGGATGAAGAAGAAGGCATTCTTTGTCCACGCTGTCGGGTTGCTGAATATCATCGTTGTGTCGCGCTTGTTTTGCTCCACCAGTGACTTTGATGTCAGCGTCAATGATTTCGCCGTGGCAAAGGGAACCTGACGGCTGACCATTGTCGCCAGTTTGGCGTTCACTTGCTTACTATTAGACTTGAATTGAAACGATACGGCCATCAATCACCTATGCTTTCCCGATGTCTATAGGATAAGTCAAAAAAAAGACCACCGTCAATGGGTGGTCTAGTTGGTTGGCCTGTGAGGCAAAACAGTGACATGAGGAAGTCTGCGGGCCAACTGTGGGAGTATAAAAACGAAATACTGGCATCAGTCTATCACAATTCTTCACGCTGTGCAGCTTTATTTCGCAACGCCGTTGCCATTTCAAGGATCATGGCGGGAAACTCTGATTGCGGGATTTCGCCAACCAGTTCGCCATTGCGCCAGATGTTTAGCTTTTCTTCGTGCGCATAGACTGCCCAATATGTGCGTTCTTCATTCATCCTGTGCATTCCCCGTCATCAGCTTGGCAAAGAAAGGCTTCATCGTCAAATATCCAATCACCTTGCCGGCTGACGAAATCATTCAATTCAGCATAGGTGCGGCTTTTGTGGAACTGCCCATTGATCTTGGTTTCCATGTCAGACCACCATTGCATTCGGTCTGGATGCTGCCGCCACAATGATGCAAGTGTTGCCTCTGACTTCAGGAAGCAACCATCACAGTTCCCCGCACCCTTCATCACACGCAAATCAAATGGCTGATCTTTCCAGAACCGTTGGACATCAAGAACGCCCACCACTGCATCGGCCAAGGGAAACCAATTTTTCCACCTGTTATCACTTGATGGCTTCACACGGTGCGCTTCATCTGCACGGATGCCAACGGTGTTTGTCCAATGCTTCCATCCGATGCTAACCAAATATCGCTTCATGGTGCGCACCTTGGTTTCTTGCGTGCAAAACCTCTGCATGACATTGGGCAAATATGCTTTACTTTGGAACAATGTCGCCAAGGGTTCACCATTGCGTGATGCGCTGTTGTGACTGACAACATCATAACAAACCTTGTTATCGCGTCGATTGTATTCCAGCCAAGTGATCGGCACATTCCAACGATCTGAGCATTCTTGCACAAAGTCCAAGGTTTCTGGCATTTCGCGTCCAGTGTTGGCAAAGACAACTTTGCATCGATCCGGCAAATCGCCATTGGCTTCCAATATTTGATGCAGCATGTAGCCTGACGTTCTGCCGCCGCTAAAGCTGATCAGCACATTCCCATCTGGTAAGATGTAGCTATTGTTTTCCATGCTTCCGTTCCAGTTCATATTTGCGTGCCATTATAAGCCCACGTTCTTCTTCAGTCCACTTCGGCAACCAAGGCACATAACGCCGCCGATTGGCGAACCCTTCTAATTCTTCTAGCGAATGTATTGTCTTTAACTTTTCTTCAAGTGTAGGCATCGGCTGACATCATCGATATAGGAAAATAGGAAACCTAAAGGTTTTTCCTATTTTTCCTATATACTCAAATGCTATGTCCGAAATATAGGAAAAAACATAGGAAATATAGGAAACATAGGAAAACCGCATTTTATATTGTTTATTATCAGCCACTTAACTTTTCCCTATTTTTCCTATGTTTTCCGATATGCCTACATTAATCAGACAAACGGAAATCTCTGGTGATGAACCCAATTTTGCCGTCATTTATGTGGATGTATCCATGCTTTTGAAGCCAATCCACTGTGTCTGACCATGTGCTAGATTTGTTAGTTGTGGCCAACTTTCCGATGAAATGTGTGCGCAAGGTTTCCAGCTCCATGATCCAATATCTGCCGCTTTCAGGCCATCCGACACCCGCTGGGTTCATTTCGCCAATGCCATCCCCTTGCAACTGTCTGAATGCTTCAATGGCTATCTTGGCATTCTTGCTGGGCTGCTTTCGCTTGGCATCCTTGATGTCATCATCTTCAGCTTTATTGATGGTCACGGTGGTGACATCATCGCCATCCTGATCTTCGCCTAACTTTTCCACCGCCAGTGTGAATGCAAATTCAGCACCGGTTTCCATGTCGCGTTGTTTGGTTGCCTTGGCAAACCTGATGCCAGCATCGGCATCCATGTGCAGTTCAATTTCAGCGTCCGTGGCCGCGCGAAGGCTGCTGTGACCCCTAGCTCCCGCCGCTGTATCTTTTCCGGAATGATGCACAACCATGACATGGGCTTTTGTAAATTCACGCAATGCATCCACATTGGCGATGAACGCTGTCATATCTTCTGGCCCGTTTTCATTGCCGCCAGCCATTGCGCGTGACAGGGTGTCCACCACGATCATTTGCAACGGTTGGCCGGCGTGCGCTTCGATTTCCTTGCATAGTTTGCCCAATTCAGGAAGGCTGACCGATGGCCGCAAAAGATCAACGGGTGATGGCCTAACGTATAAGGGAACGTCCGTATCCTTATATTTTAGCTTTGCCAGCGCATAAATCCTGTTGTGGAATGTCATGCCGCCTTCTGTGGCTAGATATAAGACAGGCCCACCATCAACGCGGCATCCTTGCCAACTTAGGTTTCCAGCCACGCACCAAGCCATATCAAGGCATAGAAAAGATTTGCCCACGTTTGACGGCCCGTAAACCACGGACATCTGATGTTTGCCAAGCCATCCCTTGATTAAATAGTTGCTGCGCAAGATCGGCTGCGCTTGGCTGGGTGTGAATACCGTATTCAACAGGCTTTCAGGTTCAGGTGCATCCGCTTGCGCCTGTGGTTCCGGTTCTGGCGGCTGTATGGCCTCAAATGGGTTGTCATGTGTTTTGGCCGATGAGGGGTTGATTTCCTGACCGTATGCCCTGACGGCGGCTTCCAGATCGCCATTGTGTTCATAATGGCAAAAGAGTGTGAAGGCATCGCCCCAACAATATGCCGCCTTGTCATTGCCTTTCTGATTGCCTACGCCGGCGGCAACATCTGAACCTGACAGGCTGACCCAATAATCACCAAAGTTTTTGGTGGCATATGACTTGGTGGATTGATAACGACTGCGCCACTGTGCCGAACTGCCTAGCCTGTCATATCTATATCGCAAGAACAAATCTTCAACTGTATGGCGTGCATTAAATTCATCAATCGGGCTGATCTGGTTGGGGTTTTCTGCCAGCTTGCGTTCACGATCAATGCGCTTCTTTTCACGCTCTTTTGCCAATTCGGCTTCAATGCGTTCCCGTTCAGCCTTGTCATGGATCGCCTTGCGCATGATCTGGTTGTCACTGGTGACATCAAAGCGATTGCCACGGATGATTTGGCTTTCATAAAATAGCGGCTTGCCATCTGCATCCAGCTTGTCTGGTGGCACGTTTGGCAAATAGATGACCTGACCCGTGCGCGATAAGACATAATCGGGTTGAATGCCTTCTTCTTCTAGCAAAGCAAAAAAGGCCAACTGGCATTCAGAATAGGTGTCACCATCGATGGGCTGGGCTAACGGTATTAGCACGCGCCACTTTTTGTTGTCAGCGGTTGCCCCTGATGATGAATAGATCAACATGGTGACATCGCCTAAAATGCTTTCCACCGATCCAATCACCGCGCTTGCATCAGGGTTGCCATCGTCAATATCGATGGCCAACATGTGATATTCGCCATTGATCCGCTGGGCTTCATGTGATCGCCCGTCATGCGCCTTGTATGTTGACGGGATAATGAATGAGGCTTCTAGTTTAGGCTTGTTCTGTGGCTGTTGTATTAGCTGTGCAATGCCTTGCCATGTGATGCCTTCATATTCTGCATCAGGTTCATTGATCTTTGTGTCATAACTGCCATTGGCTTTTAGAAAGGTGGGTTGTTTTTTTGTGGCACTAGATGTAGTGTTCATTTTAATATCCTGCTCATAATCTGGATAGCCTTTCTTTATGGGGTGGTTGTTGCTCTCAATCACCCCATTTCTTGTTTCACTTAAAACGGAATTTCATCATCGAAATCACCAGATGCCTTTGGTGGCTCATTTGCTGGCGTTTTGTCAATCGGTGGCAAGCCAAATTCATCCCGATCATCGTCATCAGGCATTTGCCGCTGTTCTGTCTGCATGGTGACAGGCTTGAAATCATCTGCATCATCGCCCGAACCATAGACCGCCTTGGTGACTTGGATGGTGTCAATCAATAAGGAAATGCCGCCTTCGCCATCTGGGTTCTGGGATGGATATGCACTAAACCGCACATTGCCCATGCTGCCTGACCAGATGCGGCGGTCAGCCAACGGTGTCAAATCACCCGCCAGAACGGTTGGTTCCTTGTTTGGTTGGCCTTGACGATTTACACCGTTCTTTTTTCCGTTGAAGATCATGGTGCCGTCATCATTCTTCACAAGGCCAAATATTTTGCCATATGCCGGCAAGTTAGGGTTACGGGTGCGGCATTCGTTATAGTGCGCCTTCAGTTCCATCCCTAGCTTCATCGCTTCTTCTGCGCTTAACAACACGCCACAATGCCAAGCTGCCCCTTGTGCATTCTGGTCAACGCGCTGCCATTCTTTTTTCATTCTGTCATAGCGATAACACTGATCTAGCTTTGGCCACTGAATGTAAGCCTCATTGATCAGAATTTTCTTGAAATCTTGGTTAGCCATTTCTTTATTCTCCTTCAAAGTCATGTTTGTTTGCCACCCACGCCGGCGGGTGAACCATTGTAAACCGTCCCCATCCCGTTTCATATCTTTGGGATTTCTTGGCTTCGGCTATTTCTTTCAGACCGCGCATCATATCTTTGCGGCCTATCTCCATCGCATCCATGCCCATGACATGCATATGGGCAACGTGTGGATGCGATCCTTCAGCGGCCAGAAAGGCAAAGTGTGTCACCTTCCAGCCGGCCAATTCTGACACATATTTGTAGAATGCAGCTTGGACATCGTAACGGTATTTATAGATTTCCCGCAAGAACCCATCCGGTGATGCGGTGATTGTCTTTTTGACATCTGACATCACAAAATCATCTGGATTGTATAGATCGGGACGGCAACGCAACTGCAAGCCTGTTTCTGGGCATTCTGCAAATAGGCTGTGTTCGATCTTGGCGTTCAGTGCGTTCAACTGCTTTTCGCACGCTGGATCAGCGTATAGCGAATGTGCGGCAGCTTCAGCAATGTCATAATCACGTTCTGTCAAAAGTAATGCACCCGCTTCGTTTGCATTACTTTCTGCTTCTTTCCATGCGTTGCCGCGTCTGGTTTCTGGGCCTCTGACAGTGTTTTTGCCGCCTTCTAGCGCAATGTCATGCACGGCTGTCCCGATCTGCATGGCTGGCGTTGGCTCAAAATTGCCTTTGTTGTGCCAATGCCAAACGCTAGATGTCACCACGGTTTTGACATCAGATGAACTGATGGCATCGCTTGCGTGGTATTCTTGATTTGTCATGCTATCTGTAATCATTGCGCCAATCCGTATAAGGGAAGTCATCAGGGGTTAGTTCAGGCAAATTGATGGCTGGGCTGTCATCACTGGTTAGCCTACGCACCCTGAAAAAGCCGTCATATTCTGGATAGATCATCATAAACCAACGCGAATAAAACGGCATGTGATTGTTGTTGATCTTAAATGTCGATCTGCCTTCATCATCGGCTGTGTCGGTTTCCCATCTGATCCGCTCAAAGATCGCTTGGCCTGAATATGATCTGAACCCGCGTTTGATCGCTTCAAAGGTGAAACGGCAAAATAGCGTCCAGACTTCAGGGTTTCTTTTGTGGAAATCAGCCGCTTGTTCTTCTAGCTGATCCCGCCTTGTTTTTATTTCGTCATTCAGCATGTTCAGGTTTCTCCACATATTCACCGCAAAATTCGTAATAAGGTGTAAAGATTTCAAACTGACTTGACTGCATGTATTCTTGCCCATCACGTTCGCGAATTTCGCCATCTTTCTTTTGCGTTGGTGGATACCTTCTACATGCTCCAATCCAAGGTTGTGGGTTTTCACCTTTAGCTAGATTAAGTTTTAAATCCCAAAATTTACATGTTTCACACTTCATTCATCAATTCCCGAACTAGGTAGCAGAAACCTTCAACTGACATTTCCACTAATGTTGTGCCATCGTCTTGCGTTCCATACATCTTGGCGATGGCTTCCAAGCTGACAACCGCGCGTGGCTTATATCGATCATATTTATAAATCACGCATGGCAATTTGCCGGCTGCAATAGCCGCTTTTTCGGATTGCGCCCACCATTCAGGCTTGCACCCAACCCCTTGTTTGTAATGTTTCGCTTCAATGGAAAAGGGGAACTGCTCATTATCTGGGATAAGATCACCGCCGGCCGCCGTTCTGTATTGCTCTAAATTGCGGCTGAATGTGATGCCTAGTTCAAGAAATAGCATCTTTGCCAAATCTCTTTCCCATTTTGCCCCTTTTCCACGGTTAGACATCTTCGCTTGGTTCCTCTAATTTTGGCTGTTCTGCATGGATGCCATTTTTGCTGGCATAGTTTAGACCACACCAACGCAAATAAGTTGCCAGTGGCATCCCTGATCGATCTGCGGCCATAGACAGGGCAACATGTTGTGCGTCTGTCATGACAACCCGACTTTCTTTTTTCATAGCAAGATTTCCTTTCATTTGCTGATAGGACGATAACGGATAAAAAATGTAGGTCAAGGGCAAATATTTATTTGACATAGGATTTAGATAGGATGTATAGTGTATACATAAGATAAGAAAGGAACCAAGAAATGAGCGTGAACATGGACTTATATGAAAACAAAAAGTGGATGGACGAATTGCTTCAGGCAATCGATGCAGAAGATAACGGTTATAAATTCAACGATGGTGGCCGTGCTAAATCTGGACGCAAGGGGTTTGCCGGTGACTGTGTTTGCCGTGCCATCGCCATCGCAATGAACCGCGATTATGATGAAGTTTATCGTGAACTTGCAGATGCCAACAAAGCCGCTGGATATAAGAAATCCGCACGCAACGGCATCATGCGCAAAGTCTATGAAAATTATCTAAATCAGCACGGCTGGGTGTGGCATTCTGCGCCAAAGTTTGATGGCCGCAAGGCACGCCATTATGACATGCCTGATGGCGTTGTGATCGTGCGCATGGCCAGACATGTTGCATGTGTGATTGACGGTGTTGTCAACGATAGCTGGGACAGCCGCCGCAAGATGGTCTATGGCTATTGGGCCAAGGTGTAAGGGGCAAACCAATGACAAAATCAGATTATGCAATTCTAGCTATCTTCGGCATCGTGATGGTGATCGCCGGCATGAACATTGATCACATGATGGTGATCCAATGATTGACGATCACACCCAACGCATTCTGGATCGTTATGCGCATTTGACAGATGATCAACTGAATGATGAACTGGACAAAGCCAAAGAAGCCATCAGGAAAGCCGAAGCCGTCTATATGCGGCATTACCTAGCATCTGACAAAGATGCGCGTGAAACGGCTTCTATACGCTTCTACAACATACAACTGGCGTTAAGATACAGGGGCAACAATGACAAATGAATTGACCACATTTCAGGCACAACAGGTGAAATGGCTGAAACAACAGGTGCGCAATCTGCAACATGAGAAAAACGGACGCGATCCACGGCCACGCATAGATCAAGAATTGTTTGCAGCGCGTGAAGAATTGGATGACTACATCAACAAATTGAGGGAACACGGGTATCAGGTATGAAAATCAAGGATAATGATTTCTGGCGTGCAGTGATGGAATTAGCCGCCAAGCAAGACCGTGCAAAACGGATGGAACTGAAACGCATAGCAATGCCGGCAACGTATGACGTGGCTGTCCAGAATGCCAAAAAAGGCGGCCGGCCACGGCATGGTGAAAGCAAAGAAGAAGCCAACAAAAGAAGATCGTGCGGCTAATCGTGTGGGCGGCACTAGATGTCGGGAATAGCGGGTCTGATACGACCAACAAAAACATGCTGTGACGTTACAGAACGCCGCCCACTGCGACAATTTAGCAAAACTAAAAGTCAGGACAAGAATGAAATGGAAAATGATATGAAGATTAGACGTTTTTACTTCACTAAAGAAAGCGACTGGGTACGCAATGTTCGTAGAGAAGATAGTGATGGGCCGTGGTGTCGCTACGAAGATGTTGGACCATTACTGGAACGCATCAAAGTATTGGAAAAACAGAAAGCAGAGGACAAGATGAAATATAAATTAGAACTTAACAAAGATGAGCTAAACCTGATTTCCCAGAAAATTTATACTGCATGGTTCGAAATTTTCTTCACTGAAGGTGATGAAATACTTAGCGTAAAAGATGCTGATGAAAAACATATGCTAAGCAATATTCTACAAAAAATAAAGGAATTAAAATAAATGGAGTTTTTCACCGCTTTATTCATAGAATACACATTGCGCGGGATCGATGTGGAAACCTATTTGATCTTGCCAGATTATGAGGCTTGCCAGATCGCCATCCGCGACAATGAAGATATGCATAAGTATTTCAACGCTGACAGTGATGTTGATATGTACTGCATAAAGACCGGCAAGCTGTCACGCAGTATTAAGCCAAAATTACGGCCAGACGGTGTGTAAAATGTTGCGCAATTTTGGTATAATTGGGGAAAGTAGCCAACACAAGAAATCCCCTTGCCTTACAAGGATAAAGAACGCCGTAAGCAATACGCCAAGACGTATGGTGCCACATGGTATCAGCGCAATAGAGAACGTACGCTTAAACGTACGCGCGACCGAAAGAAACAAAAGCGAAAAGAATGGCATGACTTCAAGGCGGGATTATCCTGCCTTTTTTGTGGCATTCAACATCCAGCCGTGATTGACTTTCATCATCCCGATGCAACGGGTGACACAAAGGTCAGTCATTATGCACAACGTGGGCAGTGGACACGCGCTTATAAAGAGGCTGAAAAGTGCCAGCCATTATGCGCTAACTGCCACCGCATTTTGCACTATAATGAAAGAGAAGGGGAAAAACATGAGTGAATTACCAGACCACTTTGTCATCGCAAATAAGATCGTAAACCGTGCCAAACGCGGATTGCCGCAAGATCGCTGGATGCGTGGCGATCATGAAATGACAGCTTTGGTCAAGGCTTACATCGAATTGCAAAACGCTTGCATCAACATGCACGCTGACATGATCCAAAAAGGATCAGATGCGATGGATATAGAATAATGGCTTATCGTGTAGCTGTGAGGGTGGATCGACAATGGCTATATGTGACCGGTTTAGACCCGATCACACTGGTGCCGGCCAAGGATGCCTATTTATTCAAATCCAACAAAGACGCACATGAATGCGCTGAACGGTTCAATGAAGCCATCGTTGAAGTTGTTCAGGATAGCCAGCGGTAGATTTTGTTTGTCTGTGCAATCCTGTCATCAATGCCATGCCAACCGCCGTTGATCCGCTTGGTGATCTTGCGGATGGTCAGTTCATCAATATCAGTGCATAGATCAAACAAGCTGTTGGATTTGAAGAACCACAATGCGCTTTCAAAGGCATATTCATTTTCAACCAATGACGGATCATTCAACACTTCAGGCAACCGCATGTCGCTGGCAAATAGCCTATAATTTGTGTGACCGGTCAACTGGATGAAACCGCGTCCAATAAATGCGGCGGCTTCCTGTTCATTGATATTCCCCATGCGTCCAGCGTAAACCTTGCCGGCCAACGCGGTTGGGTTCTTGGCATAGGGTTCAGCATCTTTGACAGTCTTGAAACGTGATGGCCACACCGCCTGTATGCGTTCAGGGGTGCTGTAATATAAACTTTCCTTGGTACGGGTGAACCCCGCGCTTTCATGGCTTGCTTGGCCTAATAGGTGCGCCCCATGAAGCGGTGAAAGTTCATAATGCTTGGCAATCGCTCTGGCCGTATTTGGGCCAAACTGGCCATCCGCAACCGCGCCAATTTTGCCTTGCAGCGTGCGTAGTGCATCACTCATTTGGTAATTCCCTTTTGCTTTTCATATGTGCGCAAGCCACCAATGCCCAACATGCCGCCAAGAACCGTTAGCAAGGTTGACATGTCAAATTCAGGCAAGGTTGGGATTTCCGTGCCTGTCATTGTTAGAACAAAAATAGCAACAGGCTGGCCAACAAAGTGATAGAAGAAAGCAAGGCCACAAGTCCAACCAATGAAAGGACGCCAGCCACCTTTAAAAAGGCTTCCACTTGCCGCTTCCGCTGCGTTGACGCTAATCTGCGCCAATGCAAGCTGTTGAGCGTGCTTGGATGACATGGTGGCGATTTCGTGCGCCAATGCCGCTTTCTGGTCTTTATCTTCAATGAACTTGTCCAGAAGTCCAGTGACCGGCCCGATCAGCTTATCAATCATTTCTTACCCGCTCCCGAAAAACCAAAATACGCACCAACCAATGCTGAAAGTGAACCATACATCATCATCAAGACCGCGCTGGCCTCATTCATTCGTATTGGATCAAGCAAAACGGCAATGGTGGAAATGATCATCATTCCCAAGGCTGACCATGCCATTCGGCGTTTGTTCGTTTGATATGCTTCTTTATCTGGGATCATTTCGTTCATTGTAATGCTCCGCTATCCGTTTGTTCGATGTGATTATAACCACTTTTCCATTTTTGTCCAAAACTGTATATTTTACCACTTTCCCATGTAGACACCCAAATAATACAATGAAGCCACAACGATTGCGAAAGCGGCAACGACAGCAAATGCCGTTGTGATTGCTTCAATCATTTCTTCACGTTCTTTTGCCGCTTGCTTTTCAGCTTCTTTGCGCCGTTTTCTTGCTTCCACTTGATATTTCAGCCAATCATCACGCAATCCGGCGCGGCCACCATAAATCATTAATTGTTCCAACTGGCGTTCAGCTTCGGCAATATCTTCCAGCGCAAGAAATTCTTCAAGATCGGTTTCCACTTGCCGTGAAAATGGGCTGTTCTTTTTCTTCTGCAAATCACGTTGCAGCTTTTCTTTGGACTGCACCATTGTGCCGATCTGCGATGCGGCTGAACTTAGTTCACGGCCAGCTTGCACCGTGGCCTTCACGGTTTGATAGGCGGCATTAAAGGCGGCTAATTCTGCTAACATCACAAGTTTCCAAATTCTGCGCAACCACGCCAAGGCGGCTGCAATACAAAATAAGTATACTCTATTTCAGGGGATTTATAAATGCAGACCCACATAGGCACCGCACCCGTTGGCGTATTGACCCACACAAGTAACATGTGGATCAAGACGTATAGCATATCAACCCATACGGCTAAGGATCATGACAAGCATGGTGATAATGGTGCCAGCCGTGCCAATTAAGATGGCTTCCAGCCGCTTGATCCGCGTGAAAACTTCTTTGAACTGCAAGTGCGTGGCAGTCTCCAACTTGGTGACACGCGGTTCAATATCATCAATTCGCTTGTGTGCTTCTGCGGCTGTTCTTGCCATCGTGGTTCACCTTATGTTGCAGTGTAGCCTTGGCCAGCGGTGATTGCCGCATTTGCTGCCGTCATGCTTTCGCCTGTCCAATAATCCTTGGCAACCATGATTTGCAGATGTTCCACATTGCGGTTCACGCAATCTTGGCGTTCATCGGCTTGCATGTCATCATCATAATCGCCAGCAATGATTGCATTGATTAAATCCACGCTGTCACCCATTGCAGAATAATGTTGTGCGATTTCTTCCGCAGTTGGTGTATCAGTCATGTCTTTCTCCTTTTCTGACTAATGTTATGCGTTTTCTAGGGCAGTGATCCGTGCCTCTAGTGCAGTAATAGTTGCTTGCTGTTCTTGGATGGCTTTGATGCAAAGTGACACCATATTACCGTATGCCAGTGCGTCTGGTTCACCGCTATCATTGTATTGAACAAACTCTGTCAGACCAGCGTCATGCACTTCTTCTGCAATCAAGCCACCAAATATAGTGTCACCATCATTGTTTCCTTTGTAGGTAACAGGGCGAAGTGCGAGTAATTCAGTTAGGCCGTGAGTAGCATCATTGACTGTATTCTTGTAGCGGAGTGATGAAGTTGACCGTTGAAATGAACCATCACCAGCTATAAACATATTGGCCGCAGAGCCAGTTGTTAAACCATAGGTACTTGGAGAATATATATAACCACTACTGTCTATCCGCACCCTAGGATTACCAGACCCATCAGACAGCACGATGTTGTTGTTTGAGGTGCGGATGTCCAAGCCGCCTTGGTTGCCGTCAAAACTTCCAATAATTGTATTATTTGAACCAGTGGTCATAGCACCACCAGAATTATTGCCATAAAATGCATTTAGTTGACCGCTAGTAACAGTATTTCCTGCCGCTTCACCAACTAAAGTGTTATAATTAGAAGTCGTTGAATTACCTGCTAAACGTCCAACATATACGTTGCCAGTTCCAGTAGTATTACTATACCCCGCCTGATACCCCACAGCCGTGTTGTTGCTGGCGGTGGTGTTGCCAAACAGTGCATTTGTGCCAAAGGCCGTATTGAAGCTACCAGAAGTATTATTTGCCAAAGCCTCACGACCAAACGCCGCATTCACAACGCCTGTCGTATTACTATATCCCGCCCTAAAACCAACAGCGGTGTTATTACTTGCAGTAGTGTTTGAATAAAGACTTTCCATACCCAAAGCTACGTTGTAACTGCCTGTAGAGTTTGTGTA